>Ga0208299_1002333_pt1 | contig 12906 bp, 20 predicted proteins | sample 15_taG_FD_184089 | JGI IMG/M metagenome (GOLD analysis project Ga0208299, IMG submission 184089) | Marine viral communities from the Subarctic Pacific Ocean - 15_ETSP_OMZ_AT15312 metaG (SPAdes) (version 2) | ecosystem: Environmental > Aquatic > Marine > Oceanic | place: Pacific Ocean | collected...
ATGATCCTTACAAAGACATATTCGAACAAATGGGGCAAATGGGTTTAGCTAAAGTACATTTTTTAGAAAAAATGGGAGCTGAGTCTTGTGCCAAAATAGTTTATGACAAATTTAATGAAGTTCTATCCAAAACAGATGCTGGAAGATGTAAAGTGGTAAAGGTAGAATGTTTCGAAAACGATAAAAACTCAAGTATATATTATGGATAAAAATAACACACCAACATACCTCCAATGGTTCTTTAAAGAACACATTAAAAACGGAAGAGGAAAATTAAAACTTATAGCTACATTATATGGGGTATTTCAAGTAATATATTTCCCCTCCTTTGTATTAGAAGAATATTACGGAGGGTGGATTTCAATAATACCCGTAATTCTGTTTTTTCTCATTATATGGGGGTTTTTAATAGCAATATTATTACAACCCTACCTTATCTATAAAAAATTAGTTAAAATGGATTGGTTTAATAAAAGAAAAAATTTTTAACAATGGCAATGGATATAAAAAGAAGCAAACATTATTATGATACTGGTAGAAATAAACCAATTAAAGTTTCATCCAGGGGCTTAGGTTCAGTTGAACCTGTTTCTAAGGGTCTAAAAAGAATAGAAGATTACACTAAAACATTACCTATATTAGAATTATACAGATGTGTTCAAAGTGAAGGTTCACGATTTGGTAGACCTACAATAGCAGTTAGAACAACGGGTTGTACTCATCGATGCTACTTTGGAGAAGGTGGATGGTGCGATAGTTGGTATACTTCTATTCATCCTGAAAAAGGTACATTTAATTTTAACGATATTATTAAAATATATGATGAAAATCCTCATATAAAAGAAATGATGCTAACCGGTGGTTCACCTACAATGCATTCAGCTTTAGTTAACGAATTAACACATTTTGCAAATGAAAGAAATATTCTTATTACCCTTGAAACTGAGGGTTCTCATTTTCTTGAAACCGATTATCCCTTGGGGCTTATTAGTCTTAGTCCTAAGTTTTCTAATTCAATTCCTATTCCCGGGACTACCACTCCTACTGGTAAAGTGGTCGATGAAAAAATGGCAAAAACCCACAACAGATTCAGATTGAACTCTGATGCCATTTATAAGACAATATTATACCATAAAGATTATCACTATAAGCCTGTATGGGATGGAACAGTATCTAACTTAAAAGAAATAGAAGACTTTAGAAAGTTAATGTTAATACCAAAATCAAAAACATTTATAATGCCCGCTGGGGATACAAGGGAACAATTAATATTAATGTATCCATTAGTATTCCAAATGTGTGCAGAAGAAGGATATAACATGACAGGCAGGGATCATATAATAGCATTTAACACAGAAAGAGGAGTATAAATTAAAAATAAATAAAAAATATGAGTGAAGAAAACACAAGAAGAAAATTCCACACAGACATTGAATGTGTGAAAGAAGGATTCGCAAATGGGGTTGCAAGCAACCATCCCCTATCAGATAAAGAGAAAAAAACCATGATTAAGAAGGCAGCAACCGCCTATGGTAAGTTTTTAGATGCATTACAATGTGATTGGAGAAATGATCCAAACTCGATGGAAACCCCAACAAGGGTAGCTAAAGCCTACGTTAACGATTTATGGGCGGGTAGATATAATGAATTATCCGATGTAACTTCATTCCCTTCAGATGGTTATCAGGGTATAGTATTAGAAAAAGATATACCTGTAGTTAGTCAATGTTCACATCACCATCAGACTATTTTAGGAAAATGTCATATTGCCTATATTCCTGGAGAGGGTGGTAGAGTGATTGGTTTATCTAAATTAAATAGAATTGTTGAACATTTTTCTAGAAGAGGAGCCATCCAAGAACAACTAACAATGGCAATTCATAATGCACTATGTAAAGTAGTTAGTAAAAATATAGGAGTCATGGTAGTTATGCAAGCAACACATAATTGTGTATCTTGTAGAGGTGTAAAACATATGGGGGCAAGTATGATAACTTCAGAAGTAAGTGGTGTATTTGCTGACCATTCTCGGACGGCCAAGCAAGAAGTTATGCACATGATTGGCTATGGTTTGGATGCTTACAGATAGTGTTATATGTATAAACGTAAATCCCTAAAACTTAAATTATGGAACAATTAAAAACAATTATTAACTCTTCATGGTTCAAAGCTGCCCTAGCAGGTGGAGTTGCAACAGCCCTATTTATAACAGGCAACATTTTGTATGCAGGAATAGCAATAGGTATTGGAGTGAGAGAGTTGTTATTGGCCTTTAAGAGCTAAAACACGTTATGTAACTAGGTTACATTTGTTTAATCTTAAAAACCAAAATCATGGAAAAAGTAATGAATATCGTTACTAATTTTTTAGGAAATCTAACCACAATTTTACTTTCTTTTGTTTCGCTTAGTATATTAGCAGAAGTCATTTTCGGTGAAGGAGTATTCGGAACCGAGGTTGTCACTAATGTAATGGGACTGATTCAGAAGATGGGTGATGGTGGATTTGTAGGGTTAATTGCCCTAATTATTTTGATTCAAGTGTTTAAAAATAAGAACACTAACGAATTTTAATAAAACCTAAACAATAATTTAAGAGAACATCGCAAAAGCTTTGTTCTCTTATTTTTATTTCGTACATTAAAATGTTAAATTAAAATAAATAAAAGTTATGGCTTATTGGCAAGTAAAAGTAAAAGTACAAACAGAATCTGACAACGGAAAAGTCAGAAATCATCAAGAATTGTTTCTAGCAAACGCTGAATCAGCAACAGAAGCAGAAACATTAGCACACAAAGAATTTGAAGGAGAATCTTTCTACGATTTTGAAGTAGTAGATTGTAAAAAAACTAAGGTAATTAAGATATTATCATGATAGCAATTTATGCACACAAGGCAGACCCACGGGCTGTTGTGCCTGAAGTAGCTTATGGTGGTACTAGTGCTTGTTTCGATATAACTTGTATCGAAACAACTACAATCCCTGCTAAAGGGAGTGCTATAGTTCCTAATGGTTTAAATCTCACAATCCCTCAAGGATCAGGTTATTGGATGCAAATTCAATTAAGGTCCTCTAAAGGGTTCAAATATAGTTTAATCCCCCATTATGGTTGTGTAGATGCAGGTTATACAGGGGACTTAGGTGTAAAAATTTACAACGTTGGAGATGAAGATGTTGTAATTGAAGGGGGAGAAAGATATGCTCAAATAGCAGTAATCCCCAAACCAGACTATTGCTTAATAGAATTAAACAGTGAAGAATATCAAAATTTAAAAGTAGACCAATCTCGAGGAGATGGTGGATTTGGAAGTTCAGGAAAATAATTTATGTATAAAAATGTTTTTGTAGAAAGAGGTGAAGAATGGAACATCTGGAATGTACATTTATGGGACGACGAAGGTTACAAAGTAGAAGAATTTCAAAATTTTGCTTTTGTAGAATGTAGTGAAAATCAAGCTACACACAGAGGAATTAACGACGAACCCGTAAAGAAAATTCATAGATGGGGAAGAAATACTCCCAACATCCATTACGGAGATCATACTAGAGGAAACATACATATTAAATACTTAGTTGACAAGTATGGAAATGACGATACCCCCTCAACTACCCATTGTGAAATGTTTTTTGATATTGAGATTGAGATGGGGGGAGCTTTAACTCCAGAATATATTAAAAGTGCTCCCAAACCTATAACTTCAATTGCTTGGTGGGACAAACAATGTGATGAATGGAAGATTGTCATCATAGATAAGAAAAGCCAACTCAAAAATTACACAGACGAACAAGGTAGAGAAGTCATCCCCGTTATTAGTGAACAAGAATTAATTTCGGTCTTTTTAGACCACTATGAAAGAATATCCCCAGACATCTTAGTAGGATACAACAGTGATTATTTTGATATTCCCTATCTATTTTACAGAATAAGGAGAGTAATGGGTACAAGATATTCCAACAGATTATCTCCTATTAGAACAGTAAGAGAACAAACCTGGAGCGAAGATCAACCAATCAAAATAGCAGGTGTTTCTTCATTAGATTACTTTAGACTACATAAAAAGTACCATTGGAGAGATGAACCTTCCATGAAATTGGATTATTTGGGAGAAAAGTATGTAGGACAGAAAAAAATAGAGTATGAGGGGACTTTAGATACTCTTTTTAGAGACGATATAAATAAATTTATCGAGTACAACTTTGTGGATGTTTTGATTTTAAAGAAATTAGATGAAAAGTTACAATACATCAGTCTAACAAAAAACATTGCACATAAGGGAAAAGTTCAATACGACGAAGTATATGTTAGTACACGAGTACATGATGGTGCTATCTCTGCCCACCTTTTAGAAAAAGGAATAGCTCCTCCAAATAAAGACCCTAATAACGAAGAATCGGGATATTCTGGGGGGTATTTGTTTTGCCCTAAAACAGGGGTGTATGAATTCATGTTTGATGAAGATTTAACCTCTCTATACCCTTGTATTGCGATGTCCCTGAATATTGGACGAGATTCTTTGATTTTTAGAATATTAACTTCCGATAGTAGAGATAATAGATTGGGTTTAAATGATTTGAAAGAAAGAGATCCTGATGAATCCGTTGAAATTGAAACTTATGAAAGAAAAAGAGGAACTACAACTATTGGTAAAATATTAAGAGCAATAGAAACCAACAATTATTCTATTTCAGCAAACGGAGTAATTTTTAGAACAGATACTCCTTCAACATTAACTGAAGTTTTGGATAAATGGTTTGGGGAAAGAGTATATTGTAAGGGGGAAATGAAAAAATCTTTTAAAATAGACAAAGACCCAGTAAAAGGAGCAGAATGGCATTTAAAACAATATACATTAAAAATTCTCATTAACTCTTTATGTATGGCTACTGCTAGACCTGAATTTAGGTATGGGAATGTTAGGGTAGCAGAAGCTATAACTTTGACTGGACAAAGAATTATTCAAGATAGTGGAACCTTTATAAATAGAAAGGCAGCCAAACTCTTAAAACCAGACAAACCAGTATATGAAATAAGAACTTACCCAACGCAAAAACTCCAAGATTGTTTCAATATTGTAATGTATGAAGATACAGATTCATGTTATGTTCATGCTAAACCAATTTTAGATAAATTGTATCCAGATTTTGATAATTTTAGCGAACAAGAAAAAACCAATAAACTAGAATCAATAGCTCTTGAATATCAAGAAGCTATCACAAATTATTACAACGAGTTTGCTAGAGAAACTCTCAACTTAAATAAACACAGACTCGAAATGAAAACGGAGTGTGTCATTCGATCCGCTTTCTTTTCAGGTAAACGCCGATATGCGCAGCATATCACCAAAAAAGAGGGGGTAGAAGTTGACGAAGTTGACATTAAAGGGTTAGATTTTATGAAATCGAATTTTCCTCCAGTATTTGGGAAATTTTTTAATGAAATTTTACTTGAAACTCTACACGGAGCTAAAAAAGAATCTATTAACAAAAAGGTTTTGCATTTTAAGGATAGTATGGAAACTATGCCTTTAAGTGATTTAGCAAAACCAACATCTGTTAAAAAAATTAAAAGACACATAATTAAAAAAGAACCTGGACAAATATTTTCAGGAATTCAAAAAGCAGTTTTCACTAAAAAAGTCAAAGGGGGACCCGATAAAGAAACACAAGCAGGTGCTCCTGCCCCAGTTAAGGGGGCTATTTTTTATAATGATTTACTTGAGTTCAAAAAACTCAACAATAAACATTCTTACATAGTAGAGGGCGATAAAGTTAAATGGGTTTACCTAAAACAAAACCCTTACAAAATAGAAACCCTATCCTTTTTAGATTATGATCTACCAAAAGAAATTGAAGAATTTCTATTAAAATATGTGGATAGGCCAAAGGCTTTTAATACGATACTGAAGAACAAATTAGAGTCGTTTTACGAAGATTTAAATTGGGGGGGTTTAAACTTAAATCCCACCGTTGAACAGTTTTTTAAATTTATATGATATCAAGAAGTTTATTATCTAACACCATCTCAAAGTACCATTTGAATGGGTTAGTTGAAAAAGTTATATGGAAAGTTAAGGATAATCTCTTACACATTGCCTTTAGAAATGAAGTGGGAAATGTAACAGGAGAAATCAAGGTACCCTGTAAAATGGTAGAAGGAGATTTCAATATCTATGATACCTCCAGACTTAACAAACTCTTAAATATATTAGAGGGTACTATATTAATAGATGTTATAAACAACACAAGCAACATTCCAACGGTTTTTAAAATAGCTGATTCCAAAATGGATGTACATTATAATTTAGCATCACCAGGATTATTAGTTGGGTTTTGGTTTGATAGTTCAGTAGTAGAAAAACAAATCCTACAATACGATGTGACAGCAGATTTAAATGAAGAAGATTTAAGGTTGTTTTTAAAGTCTGTTGGTGCTTTGGGAAATGAAGTTTTGGATTTCCAAACATCAACTAGAGAAGAACTCAATGGCGAAGAAATTGTATTTTCCTTAGGAACCGATTTTACAAATAGAGTTAGTTTTGGGGTTTCTTGTAACATAGTAAATCCAGTAGTAGAAGCTCTAACTTTTGAAATTGAAGCCTTTAAAGAAGTATTTCAATCAAACAAATCATTAAAATCAGGTAAACTCCATTTCTCAAATAAAGGCATCATAAAGTTAGAATTTACTGAGGAAACAGGAGAAGACGAAGAAATAGAAGTAGTATATTATATAGCAAAAAAACAATAAATATGGCAGGAAAAGGAAGACCGAAAGGCGTAAGTTACAAAAGATGTTTAATTAAGGATGAAAGATTATATCCTTTTGAAATTCATGTGGATGAATCAACAAAGAGTTTTACATTGTATAATGCGAAAAAAGAATCAAATGTAGGATATTATACCCAATTGCCACTAGTATTAAAGGCAATCATCAAAGAATTAAGGGTTCCTAAAGATGGTTCTACGTATACTCTAGATAGATATCTAAGAGAAATGAGAATGTTAAATGATGAAATGAAACAATTAATAATCCCTGACTATGAAAAATTTACTAAAGCAGAATTCATAGAAGAAATAGAAGAAGAAAAAGGAACCAATGTTAAATTTTACATAAGAAAAATATCACAACAATGAAAAAATCACCAATAAATCCTCTAGGAGACCGAGTTGTAATACAGGTTATAGAGGAAACAGAACAAATGTATGGGAATATTATTATCCCTGACATGGGAAGCGAAAAACCAGTTATGGGAGAAGTATTGGCTGTAGGGCCTGGAAGACTCTCCCCAGAAGGAAAACTAGTAAAACCACAAAAACAATTAACGGAAGGAATTAAAGTTTTAGTTCCCTCTTTTGGAGCGCAAAAAGTGTCCTTAAATAATGAGGAATACATAATAGCAAGTGCGAACGATATTTTAGGAATCATAAAATCAGAAGAAAATGAGTAAACAAATAGAATTTGGAAGCGAAGCAAGAGCTAAACTTGTAGCAGGAATAGATAAATTAGCTGACGCTGTAGTAGCTACAATGGGACCTAGTGGTCGAAATGTAGTATTTGGAGATCCTATGAAGGGAATTAGAAGTACCAAAGATGGAGTCTCAGTAGCAAAAGAAATCACTCTAGAAGACGCAGTAGAAGATTTAGGAGCCCAAATGGTAAAACAAGCAGCAATCAAAACTGCAGATATTGCAGGAGATGGAACAACAACTTCAACTTTAATTGCGAGAGAGTTAATTAAGGAAGGTGTTAAAGGTCTTGATAAAGGCAGAAACTCAGTTCAAATTAAAAGAGGAATTGACCAAGCTGTAAGTGAAGTAATAGAAAACGTTAAAAACAATATATCTGAAAAGATAACCTCAGAAGATCAACTCAAACAAATAGCATCAATTTCAGCCAACAATGATGTTGAAATAGGAAATTTAATTGCAGCTGCCTTTGATAAAGTAGGCAAAGAAGGAGTTGTATCTATTGAGGAAAGCAAAACACACGAAACCACATTAGAGGTTGTCGAGGGCTTACAATTTGATAGAGGTTACAAGTCCCCCTACTTTGTAACTGATAATAATTCAATGCAGGCCAATCTCGACAACCCCGATATTCTTTTATACGATGGGAGAATTACCAATGTTAAAGACATGGTAAAAATATTGGAAGGATGTAGCACACAAAACAAATCCCTAGTAGTAATTGCAGAAGATATCGACAGTGAAGCATTAGCAGTTATGATCGTAAATAAAATGAGAGGTACTTTAAAATGTTGTGCTATAAAAGCTCCAGACTTTGGAGAAAGAAGAACCCATATTTTAGAAGACATAGCTGTACTCACTGGAGCTACTGTAATTTCCCCACAAAAGGGTCATAGATTAGATAAAGCTACCCATGAGATGTTAGGTAAAGCTAGAGGGGTAACAGTTACAAAAGAAAAAACAACTATTGTAGATGGAGAAGGTTCAGAAGAATCTATCAACTTAAGATTAGATGAAATAAAAAGCCAAATTGAAAGAGCAGAAACACCATTTGCAATCGAAAAACTTCAAGAAAGATTGGGGAAAATGGCAGGTGGAGTAGCTGTAATCAATGTTGGTGGACATACTGAAACAGAAATGAGAGAGAAAAAAGATAGAGTAGAAGATGCTATGCATGCTACTAGAGCAGCTATAGATGAAGGAGTTGTTCCAGGGGGAGGGATTGCTTTTTTATATGGCAGAGCAGCTATTGGTTATAATGGTGAAAGTGAAGATTTTAATTTTGGTAAAGAAATTGTATATAAAGCACTTTCAAAACCTTTCACTCAGATTTTAACAAATTCTGGAATAGAAGAAAATGAAGCTAATTTTTTAAGCTATAATTTAAAAAGTAATCGTGAGGATGATGTTTGGGCAGGATATAATATTGAAACCCAAGAAGAAGCCAACATGAAAGAAAATGGAGTAATAGACCCATTTAAAGTAACTCGAATAGCATTAGAAAACGCAGCAAGTGTAGCAGGAACAATTCTATTAACTGAGGCAGCTATAATTGACACCCCAAAAGAAAATGATAACAATGAAGAAATGCCCCAAATGGGAATGATGTAAGAATGGATTTATTTGTTGAAAAATATAGACCACAGTCTTTAGATGAATTTGTAGGAAACGAATCTCTAAAAAACACAATAGGTAAATATCTGAAAGAGGGGAACATACAAAACCTACTGTTTTTTGGTTCAGCAGGATGTGGAAAAACTTCTTTAGCAAAACTGATTACTAAACAGTTACGTGCAGATGTGTTATACCTGAACTCCAGCGATGAAAGGGGCATAGATACAATTCGTGAAAAAATTGTACCTTTTGCCTCTTCGATGGGGTTAGGGGGAACTAAAATTGTAATTTTAGACGAAGCAGATTATTTAACCCCCCAAGCTCAAGCTACCCTGAGAAATACTATAGAATCATTTCATCAAAATTGTAGATTTATTTTAACCTGTAATTACATTAACAGAATAATAGATCCTTTACAATCAAGATGTAAAATGTTTAATGTTGTCCCTCCTTCTAAACTAGAAGTAGCTCACCATCTTAGAAGTATTTTAGATGGAGAGGGAATAGAATATACTATGAATGATTTAGCTAAAGTAGTAAAACAACATTATCCCGATCTTCGCCAAATGTTGAATTCAATTCAAGGAAGTATTCACGATGGAGAATTAGATGTTGAAGGGGACGCAGAAAACTCAGATAGAATAAAAGAATTAATAGATAGCCTTTTAGGAGGAAAGAAACCAAACCAAATCAGAGAAAAACTTACAAATCTTGGTTCGAAAGAATTTGATTCAATGTTTAGATCACTTTACGACAGAATTGATGAGTTTAAAAACCCAGCCGAAGCAATACTCGTAATTAGTCAATATCAATATGAATATGGTTTTGTACTAGATAAAGAAATTTGCATAATGGCTATGTTAATCCAATTAAAAGAAACAACAAAAAAACAATTAATATGAACTTAAACGGACAAGAATCACAAAACCCCGAATTTAACTTAGATTTCAGCCAAACAGAAGAATATGTTTGTCCAGAGTGTGGTCATAAACATTTTACTCAAGTATATACAATGAGAAAGTTATCAGCTATGTTAGCTCCTACTGGAAATGAAAGTTATATTCCAGTTCCTGTATATGCTTGTGCAAACTGTCACCATGTACCTGAACCTTTTTTACCACCAGAAAATAAATAATTGAATCCTTTTGACCATATTAAGAATCTCCACACTAAAGAAGTTAAGTGGGAAGATTTAGACAATGAAGATAAGAAGACATTTAGTGTCTATATTGTCAATAAAGGACTCTCTATGAACCCTAACTATTTGGATATTGTAAATACTGTTCAAACATATATGGACGATCCAGAAATCATTTATAAATTTTACTATCACAGTTTACCTCAAAAATGGAGGTTTTATAAATGGATAAAAGGTAAAAAGGATCAAAATAAAGAATTACTACAAAAAATTGCAGAATATTATAAGATTTCTCAAAGAGAAGCGCAAGATTATTTGGAGGTTTTAGATAAGGATTGTATATTGGGTATATTGTCCGAATTTGGATTAGATAAAAAAGAAACCAAAAAATTAATGAAATGAATAAATGTCAATATTGCTCAAAAGAAACAGATTTACCTCGGATGCATTTAGCTATGGCTCTTCCTATAAAAGAAATGGAAGAAAAAATAAATAAATTAGGTAGAGATGATTGGTTTAAAAATGTTGATTGGGATAAACCACCTAAAGAATTAGATGAATTGTCATTTTATGATCAATTATTAAACACAGTAGGTAGAGGATACTCTTGTAAACCCTGCCTTGAAGAAGGAGATAAATTATACGAAAAATATTATGGAAAAAGCAAATAACAACCCCTTAAACATATCAGAAGAAGACCAAAAAATAGTAAATAGTATTGAAGAACAATATCCTGACCTTACTAAAGAATATAAAAAAATTATGTTAGAGCAATATATTTTGTTTTGTAAAAAACATTCAAACTATGGTTGTCAAAACATAACTCTAGGAACTAATCTTGAAACAGAAGAAGACATTCAGTTATCTTTAACAGGGTTAACAATTAGACTCTTAGACAAAATAAATAGATTAAAAACTATGGTTTTAAAAGGGGAAAAAGACACTGTGGGAGAATCCATAAAAGACACATTTCAAGATATGTCAGTATATGGAATTATAGCTCAAATAGTTCAGGAAGGAAAATTTAAAAGATGAATATAATAGAACAAGTTAAATCCGTAGAGGTACCACAAGTAGACTATGAAAAATATAAAATTGTAAGTTTTTCCCAATATCAAAATTGGGCGCAATGTCCTCACAAATGGAAATTACAATACATAGATAAATTTAAGACTCCACAAAACATACATTTTACGTTTGGAACGTCTTTACATGAAACTATTCAAGAGTATCTCGAAAGAATGTACAATAAGCCTGAACTTTTAGAGGGGTGGGATATGCAAGCATTTTTCCTAAAGACATTTACTGAACTTTACCAAGAAAAAGTCAAAACAGAAGATAAACACCATTCAACTCCGGAGGAACTTAAGGAATTTGCAAACGATGGTTTAAATATAATTGATTTCTTTCTAAACTACAAAGACAAATATTACCAACCACATTATAAGTTGTTAGGTATAGAAATGCCTTTACTTCATGTCCCTCATTCAAAATTTCCAGAAGTAAGATTTTTTGGAAAGTTGGATGTTGTTTTATATGATCCTGAAGAAGAAGTAGTAATAATAGATGATATTAAGACATCTACTATGGGATGGAATAAATACCAAAAAGCAGACAAAATTAAAACAGCACAATTACCTTTATACAAAAGATATTACCAAGAAGTATATGGAATTCCTGTAAAACACATAGATGTAAGATACACAATTGTTAAAAGAAAAGTCAACGAAAACGCTGAATACCCTGCAATGAGATCTAGAATCCAATCATTTTCACCAGCTTCCGGAACTCCTACGCTATCTAAGCTAGAGTTCCATCTAAAGGAGTTTATAGAGGATTGCTTTGTGGAGGGCACCAATATTTATCAACAGAAGGAATACATTAAAAACGCTAGCACAAAAAATTGTAAATGGTGTCCTTTTAAGGATAAGCCTGATCTTTGTGATAGAAATAAAAAATAAAATGAAAAAACACCAATTAAAACAAATTATCAAAGAAGAAATCAAAAAATCTCTTAAAGAAGGAGTTTTTGATGATATGGATATCTATCAAGGTAAAGGATTTGGTGACCCATCAAACCCCGATTATCATGATGTTCAATTATATTGGGAAGAAGAAAATGAGATTGGGCCCGATAGCTATACAACTTTAACAAATTTTGTTGACTTTTTAGACAAACATACCTCTAGACTTCCAGATTCTTTATTAAAAATTATTGGGGGAACCCATATTGATGAGAATAAATTAAAATCAAAAAAATAATGAAAAAAAGCCAACTAAAAAAAATGATTAAAGAAGAAATTAACTTCGCATTAGGGTCCACTATTCACGGTGACCCTGATAAACCTATGGATCAAGATTTCACTATTGTATTCAAAAACCCAATGCAGGCAGAAATGATGCTAGATAAAATCAGTGAAGAATTACAAGCAGAAGGACTTAATCCATTAGAATATGAAAATCTAGGTGTGGTATTTAAAACACCCTCAAACCAACAGATGTCTCGTGTATTAAAATCATTCAACAACAGTGACATTGAATCAATGGGTAGATTATAAACTCAAATGAAAAAATATATATTTCCTTTAATAATAGCGCTTTCAGCGCTATCTGTAAGCGCATCTGCAGCCTACTACAGTATATTCGGACTTTCACATTTATTTAGTGGAGCAGGTTTAGCAATTATTATA
>Ga0208299_1002336_pt1 | contig 12902 bp, 30 predicted proteins | sample 15_taG_FD_184089 | JGI IMG/M metagenome (GOLD analysis project Ga0208299, IMG submission 184089) | Marine viral communities from the Subarctic Pacific Ocean - 15_ETSP_OMZ_AT15312 metaG (SPAdes) (version 2) | ecosystem: Environmental > Aquatic > Marine > Oceanic | place: Pacific Ocean | collected...
GTATTGGTAGCTATACGTTGTAGAGATTTAACACCCCTACCCTGTATCCCGCGCTGTGTATGCGTTTCAAACTCTCACCCTCTTAACCGGACTCTTATCAGCGTAAGTGAATGTTGTGGCAACAGGGCTTATCAATGCCTTGCATGGTTGCTTGCACTCAGGACATAGACGCTCGTTATCCCTGTTGTCCACATGGCATAGATAGTCATGCTTGTGGCCTTTGGTGCATTGGTATTCATATATTGGCATTGAGTTCAACGCTCAGTAATTGCTCTAATGCGTATCCATTAGAGAGTTCATCATTCGTAAACTGTGTCCAGGCTAAGTCATTAGCCCATTCATCACGCCGCTTAGTTGTATGTACTATGTTGTGCTTATCAGTACACTCAACCTCAAGCCCTGCTAACCATGCCTGTGCTGCACACGTACCGCTTCCACATATAGCATGACTGTATGGCTCCATTGCTTGGGCTAACGTATGCGGTGATTGCTGTACTGATGGATGGTATCTATAGCCTGATGCGTTCCTGTTGCTCAATGACCTCTTGTAGTCATCCAGCACAATAGCCTTCCTGCCTTCCTTCATTGGCTCAAGGGTTACATATCCCTGCTCTACGTGTGAGGCAAACCGTTCTGCTCCACCTGTAGCATATCGTCTGGTGTTGTTGTCTACCTTCCAGCCTAGTGATACCCATTCACTCTCTAAGCCGTACCAATTACGATCAAGCCAGAGAACGCGACCCTTTGCTAAATCCTTAGCGTAATTGTCATAGTGGACAACCGTTATATCGCCATGCGCCTGACGGTTGGCTGTATCTGTTACCTTGTGACCTAATGCCTCAAAACCCTCCTTCATACATCGACCCCGAACAACCTGATGCTCTAGGTGTCGGTTGATGATGTTTACTATGTGCATCAGACAACCAGAGCAAAAGCTCTATTGCCGGGTAGGTTCTGGAAGTTCTCAAGCATTTCAACATTATGGAATACTTGCTCAAGCATTGCAATCCATTCATCAAAGGGGCGGCGATTAACGTGCAACTCGCTATCATTCAACCCTCTGTGGACTGACTTGGTGTTGCTTATCGTGATAAGGCAACCACCTCTCGACACTCTGGCAATCTCTTGCAATGCCGGAATGCTGTCCTCTGGTACTAAATGCTCCATCACATCAAGGCATGAAACAATATCAAAACTGTTATCAGGGAACGGCAAGTCTGTAGCCAGCCCTGTGATGACCTTATCATTAGCCTGACTCGCTACAGGCTCAACCCCTCTGCACTCAAGGTTAAAGGCTTTCTCAAGGTGCTTAATCCATGCACCATCACCGCAACCAACGTCAAGCAATGTCTTGGCATCAGGCGAGGCTTGCAGAACCGCTTGCATACCGTGAACAGCTTGGTCAAGTCGAATCTTGTTAATCGTGTAAGGTCGTTTCAGTCCATATATGTAATCGTACTTATCGACCTCAATCTGTCTCTTTTCAGCAATACTCATAGCATGACAACACCTAATGACTTCATATGTTCCCGTTCCATATCGCCGTTATGTGGGTTTATGGGGCAGGAAAAATCCTCGTAAGGCCACGAACCTGAGTTGAAGAAATCGAACCCGATGGCATAAATGTCACACTCCCACTTGGTATCAATAAAATGCGCGGTCATCAGCCCGATTGACGGTCTGCCATGATTATAAGCCGTTCTAAGGGCTTCATAGGTGTTGTAATCGTTCCTAATGCAACCACCGTTGAAATAGGAATAGTCACCACCACGATCCATCTTGTAATTAAGCAGCATCGGTATTGCAGATGGAATCACCCACCCTTTATAGCGTGATTGAATTTTGGTGTTGAATGCCCAATGGGTTGTTTTGCTTCCCACCGACCGTTCATTTCCTCTGGGTCTGCCCCCGTTAAACCTGACAACATTGGGGAAACTGTCAATCCTCTGCCCTTCGTTAGACCCTATCAAAGAGTGAGCATTACCAACCAAAATAACATCACCGGGATTCTTGGTATTCTGCTTCACACCCCGCACTCATCAAGGTTCATCATCGGGAAGCAACGCAATGCGCTATCAGGTGTGCAGTTGATTATCTCTATACCGTAATCAGCCGGATTGATGGTCTTGAATCCTGGTATTACGTTGTGCCAATCACCTTTAGCATCGGTTTTCATCCAATGCTTCTGGGTGATTGCATCCTCGCCTAAGTAGCGGCGGGGTTTATTGTATTTGGTGTCGTTGACCTTGCCCTGATAACGCATATCAAAACCAATCAGAATCAACCGAGTGCATCCATATAGGTATGCGATATTGATTAGCATTGCGCCTGTTGTGTGATGATAGTGAACGTATGACGGGTCTTTGCTTAGTCCTGCCTTAAGTCTCGCATCAATGTACTGCACTTCAGGGTACTTCTCTGTCAGGTCAACGGCTGGAATCCTTGATGTTCCGAGGCTCGTTGTCCACTTGTCGCAGTGCTTGTCCTTTATCGAATCCCACCAAAGCGGATAGAAAGCAGAATTGATTGCTGCTAGTACATCGCAATCGAACAACTCATGCGCTCGGTTAGCCGCGAATATACGCGCCTTCCCTGCCTTCCTCGCCTCGTTACAATAGGCTATGGATTCAGGTGTCAGACTTAGGCCTGTTCCTGCAATAATGGCTGTCTCACCCGAATACGGGGCTGGAATGGTCATACGGGTTTTTTATTGCCCATCAATCAAGTTAAATAAATCAGTATTAGACAGTTTGACCGCCTCGCTATTGGGGAGGTCATGCCTGTTTGTGTATATCAGCGCATCATCATGTGGCAATAGTTGGTCACATTGATTGCAGTATGGGAACTTCTCAAAATCCCCTGCCAGGTGCGCAACACGCAACGCCTCGTATTTCTCGCCCTCTAATATGCTAGTGACAGGCTCGTTAAAAGCGTTACCAAGTTGTATCTGATTGTTGTAGTCGTAGCAGCATGGAATGACCGTACCGTCCCATTGAATCTGCAAAGGGCCATTCTCAGGTCTGCCACAAGTCTGCTTATCCTCGGTTCTAGTACGGTAATCCTTCCCATCACCGAAGTTGTGTGGCTTCCATATCTCAATATAATCAACTTTAGGCTCCCAAAACTCCCTGAACTCATCAACGTCCGACTCATTCTCAGGTAGCACTAAATAGGATAGTTGCACCTTGCAATCTATCTTGAGTGAATTCCGCACCGCCAGGAAGTTCATCAGGTTGCGTACAGTACGGCTGAACTCAAGCCCAACCATTACCTTGTTGTATGTTTCCGGGCGCATTCCGTAGAATGAAACCCTGACCTCATCGATACCCGACATCAATATCAGGTTGGCTCTGCGGTCTGTTAGTGCAGAGCCATTAGTGATGATATATGTTCTTAATCCTTTCGACTTGGCATAGGCTATCTTGCCCTCAAGCCCTGCATCTAGCATAGGTTCACCGAATCCGGTCAATACGACCTGTTCAGCACCTAATGACACAACCTCATCAATGCTGCGCTGGTAGGCATCATCATCCATGACCCCATGAGGGCGTGTGTGCTTATCTCTGGGACACATGATGCAAGCTGAGTTGCATTGGTCTGTGACCTCGTAACGGACTTCAGTATGGCGTAACTTCACATCAACAGGGCTGACTGTACCTGTTCCCGCCTTGTCTTTCTGTTGTGGCATGGTCGGCATAAGCCCTGCAAATTATCCCAATCTAGCCTCAATGGGTCATCCAATCCGCTGAATTTCTGGATATGGTCAACATCAGCTACAGCCCGAACCCTGCCAGCCTTCTCACATTCAACACATAGTGGATGCTGCTGCACGTATTGAGCGCGTAGCTTCTGCCATGCCCAATCATAGCCACGACTTGCAGCAGAACCCCGTCTGTCAGGTTGTCTGGTGTATTTGGGTTTATCGTGATGCTTGCAATAACTGTTATAGGTAGCACGACCACAACCAGGGGCGTTGCAAACCTTCCTAGCTGCTTTCGCCAAGATCGCTCTCAACTTCGTCACTATACTGCTTGAACATCTTTGCAGCAGTTTTGGGCAGTATCCCATTGACCGCCATGCCATGAAGCCATTTAATCAGGCGATTGAAACGGCGTATTAGCTTGTCCTGCTTGTTCTCAAGAGCCAGAACCCTGTCCTTTATCTGGTTCCATTGTGCGTCTGATACGGGCATTAGACAGTCTCAGCGTTAATCATTTCAACCCGGTGCATTCTTTCGCCCATATCCCTTAATACCTTTTTCATAGCGGAGTCGGGACTCATGGCATTGCCAAAGAACTTGAACGTCTGGCCGTCCGAATACCGCCCTGTGACCTCGTACAATTCCGTGTACTGATGGTTGGCAAAGGCTTGTTTATCACCCATATTTCATCCATAAAAAAGCCGCCTCGGTTATCCTGGCGGCTTAAAATGTTTACTCCCCTTCTATTAATAATATAGCATATTAAGGGGTTAAAATTCCGGACTGTCTACAAATCCAAGTCCGGAGTCTTGGCTTTTACTGGCTCCCTTCCCGCCACAAAAGCAATAACATGATTCTGCATCTCAAACATAACGGAAATACTAACTCTCCTTTCAAGTAATGAGCTCAACCCTTGCGCCTTCTGTTTTTTATCTACTCTTGGCACAAAGCAAGCAATCATAGCCATTCTCATCTCAAAAGGCATATCCAAATGTGCGGCGTGAACCCACCTTATATCCTTATCCATAAACTCAACCGGAACAGATGAGCCATATTTCTCTGAAGCCGCGCCAGCCCCCTCATCCATTATCCGTCCTAATGTTGATCGTCCTGACAATGACCGGGGCTGGCTGCGCATATAGTCACCCCATTCCACACACAAATCCTTGATGTGTGGAATCATAACCCCTCAACTCTCGGCAATAATGTAAATATATTTAGGTTTGGTTTGTTGTGCGAATTTACAACCCTGATGTCAGGCACTCCATATGCAGTCGTATACCCAAGCCAATCAAAGCACTTCCCCTCAGGCGTCCTTGTTGTGAACCTGTCTAACTTCCACTTGGATATACCAAAGCGGGTGCAGAACTCCCTGACAGAGTATCCTTGACCATCAAAGTCGCCACCTTGAATAAGGGTCAATCTCTGGTCAACTTTTAAAGCCTCCCAATCTATGCCCTCTGCAATACGCCGCTTCAAGCCAGTGCGTGTCATGCCGGAAACCTCACTCATTTCTGCAAATGAATACATCCGACCTCCGGGTTTTGCGTAACCAACTCTATTCCTGCCTTTGTATATGCAATTACCTTTGGTGTATTCGGTCTTAGGTAAATTCACTTCTCTGCTCCCTCTTATGTGGTCTGCTGCGTGACACCTCGCCACGCAATCGCTTTACTAGGTCACTCATAATCATAACCCCTTCAGCATCTTTTCGTATGCTGCAAATTCATCAACGCCCATCAGCACCCAATAGTCAGAAACCTGTCTGCTGCGCTTGTGTACCAATACAGGTGCTTTCTCTATCACATAAGCCTGTTTGGTTGCTTGCGTGAACCACCTGGACTGAAGATTTGTCTCAACGCCCTTAACCTCAATCGCATGAAACTCAGTCTCTATATCGTGACCACCATCGCGGGTCTGTGCAAGGTTGCGCTCACAAGGAATGTCAGCCTCATTCAATTCCTTGACGATAACGCGCTCAACCCTTGCACCCTTGTTCCTTGCATTAACCATGTTTAATCAACCCTGCCTTGAGCAATAATAACTGGCTGTGACGCAATACGCGATAACGCCACTCGTAATCTAGCCGACCACCATCAGGATGGCTGTGGCCTGTGCGGTCTGCTTTAGCCCTGCCATCAGCGTAGTCATGGCATTCCTGGCAACCGATAAAACCAAACATATCATCGCACTTCTGACCCCATCCGGCATCGTGATAAGGCAAGTGACACCAGCAGCATTCAGGGTTGCCACAGTTAACGCAGACCACATCAGGGCTATTTGGGAAGTCGCGTATCTTCTGTGTCATGTTCCACTTATCCGATCTTGTGCAATCTTGAAATATTCTTCAACCTTCTCTATCCCAATGAAGTTACGGTTGTTTATCTTCGCCATTTTTCCAGTTGTGCCGCTACCCATAAATGGGTCAAATACTAAATCGTTTTCGTTGCTCCATGATATTATGTGGTCATTTGCTAGTTTTTCTGGGAAGGTTGCTTTATGGCCGCTAAAACCTTTGCACTGATTAAAAAACCACACATTACCTTTAACCTTGTCATCCTTAACAATCCTGTCATCTTTATGTCTGTCTAATCTTTGGCTACTGTCAGGATGCCTCTGGCCGTAATCATCTTTTTTGATTTTCCCTGCATTCTTGCATGGCTCTTTTATGTAGTTACATAGTGGCTTTCCTTTGCTGAAAATAAACATATACTCAAAGCTTTGCCAATATCTATTGCATTTTGGGTCATAAGGAACAGTTAGCTTTTTCCATATCATTGTGTCATGAAGATTAAAGCCGCATTCCATAGCCCATAAAGCCTGTTTAAAGCTCGTACCTGTCTCGCTGCCTTTTATTGTCGCATCACCTACTACCCAAACAACAACACCGCCTTCTTTTGTAATTCTAAAAAGCTGCTGCAATATAGGTTTCCAAATATGCTCACCCCATTCTAGGCTGTCTTTATATGTTCTTAAATTATCGTATGGCGGAGATGTTACTGTTAAGTCGATACAGTCATCATCCATCTTTGCCATTGCGTTTAAGCAGTCATCGTTTATTAAGTTTATCAATTTATTATCCTAGTTTAGTGAAGGCGCAACATAACAACGCACCGCAGCGGACGTGCCGCCGCTGGGCTTAAGGTTAGGTTTCTAATACTTCGACTGTAACAATGGTGTCATTATGCCATCCACCATGAGGAACTAATAATATCTCGATTTGCTTAAATCCTGCTGTTTTTCCTATGCCTCCGCTGTTCCACCCACATGTAATCACTTTACCACCTTGTTTTGTGATTCTTTTTATTTCTTTTTTCATGTTGCCCCAGAAACTGCTTTGAGTTGTCTTCATATTTACAGTCATATCAAGCATTTTGTAGCACTCTGACACTTGCCTTGGAGAATACGGAGGATCAAACAGTACGGTGTCAATACTGTTATCCTCAAAAGTTTTCAAAAAATCCAATGCGTCCATATTGTAATCAGTGTCATACTCTGTGTTTAAATCATTCGTTATTGTAGCCAAACGATTACTATTTGCAAAAGGATCAATACTCACACCGTTTAAATGCCTCTTTATCAAATCCCCAATAGGTTTTATCGAAAAGGTGTTTTTGTTTGGCATTGCCCATACTCTATTGATATTCATTTTTAACCTCGTTTTATTTTAATATTTACACCACCTAACAATCAAATTCACCGGAGCGAAAAAGCACCGCCCGGTGATCTCGGGCGTTAATCCCCAACTTTAGCCCCACCAAAGAAATTGTGAACCCGCTTCATCCAATCCGTCATGTTCTTCATTGTCTCGCTCTGAATCGTCATGTTCTTGACTATCATGTTCAACTCCTTATCCATCGCCTCAATCTTGACCTGTTGTTGCGCGAGTTCGGTTTGGAGTTCTGTTATGCGGGTTGCGTCTGTGTCGGTCATTGGATTTCACACGTTTCTGAGCCGCAGTCGGCCTCAATATCCATTGGGTCAAACATTCCGAGTTGAAGCTCTGGCATATGGTCTATGAATTCCTTGAATGGTTGGGTTGACCCGTCCAAATAGTATTGCGCTGTACGATATTTACGGAAGAACACCCGCTGCTGATCGCCAGCCCCCGCATCAGGATAAAGCCTCTCCATCCTATTCATAAATTCAAACCTTTCCGGCTCATGCTTAGCTATAGTCAGCAGTTTCCTGTCTGACTTCTTCCAGCAAGTGACGCAATTCCCATAATGCTCTGGCAAACCTAAGTCAAACGGCTGCTCTGCCCACCAATGCCTGATGTATTCTTTTGTGGCGCAAGGGGTTTCTGTAAGCGGGTAAACCAAACCGTTCTCTTTTGCGGTTGGACTCATCCTGTCTATCTCGTCAGGCCGGATGCCAATACAACAAGGGTGGTGAGTCTTAAACCCTAATGAGCGAAACCATGACTGCATAGGGAGTAATTTCAAGTCTCTGGTGCAGTGCGGATAGTCGTTGTTTGATATGCCGTACTTCTGGATGACCTTCTCAAATGGTTCCCCCTGTCTTGATGCGGTCTGAAGGTCAACAATCGTATGAGTAACGCCCTTACCCCTCTCTGGATTTACAACAGCCTCAACCCATGTCAGGTCTAACCCAAACTCACGGTCACATCTGTCAACAAATTCAAGCGTTTTTTCATGTTCAAGACCCGTATTAGCAAACACAAACTTGAGGTCATATTCATCGGCCTTGTTCTCAAGCAGCCACCAGCACATATAGGCTGACGTTCTGCCGCCTGAGAATGATACGAATAGGGTTGGCTTGCTCATATATTCCCCTGCCCTGCAAATTGCATTACGCCGTTCAGAAAGTCGTCCCGCGTCATGCCGTTGAATAATTCCGTATGCCGACACAAGCCCTCAATCATATCTGCATAAAGCTGCTCGAACTCATCCTCGGTCATTTTCTCGAACGACCATGACTTAGCTAACTCAACCTTGCGCCCGTCTAGCAGAGTCTCCATCGTGGAATGTCCAGCCTCAATCGTGACTGCGCTGCGAAACTCGTCTTTGTTCGTGTACTGTTCTTGGCAATCAAATGCAAAGTTTACCAGACAATGCGCCTTCTGCAATAACTTATAATTCCGCTGCCGTTTAATCGTTACGCGGTACACCTCGCTCAGTTTCACCTTAGCCATGCGCTTGACTGTAGCGGGGTCATGGGCAAGGAGGACAACTGTATCGGCTGGTAACGCGCCTGACCGGATTGCTTTGAAGTAGGAGTCCATTAGCTGTCCTTAAACAAGTAAACGGCGGCTATAATCATGTGCAGCAACATAAACGCAAGCAATAAGCCGGAGTTCTGCTCAATCACAAGACACCCAACAAAAGCTGTCCACGATGTAAGAAAGAAAACAATTGCACGACTATTCATGTCGCCACCCAAGTAGCAGCAGTACAATTCGACTCAGAACACTTGCGCCTTGAACTCTCGCGGATTAGTCCGGCATTCTTTAGGTCGCTTATACGCTTCTCAAGTGTGGCTATTTTGCAATAGTCCATGCCGCCGCTTTGGAGCGTTTGGCATAGTTCCTTTCTGGTTCTGCCTGGAATCTCTGCAATCAACCCCAACATGAACGCTTGGTCATGCTTCCGGCTGCGCTTGTTTGTATGATGCTCACCTTGTAGCGATGTGCGTGGGTCTGTGTTTCTGGCTATGCTCATGGGTTATACTCCAGAATGGTTGTTCTGTAATTGTCCGTATCCAGATTTTCCATCACGCCGCGCTCGACCTGTTCGGCGGATTTCTCGGTCTTGCACGGAATCGAATGAACCTGCTTGCCTGTAGATAATTCAATAACAACAACCTCAAACATCTTCCTCTCCATCCAGTATTGCCAACCCGATTAACCTTACTATCTCAGTCACTACAGAGTCACCCATCGCAGGAAACCTTTTCTTGTACGGCATCTGCTCTAAACGCCCCTGCTTAAATCCCATCATCCACCTCACAAAATCGGGGTTGACTACCGAATCTGGATTCCCAGTAATCCCAACAACCTGTAGGCGTAAGTCTGTCTGAACCTTCTTTCCAGTATCCGTTGTCCAGTATGTTTTGTTGAACGTGTGCAAACCTGTTTTTCTCCAACACCCCGTCTTTGTGGGCGACACCCAAAAAGAACCATCTATCTCGGATAATTGGGGTTCCGACCAACCAAGCTGGTATGCACATCCATTCGCCTCTATAACCCCCGATCTGGGCCACCTCTCCATATACTTTGCCGACCCCTCTACCAAGCAACTCTGGGCTGTTCTCCAAGAGGATGTACTTGGGTCGTATTTCGCCAAGTAGACGGGCAACTTCTGACCAGAGCCCTGATTTCTCGCCTTCAATTCCTCGCCCTTTCCCGCTAACCGAGATGTCGGTACAGGGGAATCCGGCTGTGATGAGGTCAATCCGTCCAATTCCATCTGCTTTAAGTTGGTCATGTGTTAGTTCCGTTACATCATCGTAAATAGGCACATTGGGCCACGTTCTGTGTAATTCTGCTTGCTTGTCTTTGTCCTGTTCGCAGAATGCAACTGTCTCAAACTTTCCTGCGCCACAAACCTCTAGCCCCTCTGTAAAACCACCAACGCCAGCAAATAAATCAAGCACCCGCAGCATCACCTACTCCTTTTCCTGAATGCTCTTGCAGTACGCCTCGAACGGTTCCTGCCACCTGAGCTCCCAACCGAGTTGCAAACTGGAAAATTGCGCTTCGGTAAGTTCGCCTCGGATTTCATTGAGCCGTTTAGCTGTGGCGCGTTTGTCTCGGTTGCGCTGGATGATGTAACTAATATCGATGACTTCATCTTCAGTCCTCATCGCCAAACCAAGCATCATAAAAGCCTGTGCCAGCACAGACTACCAAAATTACGCAGAACCCCACCACCCATGTTTCAGGCGTGAATATTCCGGTCATAGCAACCCCCAAATCAACAGCCAGATCAACAGCCCAATTAGAACGCCTCTGAATACTCCGGTCATGGTTGGTTCACCTCAATGTATGCCTTCAATTCTGGAATGGTCTTGCCACGCGCCTCAATGACCGTCATTCCCAATGATGTAGCCTCGCGCCATAGTTTGTCCTGTTCTGCCAGCAAGTCATCGTGACGTTGATTGTTGGCCTTTTGGTCGACTGTGAGTTCAGGTGGTTGATCTTGGTTCTGACGGTTGCGCTTATACCTGGATGCCTTTATTTGCTCACCCCTCATCCATTTTTTAACAACACGCCCCCAATCTGAATACGCACGTGGAAATTCAGTCAGGCGAATAATTGACATCTGCTCATCAATCATGACATCGGGTGTCTCTTTTGCACACCACCGCCTCAAATCATCTGAAACAGGGAAATCATGGGGGATGAATTTAGATTTCTTTTTGCCTTCATTTTTCTTGGTGGGAGGTTTTGCCCCCACTAGGGAATCAGGAATCAGGTTAAGGGAATCAGCAGGGCTAGTTCCGGTCTTGTCCGGTGCTAGTATGGTGGTAGTATGGTGCTTGCAATTTTCCCAACCACAACAACAACTTGGATGGTGCGGGTAGTCTTGGGGTTGCTCTTTCATGTGCGGGTTTTGATGCTTGTTAAATTTAGCAACTTGAAGGTATTTGACCCCTTCAAACTCGTACAAAAACACGAACCCGTACTTGCACAGTGCTTGTATGGTGCTAATAGGGTTTATATCTGGGTATAGGAAAAATATCTTCCTGACCACTGAATCGTGATACTTCATTACGCCGTATCTGTCTACGTGCATCCACAGTCCGGTGAACACCACATACCCGTCAGACCCGCAATCAGCCAACTCAGGATTATCCAGAATCGCTGGCTTTATGTTCCTTGCTCTCGCCATTACTTGCTCACCTCAACCCCTTTGAATATCACAGGCTCTGGAAGTCTGAATATAAACATTAAAAAAGCCCGTCATCCCTGACAGGCAAAGCATCGTGCCAGTAAATAAAAAAAGCCGCCAAACCCGACATGGATAAGGCGGCTGTGATCGCCGGATGCGTTTGGGAGGCAACTACGGATAGGAGTCGCACCCGGCAAAACTTGATTTTCTGTTGCTAACTGCAACACGCGCTCCCTTTACAACAATATCCCAAGCGCATCTTAGGCATAGATGGCGCATGGTGTCAACTGTTAATTTGAGGCTTGCAATCTCTGTATATGTTGGTATCTTTGGGGTGTAAATTAACCGCTTGGGAGAGCAATTATGAACAACGTAAGTCTGATAAAATTCTACATTGAAGCCGATACAGACTCAATCTATAGCGGCGTGTCAGATGGCACTACGTGGAATGGATGGGATAATGTTTGTGTAACGCGTGAAACATTAGACGCAATGCGTAGCAACCCTGCTTTTAATGACGAATCTGGTATAACCTGCTTACGCGGTCTTGCTATGGTTGGTGCTTTATTCTCTCTCAATGGGTTCTGCGTTAGCATTGAGAAATAACCCTTATCCACATAACCCCATTTAGCCCGCCTAGTGTGGGCTTTTTGGGTGAAAGTATCTTAAACTAAACTATATTAACACTGGGGAGCAACATGACAACAGCAGCACAATGTTTTCCAAACCCTCACAGAGATTTTGAGGTCGCGCTTGCGGATGGCATTCAGTCTGATGAGGATTTGATTCCACTCTGGTTCATTTGTTCAGGTGATGCTGACGGGTATATGTCAGACGCATTGGTTGAGTGCGATGCGGGTCGGCTTGCATTCCTTCACCTTTACCCGGCTAACGATTCAGTCGATGAGATGCAATTTGCATCCGACTTGAAACAACGCATGGATAAATATTTTGCCGACCACATTGCAAATCTACGTGCTGAGTTGAGTGATAAAGGCTATCTGATGTGGAGGGGTAAAGCATGAAGCCCTACTACATCAAGCAAGACCTTTTTATAGACAAACCAGAGCCGACCAACCTGGAAAGGCTTAAAACATTCCTAATCGCTTTCACCACGTTTATTGCTGGCGCATATGTATTTACTGAGATGTTTGTTCAGCTTACTTAGAGCAGAATTAGGAGTATGTGAATTATGAAGAACAAGACTAATCTATATGGCCTCATCCCAGATCGCAGAGAACCTAATAAGTTATTTGTGCAAATAGCTACGGCTATATGTGTTACGTTCTACTGTGCTGCGGTTTGGATTATGGTTTTAGGGTGGGTGCTATGACACGCGAATACGACCG
>Ga0208299_1002338_pt1 | contig 12892 bp, 12 predicted proteins | sample 15_taG_FD_184089 | JGI IMG/M metagenome (GOLD analysis project Ga0208299, IMG submission 184089) | Marine viral communities from the Subarctic Pacific Ocean - 15_ETSP_OMZ_AT15312 metaG (SPAdes) (version 2) | ecosystem: Environmental > Aquatic > Marine > Oceanic | place: Pacific Ocean | collected...
AATAACATGATCAGGATTTGATCCGGCTATGATTAGACATGCATCGTTTGGTGCTACTGATAGGAAATATTCTATATTGTCTTTAAGTCTTTTATGAGGCCTCCACGAAGAAGCACAACACCATACATCAGAAAACTTATCTAGTAATTTATTTTCAATAGGTCTAACTGACTGCACATAGTTTATATCTACTCCATTCCCAATGATATATGTGTTTTCTACGCTTCCGAAATATCTTTCTGAAAGGTGTTGATTAAACTTACTCTGGAAAACAACAGCATCAGCTGCAATATATGACCTTCTTATTGGATCATTTAAAGCGTTAAAATCTTGAGATGTATTAAAATAAATCCCATCCAGTCTTAAAACGTTTGGCATTGTTGGCTTTTGGTTTATAATAAAAGATAAAGATACATCAGGATTTTCACCTGTTGCAAAACTGTCTCTGACATCATGATCAAGCTTTAATAGCCCATCTCTAAGTTTTTTTCCAAATGAGTTTGGGCCAGATCTTGAATTAAAATTTATATTATCAAACAGTATTCTCACTTATAAATCCTCTTGCCCTTACAAAATTAATTGTTGATATTTGATCCATTTCTGTCCAATCTCTTTTTGGCATCGAAACGGAATCTATATTGTATAAGTAACAAACATCATCAACATACGTGTTCTTACAAGATACATGTAAAAGCGGCAACATTAATGCTTGATCATATCCTCTTTTAAACCAGCTTCCTTTATAATTTTTGAAATTATCATCGGGTACTGAAGATAACAAAGTCGACTTAAACGTTCTAAAATGAGATGATACCCACGGGTGGTTATAGGGATTAATATTTTTGTCGAGCTCACGAGATATATTCATTCCATTGATATCCCATTTGTGTGCTGTCCAGACTACCTCTGAGCCTTTGCTATATTCGTCTAGGACTAACTTAACAGTATCTGGGTTGCACAGAGAGTCATCCCCGTCGATTACACCAATTACCACCTTATCATCGTCTTGGAATGCCCTGGATGACTCTACGATGTTTCTAAGAGCATACTTTTTCTCTTTGTTTAAGACGACAGATATCCTATCATCTATTTTTGACATTTTTATCATCGCGTCGTGGGTATCATCAGTGGACATATCATCAATTAAGATCATCTCCCAGTTATCATCTGTCTGTGTTAGCACCGAATCGACGAGCGTATATACATTTTTTTGAGAATTATAGCTTGGAACAATAAATACTACTTTCATTGGTTCATCCAGGCAGCCATCTCGATAGGATGAGTCAGTTGTACTTCTATATGCGGAGTCGGAGTATTGAAATCCACTTTTGTATGAAATATCCACCCGCCCATTTCATCTGCCAGTTTTTTAGACATATCACAAATTTCTTTATCTGTTACGCTTTCCCACGATTTGTCAAAAAACATGTTATTTTCGGGTGTGTCTTCTTGTGAGATATCATAAAGACTTTGCCAGTGCTTTGACCAGTAATTTTTATATGTTTTTATCTTTCTATTTATATCAAACCAGGAATAATGATGAACCGAAGGGAATGCCTCAATAGTCTGATTAAACCAGCTCTGGTAAGATTCAAGCGCTTCAGGATTTGTCATTGCTGCATTTTTAACATTGTTGACTTCTTGTGTATAAAAGCTAGCAAATGGAATTCTGGTATAATCACTAGATTTAACATAGTCACAACCATCTGTTCCGGGCAATGCGTATAAATTTCCTTCGAAATCAAACCTTCTCAATTCTATTGGAATTCCATGAGTAATATCAGGATTGTTTCTGCTGAGCCTCCACTTCCATGGATTTATATCTGCTCTTACCTTGTCTGGTCCACCCCAATATTCAATAACAGGAAGGGCAACTAAGTCAGTATTTTTTGGAAAGTTCTTTACTAGTGTTTTGATTTTTTCATAATCATTTTCATGAACTATCTCATCAGAGTCCTGCTGCCAGCAAAATGCTGAGGAACAAATAGAACGGGCCAGAGCTTTTTGTGCGCCGTCAAACACAGCAAATCTATTATTAGACCAGTCTCTTTTTTGCTGGTGCAATATAACATTTTCATTTTGTCCATATGTTTCTTGCAAGAGCTCCCAAGTACCATCATCAGATCCACCGTCAACAACAACAACTTCATCACAGAATCCCAGTAGAGAGTTTATTGACTCGCAAAATGGATAGTTCTGAGATATACAATTATTAACTGTGGTATACCCAGAAACTGAAGGGGACCAGGACATGTCGTATTTGATTCCATTCCAGAATCTTTCTCTAGCTGCATAAAGATATGCCTCAGTATCAAATTCATCATCAGACGTGAACCATAGTTCATCCTTATGTTGAACATTTTCATTAAGGTGAAGCTCGCAGCCGAGAAGTTTTGCTTCTATAACCATCCTTGGACATGTATCGTTTCCGAGCGGAAGGTATACAAAGCCCTTTGCCTGAGCAAGCTTTTCTAGTGTTTGATCATGAGTTAGGCCTGATATGACTTCGTATTCTTTATTGTTCTGCTCACACCAGTCTGTTGCTGATCCTGATCCTTTTATCCAAGATTCTGAGCCTAGAGATACCCATTTGTCCCGATCTGAATCTTTATATTTGTTTCTGAGAAGCTTAATTTGGGCAAAGAATCTTTCTGAGAAAACTGAAGATAGCACTACATTACTTCTCTCTCTGAGGAAAGGGAACATTTTAAAGTACAGCTCTTGCTGCTTCTCAGACATCCACCACAGTGACCTAGCACCATAGAAAAATGCTGACATAATCTTACCATGGGTCTCATTTTGACAGTTACATGGTTCACCTGCCGCAGCTAGATGCTTCTCAGGTGATCTATAGGCACAAAATTTGTAGTCATATTCTAGTATAGAATAGCTGAGATTAGCTACTACTGAAGGTAGTAGATTAATATCTATTTGTGCAAAGTTACCGAATATCCAGAACTTGTTCACTCCTTGCTCTAATAGAGACATAGAAACATCTTTAGAGTGAATTTTCTGAACTTCTAAAGGAGAAGATTCTATTAATGCTTCAGAAGTGAGCTCAGCACCCCCTGAATAATCTTCTTTAAACATATCTGAAACAAATATAATATCTGTTTTTTCAGAAATTGAAACAGGAATGACTCCTATGGGACTAAAATTAAAATTCATTCAAATATCCTATTAGATTAATTACTCCAGCGTGGAAGATATTAACCTCTTGTCCCTATTAGAAATTGTTTAGGGATATAAGAACATTATGCATAGATTTTGAAATGTATAAATTTATTTATATTTTTAACTATTACGATTCTAGTTCAGCAACTCGAGCTTTGAGACTCTCGATTTCAGAATTCAATAATTGGACTGCACCAACCAGCGCTGCTACTACTGACTTCTCCATCCAATCAATCGGTACTGTTTCATCGCTTTCGAGTACTCTTTGCCTCAGAGGTTGAGAATCCAGCTGATCAGGATCAGGAGCACTCTCTTCCCACACATTCTGATTTGTTTCAGTAAATTTATAGTCAGGACCTTGGTGCGTATATTCTTTCCCTATTGCTTCTTGAACTTCATCAGCTATTAAACCATACTCCAGCCTATCTAGACTTTCTTTTCTGTTATAGCTGACCGGTCGTAATTTTAAGATCCGAGCCAGCAAATCCTGTGGATCACTAGGTGCGATGTTTGTTTTGTGCTTTTTCTGTGATGAGTATACAGAGATAAGACCAGTACTTGCATTTATTCTAGCAGATGGAGGTGCCGAATCAACTGCGTAGTCTAAAAGAAAAAATTCTTGCGATGCCTTAAAATAAGTCGAATTCCAATAGGCAGCAGTTGTACCGTTCATCCTCAAGTATCCGAGACCTGATCCATCCGTACCAGCTTCGATTTTAAAGTTTCCATCGGACTTGATCTCTGTGCTACCGGTAAATGTTACTTCAGGTGTACCATCTAGGTCAAACTTGACTACTTCTGTTCCACTCTTATTAAAATATATTTGAGAACCAGCTGCATCAAGAACAATATCACCGTTTGAGGCGCTTAGTGCAATATCACCGTCCCTATGTATTGTTAGATCTACTCCGTCGTCACGTATATACGTTGTAAGGTCATTGAATGAAATTTTATTCGACCCAATCATTTTTAATGCCGACTCCCCACCGTCTATCCTCATAACTTCAGTTTGAACACCTCCGTCGTTTGTTCTGAACAGTATATCATCATTGGAACTGTAGTTTTCTATATACAAGTACTCGGTGGCCGACTGCCAAATAGCAGCAGTTTCAGCACCTGCAGTATAGAACCTGAGTGCTCCTGTATTAGTATTGTCTTTCTCTATTATAATACTCGTGTCACCGACCCCCTGATCAACATGAAGCGTGCCTAAAGGAGAAGCTGCCCCCGATCCAGCACCTATCCCGATCCTATCTGTAGCAGGATCAATTCTAAACAGGGTATCTACCTGTCTCGACCCAGATGCAATATAGAAAGTAGAACCAGAACCTCCGATCATCCACTCGGGTGTATCATCATCATCAGTATCTAGCTTGATTGTACAGTTTCCATCTGCGCTGCTCTGTAGCCATAGCCCTGTATCACTATTTGACCAGACAATAAAATCATCACCGGATATATTAACAGATAGATCATCGTTTGAATCAACATTGAATCCAGCAAAACCTCCCGTATTGTTTTCTAGTTTTAGCTGGTGAGACGCGTCTTTAGAGGTCAGGATGTATGCAGGACTGTCTGTGCCTATTCCAACATGGCCAGAGGTTCCCTTTATGAAGAACGGAGATTTTGTTATCCCGCCATCATTAACAGACATTACAATGTTTCTATTTGGAACTGTATTGTTTATTTCCAGGTGCATACTGTTTGTAAATTTTATTGATCCTGTGTTACCGACTCCGTTCGTTAGCTCAACAAATGCCTCTCCTGCATTTGCTGTTTGAACCTTTATGGATGCAGTCAGCGGTGTTGCAATGCTTGGCGAAATATGCAAGTCGCTCCCCGGATCAGATTCATTTATACCAACCATCCCGGGCCTTACAAGCAATGTAGGCTCTACAACACTAGTATTATAATCATCTCCTACAATAAGGAGGTCATCTGAAGACTGAGATGAACTTACGTGAAGCTTGGCAGCAGCATCGTATATTCCGATCCCGACATTATCTGCAATTGTTGTAAGCCTGACATCTGTTCCGTCATCAGTCCACCCACCTCCTGCGTCTGCCAGTCCAGCATATGCTATCATTATTTGACCATCTGATCCAGAGCTCACTGATATCCCAGAACCCTCTGCAATAAATGATCTACCATCAGAAAGTTCTGTATGTGAACCTGATAGTACTCCCCTAAACGAGCCAGATGTTATTACATCTGCACCAAAAACAGAGTGTCCAGAATCACCAGAAACGTAGAAGAATACATCACCGTCTTTACTGTCAGCATACGCTCCACCCGGGTCTATTGATAAACTTGATGTCGTTACAAGCTTATGTCCGCCATCTGTAAAGCCGCTGAAGTCATCTGATAGATTCATCCACGTGCCACCGTGGTCTTTGAATTGCATCCGACTATCATCATCACTAAATCTTATTCCGTACCCTAATGATCCGCTCATCGGCCCAAAAGTAAGGTATCTATCTTCGCCAGCAGAGCCAGTGCCGGCCAACTGAAGATCTGATCCCACTATTAATGTATTTCGTGTTCTTGCACCGTCCGATGTAGTTCCGTACAACACTCCAGATACTACTAAGTCACCGCCAAATAACGAGATACCTCTTGTTGTTTGATCTTTGCCGCCAGAAGAGCCAGAAACATAAAATACTACATCTGTGCCTGCTGCTTCATTTGGTGAAACACCCGCACCACCCGAAAGAATAAGTACTTGATCTGTTCCGGCGTCCGCAAAAACTGCATGTGTTTTATTATTAGTTTCTACTCTGAAATCGTGAGTGCTCAGGCCGCTTTCATTAATGACAGTTTCGCTAGTTTTAACATTAAAAAGATCATAAGTATATGTCCACCATTGTTGAACTTTAAATATATCACCAGTTCCACCGTTATATGTTTTAGCATAGACAGTATCTGTCCCAGCATCTACTTGAAATTTTGCACCGCCATCAGTGTAGACAGCAAAATTTATGTCTTCAGCACCCGGATTGATCCAGACACATCCATCTCCGTTATCTGTTGATCCGGTTATGTATATGTGACCGTAAGTCGACGCCGTCGGACCAGACTGTAAGGAAATTGCCTTGGATCCACTGAGGTGTAGAGTCTGGCTTGATTCGTATATTGATGCATCTGGCACCGGAGCAGGAGAAGTATCCCAGACAATCGCACTTTCTGGACCAGCATCTAAAATTATAGCTGCATCTACAGTAGTACCAGGTAACTGGGAGGTTCCTTTGATTGTAAGCTCATTGCTAATTACTGCTGATCCAGAAACCATAAGCGTTCCATCAACAGTTTCATCAACCTCTATAACCTGACGTTCAGCATACAGTGTTCCCGATATTACAACATCACCTCCGAATAATGCAACATTGTTTCTCGCAGAGCCAGACAATGAATGTTTTGATCCAGAAACAAATAGAAATACATCTGATCCGAATCCAGATGCTATGTCTGGATTGAAGCCACCAGAATATGATGTCCCATCTGATGCGCTGTATATTAAAAGACCTGCAGTTGTTCCTGCAATACCTCCGGATGCTATTAGTTGTGAAACTCTTATTTGTTTTGATGAAAAATCATTAGCCATAATTTATAAATCCGCCCTATAGATGTGATAATGAACATCTCCGTTGTAATTTTCTTGACTTACTTCAATGTCGAATGTTGATTTTGTTAAATTCGCAACATTAACATTAACATTATCAGTCGGTGTTAATACAACATATACCTCATTGTTTGTATATGCTGCTATTTCAATTGTTAAAGATTTGCTATCTGTTCCTGAAAATGATGCAATACCAGTCTCAAGAAGGTTAAATGATGGATTAAGCTTAATAAAGTCTTTTGATACAGCCATTTTTATTCCTTGATATAGATCGCATGGAAGTGAACTTTTCCAGTAAATGCACAACTAGCATTAAGTATCATAGACGTGTTAGTTAATGACGATACATATACATTTACGTTAGATATATTATTATCTTCCGTGTCTACGGCAATTGCAGTAATGGCAGGGACGCCATCAAAGCTTGAATCAAACTTATAAAGTATGTTATCTACATCTTCAAATAAAACAGCACCAGCCTCTATAATAAGCTCTTTATCAGACAAAAGACCCCATACAGGCTTTTTTCTAATGTATGGATAGACTTTTTTGATCCTATTTAGGTCTTTTTTCTTAAATTTCGTCGTTGCCATTTTATACTCCTCAATAACTAAATATCGAGAACAGAAGCAGTTTGAAATAATATGTTTACAGCATTTTAGATGCAGCCGTTGCAAGCTTAGATCTTTCGCCTTTTAGAAGGGTAATATGCCCTGAAAGCTCACTCTTTTTAAATTTTTCTGATATGATTGTAAGACCATTAGATAGTGTGTCTAGATACGGTGTGTCAACCTGCTCAATATCACCTAGTAAAACAATTTTCGAATTTTCACCCACGCGAGTTATTATTGTTTTTAGTTCATGAATTGATGAATTTTGAGATTCATCAACTATAATATACGAGTCTGCAAACGTTCGACCTCGAATAAATGCTAGCGGAGCTACTTCAATTTTTCCTTTTTGCATCATTAGTTCAAAATATGTAAGATCTTTGTCTTTAAACCCATGTCTATAATTATCAATTATTGGTGCAATCCACGGAGCCATCTTTTCGTCTAGCGTTCCTGGAAGGTATCCTATATCTCTACCGACAGGTTGAACTGATCTTGTTATTATTATCCTTTCATACTTTCCACTATTTATTCCAGACATTCCAGCCATCAATGTCAAAAACGTCTTTCCGCTGCCAGCCAAGCCGGTTATGCTAACCAGGGGAATCGTATCATCTTGTAAAAGATGTAATGCAAATTTCTGCTCTTTGTTTCTGGGACTTACAACCACAGACCGATCAGTCCACTCCTGGACAGGTATGATTTTCTTCCCTTTATACACACACAACATCGAAGCTCTTGACGATTTTGCAACTATAAATTCATTAAAGCAAATTGTTTCCATGTCTTCTGGTGATAGAATCTTAGATGACGATATTTTTGATTCGCTGTAGAATTCATCCACTGCTTCGTCAGCAGCATGTACAACTTTTACACCTGTAAAAAGCTCTGATGTCTCTTTTTTTATTGTATCTTTATTGTAGTCTTCGCTTTTTATTCCTAGCGCATCACACTTTACTCTAAAGTTTATGTCCTTGGTTACAACAGTTACATTTTCTGTCTTTTTGTTTAAAAAAAGTGCAGTACCTATAATTTTATTATCAGCGCAGTCTTGGTCTAGTCCCTCCGGAGCCTTAAATGAGTCTAGCTCTACACGTATTGTCTGGCCGTTTTCTAAGCTTACACCTTTTTCAAGATTTCCAATTGGTCTAAGCTCGTCTAGAAATCTATTTATATATCTAGCAGACTCGCCAAGTAGTCCAGACTCACCTTTAAATCTATCTAGTTCATCAAGGACCACAAGTGGAAGAACAACATCATTATCTTTAAATGAGTGAATTGAATTCTTATCATATAGTAAAACCGACGTATCAAGTACAAATACTTTTCTTTTGCTCATTCACGTTCTCCGTGTTTCTTAATTAAGTATTACACTACACAAAACATGTACACTATTAAAACTTAAGATAGATTTATCTTATTGGAGCTGTAGATAATGAAAATAGACAAATTTTGCTTTGATGCATATAGATCATCAAATATAGAGTGTAAAAATAAAGAATGTAGAATGTGGGTAAACTCCAAAAACAATAAAAATTGCACTATAGTTGCATCTTCTAGCGGCCCAAAAACGCTTCATGAAATAGGTGAAATGTTTGGTGTAACTAGAATGAGAATATGTCAATTAGAAAAAAAGATAATAGCAAGACTAAGCCTGATAACACGTAGAAGTAACATATCAAAGGAAAATATAACCTAGTCCAGATTTAGTTTTAAATTTTTTCAATTTGATGAGCTGCCCAGTCTACATCAAATGATGGACCATATTTTTCTTTTCTATACTGATATCGCCATTTCCCTAAAAATAAAATTAGATCTTCTGGTTTCATGTACCCATAATGTTGCATATTTTTTATGTTGTTAGCTATGGATGAGAGGTGCCTTTCATTAAAGTGTTCATCCCAGACTCCGGACGCTGCTCTTATAAACCACTCAGTAAGCTTCTCATGGCTTTCTGGTGTCATTCCATTTTTACAATTCTTGTAAATTATATATTTTAAGACTCTTACTGCAAGAAACGGTCCAAAAGCGTGAACAATATCAAGTGTTTTGTTTTTGTCTAATATTAACGATGCATCGTCATAGACTAGATAATAAGAATTTTCTTTTAATACAATACCATATCTTGCATTTCTAATATCAAATGAAGATAAACAGTCTTCAATTGTATTATATCGATATTTTTGATCATCCACTAGCTGAATAGTATATTTTGAAAACGGACAACTACGATCACTATCTTCAAACCAAACATTTTCAAAATTTGTTGCAAAACCCCCATAAGATTTCAATGTTTTCATTTTATGAATTATCTTATCTATTTCCACGTGAGCGGGTGAAAAAATGTCGACATCACCACAGGGTTCTCTATCTTCACCTCCCCTATATTTGTTTGGAACCAGATATTTTTTAACTGTCATGTTATTAATATTAAAAATGCTATGTGCGACTGCCCTTGCGAACCCTCCTGCTATCCATGATCCGTTACTCATTGCAGTGTATACTGGTTTTTTTGATAAGATTCTACCCGTATCGTTGTCACAATTTGATTTTGATATTTTAAGATATTTTAGATTCATTGTCAATCCTTATTAATGAAAGCTCAGCTCTTCTATACCAGCCTTTTTTATTTCCAGACATAATCCAAAAATACTGTTCAGTATTCGTCTGGTTTTCATCTATTATTAGACCAATTTTAAAGTCTGAATCTGGAAACATGCTTCCGATTCTTAAATCTTTTTCCGGTGTGTGCTGAACAAGATCTCCAACCTTCATTGGTCCATTAACTTATCAAGCTGCTGCTTGTCTTGTGTGATACTTTAAGCACTTTGAAATCCTTTCTATCATAGGACAGCTTAGGGTAAGCTCTGCTGATGTCTGTCGCAATTCTATGCATATAAAACACTGCCCCTGCCAAGATCATCTGCATGGCAATATTGATTACTATGATATCACGCATTGCTTGAAGTCACTAGAAAAGAACTTTTTATTTTTTTGAAAAAACCAGTCCCAGCCTTGATCTAATATATACGTAACAGCAATATCATTTTCATTTCTTACACTTCTTCCTACAGCCTGAACGACGGTTTTTGCAGTCGCGTATCCGTAATACCAGTCATATTTATTCATTTTTTTCTTAATCAGTGGAGACCCAAGATACGGATACGGAACCTTCATTAAGATTTGAAATCTTGATAGCTCATCTTTTAAGTCGACCCCTTCTGTCATTGACGGAGATAGGAGAACTGTTGCTTTTTTTGAATCTCTGTGTTTTCTAAGCGTTTCATCTCTATTTTCGGAGGTATGTAAAAGCAATCTTGAATCTTTTACGTTTTCTTTTAGATATTTTGCAATCTTATATGTGTGTGTGTGTATTACACCTTTTTCATTTTTATGCTCTTCTAGAATGGACTTTACAGCTTCAACCATTCTTGGAAGAGTTTTATCTATATGCTTCATTGACATATTTCCAACACCGACAGGTATTATAGGTCTATTTTCTTTTGGAAATGGAGAGTCAACAGATATAAACGCTATTTCATCTATATTGATTCCCAGCTCTTTACAAAAAGCATCTTTGTTGAGAATTGTAGCAGATAGCATCAAAACTCTGTCACCGAGCCTAAATAGTGAGTCATTAGCATAAGGCGCAACATCCAAAGGCTTGAAGCTAAACTTTCTCATTGACTTGTTAAATGATGGAACTAGCTCAAATACCCAATTATCTTTATCATAAAGCTCAAGAAACTTTTTAATTTTTCCTACGTGTCCTCTGAGAAGATCATGTTGTCTATTTATACTTTTAAACTCTTTAATTTTTTCTCTAAATCTGTCTCCAAGTTTTTCAATCTGAGACTCTACAAAGGCTAGCTGAGATGATGCTTTTGGAAAGTATACTTCCCTTATCCATTTAATTGCTTTTAATTGTGTCGTTTGCTTTGGGAACGATAGTTTTAATGCATGCTTTGCAAATCGCTCTGAAACAGATATTTCAATAAACTTTGATAATTCAGACTCAGTATTGTGGCACTCATCAACTACCAAAAGGTTTCTTGGGGTTATTTTCCCACTATAGTTTGCTTCTGTAAGAAGATATGGAAAATTTGTCACGCTTTCAAGAGATTCTATAAACTTCTTTTTATTTTCCTTATACTTGCAACTAAATACGCATGTTTTAAAAAAAGGCGTGCCTTTTTCTTCAATTTTTAAAAGTTGCTGAGACTCTGCACATGTATTTTTTTTATGAAATTTACAACTATAATTAGTAGAAGACTTAATTGACTTCATTTTGTTTTTTCCGCAACCGCCAAAGTCATCTTCATATTGTGATTGCAAAAGCTTCTGCGTTGTGACAAACCATGTTCCAGAATTATAGTCTGCTTCTGGATCTGTATCTAATGTTTGAATTCTATTTTTAGAAAAGTATCTTCCAACTGTAACACCCACTGCACTTTTACCGATCCCTGTACCAGCTTCAATTATTACGTATTTTTTTCCAGCTCTAAAACTATTAATTGCGAAATTTATAATAGTAGACTGCTCTTTACGAACTTTTTCGTATGGAAAGTAACCTATCCAGTCGCTTTCTTTACAGTTGAATAGTAGTTCACTTTGTTTCATAAGCCTGTTCATTTATAGTTTCAATTATTTCTGACGCCTGCTGAAAGCCGGTAATTGATGTCACAATATTTCCGTCATCTACGATGAACATCGCAGGAATTCCTCTAACTTTAAACTCCTGTGCTAGGTTCTGATGATCATCAACATTTATTTTTAATATGTCAATATCTACTTCTTCATCTACTTTTTCTAGAACTGGAATTAGCATCTTACACGGTCCACACCACGATGCCCAAAAATCAATAAAGACTTTTCTGCCTTTAGTTTTCTCTCTAAACTGCTCTTCTGTTTCTATGTTTACTATCATAGATGCACTCCTTTCTTGTTGCTATGTTTTATTATAATACAAGACTTGGAAATTTACATGATGATCAAGAGAATGTGTGCTTGTTTCTTAGCCTGCATCATCTATTTTTTTAAAATATAAATACTTAGATGATCCGTCTATATCTTCATACACCATCATCTCATCTGATCCTTTTTTATCTGTAACTAGCTGATACGAGCCTTCTTCTATGTCCTTTTCTTTTCCGGACTTTATCTGATTAGTTTTCCAATCTCTTATTCTAGTTTTTATTATCTTGGTAAATGTTTTATCTTTTTCTTTTCTAAATGTAGTAATTGTTTCTGTATGAAGGTCAGGGCCTGCAATTTGAATACTTTTTCTTGACATATGTTATTTATTTCCTTTTTTCTTATGCTTGTATTTTTTTACTTTACGCTCATTAAAATTATTCCATTCTCGAACTTACCGCGGTCATGTGATTTTTTCATTGCATATTGAGCAACATCACACCATGCAATATCATATGTATCTAAAAGTGCACCAAACACCTCCATAATATCGGCAGCCTCTTCTACGCTTGGG
>Ga0208299_1002339_pt1 | contig 12891 bp, 14 predicted proteins | sample 15_taG_FD_184089 | JGI IMG/M metagenome (GOLD analysis project Ga0208299, IMG submission 184089) | Marine viral communities from the Subarctic Pacific Ocean - 15_ETSP_OMZ_AT15312 metaG (SPAdes) (version 2) | ecosystem: Environmental > Aquatic > Marine > Oceanic | place: Pacific Ocean | collected...
TTTACAACGTCACTTGCAAGTGAAGATTGGGTTGCTATTTCACTTGCTTATATTAGTATTCAAGGTTTAGCTGATATTGCTACACAGTGGAGACACGGCAAGTGATTACGTTTCTAGCGCTAAAAAAGATATTAAAAAAAAGCTGGGTATGGCTGAAACATAATTGGTATGTTCCGGCAGTCATTATCTATACTCTCGTTTTGTGGCTTTTGTTTAGAAGAAAAGACGCTGCTTTTAAAGTGTTGGAAACAAGAAACAAAAGCTATAAAGACCAAATAGATGTGATTAACAAATCGCACGAAGAAGAACTAGAAAAGAGAAATAAAGTTATTGAAAAATATAATGATTTAATAACCAAGATAGAAGAAAAATATTCCGCAGATAGACAAGAACTAGACAACAAAAAACGCAAAGAAGTTAAAGATTTGGTGGAAAAATACCATGATGACCCTGATGCCTTAGCAAAATTAATAGCTGAGAAATACGGATTAAATTATGTTGAATAAAATTACAGCGGTAGTGCTAGTGCTCTTTATGTTGTTTCCTATGATGGCATTGGCTGACCCACCCGAACTACCTCCACAACCTAGAATAATGGGGATAGAACAAGGTCAGGAGGCTCCCTATGCTGGTGTGTTATTAAACTCAATTGCAGCTGCAAAGATTTTTGCAGAAGGCAACTTCTCTCAAACGGAATGTGATTTGAGAGTAAAATATGAAGTGGAAAAAGAAGCTGCTAGGCTTAATATGATTTTGGAAACCACTAGAGTTTCCATGGAAGCAATGGACAAAAGATACAGCTCTTTAATAGAAATTAAAGATAAAGAAATTGAACGCTTAAGCGAGATTTCTTCAAGCACAAATGATTGGAGCGCGCTTTGGTATGCTGGTGGTGTACTAACTGGCATTGGTTTGACTATTGCGATCGTGTATGCTGTAGAGGCAGGGAGATAATAAATTGGCAAATTTTAGTTTAGCTTCACTTTATAGAATTATTTTTACTAGGCTCACCAATGTATTAACTGCCGGCTCCAATGTAACTTTGACAACTTCGGAAGATGCGAATACTATAACTATTGCATCCACCGGAGGAGGCGGTGGAGGTTTAGACTGTGCTGCCTGCAGTGGCGATGATTTAACAATTGATGGGGATTTAACAGTAACCGGCGATAATATTACCATGAATACAAATACTTCTGGTTACATTTTGTTGGCTGGTGGTTCCAATTTTGCTCCATCTGCTCCAAGCTCTATAGGAGCAGATCTTGTGTCGGGTCAAGATGCAATAACTGTTGTGGCTCCTGCCGCCGATTATTTATTAATATGGGATGCAACAGATTCGGCTCTTAAGAAGGTGACATCTGTAAATTTAGGCATCGGCGGCAATGATCGAAATAATGTTGTAGCAATGGAAATATTTGGACGTTAGAGGTTAACAATGGCGAGTTATAGTAAAGAAAAATTAAGTGGAAGCACTAACGGAAAACAAATTAAAGTAACTGTTACTGTAGCCGGCAGCGCAATAACGATCCATACTGCACAATCAGGAACAACTTATTTTGATGAAGTGTGGATATATGCTACCAATAACGATCAAACTCCAGTGGAATTATCTATATTATATGGAGGAACTACTGATCCGGATGATTATATTAACATCACTATTCCTGCTGAATCCGGATTGACTTTGGTTGTGCCTGGTTTGATTTTGCAAAATTCATTAGTAGTTAAAGCGTTTGCAAACGTAGCCGATAAAATTTCATTAAGTGGTTTTGTTAACAGAGTGAGTGCGTAATTATGCCACGTAAAGAACGAATGGCTGGACACGGCCAAGTTTCAAACTTTGGCCCTGATAATCCTAAAAAATGGGAAACCTTTAACTCTTCTTCTATATCAGAGCTTGTTAATTGGATTGATTTTAGCGATCCGGATTATATCACTACGGCTACTGTCTCGCCTGGCAATCCTTTAGCCTATTACAACATGGAAGAGGGAGGTTCTGGCACAACCTTAACCGACCGTTCGCCCGCAGGGAATTCCCTAAACGGCGTAATCAGCAATGGCACGTGGAATAGCACGTATAAAAAATCTGGAACTTATTCATTAGAATTTAATGGTTCTAGCACGTCTGTCGAAATAGACGAACTTTGCGATGATATGGTCAGCACTGCTTGGTCTGTCTTTGCATGGGTTCGCACAGAAGGCGCAGGCGAAACAGCTTTTAAAGTGATATTTGCTATTAATGATTCTGGTGGTGGCAATCGATTTCTTTTTGTTATGAAGGATGGTAAAGCTAAAATATATGATACCGACTATCGCGGATACAATTGGCATGTTTCTATAAACGATGAAGAATGGCATCATGTCGGGGTAGTTTATGACGGTCCTGCTGGTGGATATGGAGATATATATAGAATATATGTAGATGGTGTGATGGATTCTACATATGAAGGCGGTCAGGTGGTAGTAGATGCTACTGATAAATTTACCCTCGGTGCTGAATATGATGGCGGTTCATTAAGTGATTTTTGGGATGGATACATGGATGATGTTGTGGTATATGATTCCGCCATTACATCAGAACAGGTGAAGGAACTATATAATGGTGGAGCCACCCCTCCGGATTTAACATCAGCTGATGAACAACTTACCGCTGATACAGTAGTATTGCAAGCTACATGCAAGGTTACAGATCGTAACTGGGGTCCTTTACGCAGCGTAAAAGTGATTGCGCCGTCATGGCAATTAATCAATGGCAAGAAAGCGGCAAAGTTTATGAGGGGCGAATACTTAACTGGCACTTTAGTAGCATATGGTAGTTCTGTCTCGCAACCAAACACTGTGCTTATGGCTATAGAATTAGCTAATACTGGCTCCACTTATGACATGGTATGGGAATTTGTGTGTGATGGTGATGACGTAACTTATCGTAATATTATAGCACGGACTCCGTTTGACTTGGGACTGTGGGCTGGCACTGCCGTGGACTATCTGGCTAAAGGAGAATATACTACTGGCTCATTAGATGTGCTTTCGGCATTGTTTTATCAATATTCTTCGAAAATCAACACATATATTACTGGTAGTAATGGAATAGCAGCAAATCAAACTATCGGCACTAAAGCAGCAGAAGGGTTTTACATTGGGGAGCGGTTTTCTATTGACACCACTAATGGTGCGATGCGGTTTTCAGGGAGCATAGGAGAAATACTTATTTTCGAGAAGGCTTTGAATCCTGATGAATATTTATTAGCTACGAGTTATTTAGCCAATAAGTGGAAAATATTTAAAGATGATAATATTGCTTCTGTTCTAGAGCCTGATGGAACTGCTTTTTCGACTACATTTGATATATTAGCATGAAACAAAAAGATTTAAATAAAGTAGCTCAGATTGAAAAAGCAATTGCTAAAAAGTTTGGACAAGAAGCAATTGTTAATCCCAAGTCTGGATGGACAGATGAAAAAGAGCAAGAATATTTGCAGCAGTTAAAAGAATTTTATTACAAACAACGACAAAAAGCGGATAATGGTGAGAAAATAGATGAAGAAGGCTTTTTATTGGATAAAAATCTAATTAGTAAAGAAAGCAAAAGAGTATGCCCTATTTGCCATGATTATTCTTTTGATTTGAGAGATGATCTTTATATGAATAAATTTGAATGTTGCCGCACGTGCCATATTCAATGGGTAGAAGATAGAGAAGAAAGATGGTTAAACGGCTGGAGACCTAATAATGAGAAGAAAGAATAAAAAAAGAATCGACCCTCGCTACTTTTTACATGAGACAGTTTTGCGCGAAAATGAAGAAAAACTTATAGCAGCCTTGAGAGATATCTATGACCGCGCTGACCGACTAGAAGCACCACATGTTGAAGTATTAAGGGGTTTTAATGATATGGCGCCTAACTATCCGGATATTTTAACACCAGAAGAACATGCATATATTCAAACACAGCTTGATGCAATAATTAATTATCAAGGAGCAAAGGAAGCGCATCGCCCTGGTCGACCTGATCCTGATCAGGCAAGTGCAGAGCGCGCAGCTAAAGAACTAAAAACAGCAATAGGAGCAAAATTAAATGGCTACAGTATATGATATAGTAAAAGGAATCAATCAAGCAGCTGCAAATGCGTATGATGGTTCGCATGATTCAAGATTTGTTGTAGATGGCGAGGACAAGACTGCTGGTCTCAAAAGAGAGAAAGGTTGTCCTATTAATGATTCTAGAGTAATGGATGGTTTCAATGTTCGAATGAGTGGTCCAAAGCTTATTGTATCATATCAGTCAGAGATGCCCATGGCTGCTTTCCACAATACAAAACTCGATCAAGAGCTTGAGGAGACATATGCCGATATTGCAAAGTTTTTGAAGAAAGAATACAAGAAAGTCACCAGTGATACACTCTCGCTCAAAGAAGACGGTCCCTGTGACTTTATTCTGCAAAACATGTCTAATCTACGTACTTGGGTGCAAGCAACAAAGGTTTATACTGTAGGAAACTTGAAAGACGTTATTCCAGTGGGTGAGCCTTCTGAAGACCGCCTAGAAGATAATTTTCGTAAGTTTCTTGAGTTAAGCACTGACAAGAAGCCACAAAATGTAACCAGAAAAAATGATTAATGACCTACAAACTTACCAAAGAAAAGATAGTCAAAGAGATCGTCAAATCTGGTAAAAACCCAGTCTATTTTATCAATACCTACGCTAAAATCCCTCACCCTGGCAAAGGTCTGATTCCATTTAAAACATATGATTTTCAAGGTGATTTGGTAGATAGTCTTGCTCTTCATCGATTTATTGTAGTTCTAAAAGCAAGACAGCTGGGAATATCAACAATTACAGCAGCTTATATTGCGTGGCTGGTATTGTTTCATCGCGATAAAAATGTTCTTATTGTTGCAACCAAACTCTCCACAGCAGCCAACCTAGTGAGAAAAGTAAAAATAATTTTAAAAAACCTCCCAGAATGGATACGTATAGCTGATTTTGCTGTAGATAATAAAAACAGCATTGAGTTAGACAACGGAAGTCAAGTTAAGGCTTCATCTACTTCTGGTGATGCTGGTCGTTCAGAGGCGCTGTCTCTTCTCGTTATTGATGAGGCTGCGCATATCGATGGTCTAGATGACCTATGGACCGGTCTTTACCCTACAATTTCTACTGGTGGACGATGTATTGCAATATCAACTCCAAATGGTGTTGGTGATTGGTTCCATGAAATTTATGTGGGCGCCGAAAGCGGAGACAATGAATTCTTTCCAGTAAGCTTATCATGGGATGCGCATCCAGATAGAGACAAAAAATGGTTTGAGACAGAAACAAAAAACATGAGCAAAAGACAAATTGCTCAAGAGTATGAATGCAATTTTAATACTTCTGGTGATACAGTTATTCACCCAAATGATATTATGCGTATTAAAGGAATGATTAGAGAACCCGTGTATCGTGTAGGGTTTGATAGAAATACTTGGATTTGGGAAGAACCTAATGATGAAAATAAATATTTATTGGTTGCTGATGTGGCAAGAGGTGACGGTGCTGACTCTAGCACATTTCATGTTTTCAAACTAGAAACAATGGAAATAATCTGTGAATACAAAGGAAAGCCATCACCTGATATTTTTGCTGAAATAATTAATACAACTGGGTTACAATATAATACCGCTATGGTTGTAATAGAAAATAATTCTGTGGGATATCATGTATTAGATAAGCTAAAAGACAAAGCATATCCAAACGTGTATCATTCTAAAAAAGGAACACATCAATATGTTGAGCAATACGCAGCAGAGGGCAATTCATCCGTTGTTCCTGGCTTCACCACTTCTCACAAGACTCGACCATTGATTATTGCTAAGTTTGAAGAGTTCATAAGAAACAAAGTTCTTACTATTTATTCTAAGCGATTAGCAAATGAATTAGATACTTTTATTTGGAAGAATGGAAGACCAGAAGCACAACGAAGTTACAATGATGATTTAGTCATGGCTGCTTCTATTGGATGTTGGGTGAGAGATACAGCAATTATCGAAAATAAACGGGATATTGAATATAAAAAAGCTTTTTTAAATGCTATGATATCCACAAAGACAACCCTAGATACTCGCGCGCCAGGTCAAACAAAACCTAATATGCGCGATAGAATGTTTGATGAGCGTAGAAAAATGAAAGAATTTGCTTGGATATTTAAGGGATAATATATGGCTAACGACAACAACACTAAGAATGCTGAGTCACCACTGTTTAAAAGACTAACACGCCTTTTTTCAGGTCCAATAATTAATTATAGGTCACAGAATACTAGACAACTTAGAAGACGACGCTTAGATAAATACGCAAGAACCTTTAAAGATGTGGCAGGACAAAAGTTTGAACGGGCTGGTTACAACCCATTAGATAATTTTAGTTCATACAACATGGACACTCAAAGTCGTCTTACTCGATATTCAGACTTTGAACAAATGGAATATATGCCAGAGCTAGCGTCAGCATTGGATATATATGCTGACGAGATGACTACTTTCAATGTATATAATAGAATGCTTCGAATCCAATGTCCTGATGAGGAAATCAAGCAGCTTTTAGAAACTCTATATTATAAAGTACTTAATATAGAGTTTAATCTTTTTGGGTGGTCTAGAACCATGTGTAAATATGGAGACTTTTATCTTTATCTAGACATTGACGCAGAGATGGGAATTACGAACGCTATTGGTCTTCCTTCACGGGATATAGAAAGACTAGAGGGACAAGACAAAAACAATCCCAATTATATTCAGTATCAGTGGAACAGTGCAGGTATTACATTCGAGAATTGGCAGGTTGCACAGTTTAGAATTTTAGGAAATGATAAATTTGCACCATATGGTACCTCGGTGTTAGACGCCGCTCGTCGTATCTGGAGACAATTAACTCTATTAGAAGATGCAATGATGGCATATCGTATCGTGCGTTCTCCCGAGAGAAGAGTGTTTTATGTGGATGTAGGTAACATCCCTTCTCAGGATGTTGAGCAATTCATGCAACGGTTCATCACTTCTATGAAACGTAACCAAATTGTAGACCCAGACACTGGTAGGGTTGACTTACGTTATAATCCAATGTCCGTCGAAGAAGACTATTTTATTCCCACCCGAGGTGATTCCAAAACTGAAATAACTTCTCTTCCCGGCGGCACTTTTACTGGTGACATTGATGATGTTAAGTATCTTCGTGATAAGTTATTTGCTGCTATTAAAATCCCTCAATCTTATATGATTAGAGGAGAGGGCGGCGAAGAAGATAAAGGTGCATTAGCTCAAAAGGATATTCGTTTTGCTCGTACAGTCCAACGCTTACAACGTTCAGTCGTAACTGAATTAGAAAAGATTGGTATTATTCATCTTTATACGTTGGGCTTTCGCGGTGATGACCTTATTAGTTTTAATCTAAGGTTAAACAATCCATCTAAGATTTCAGAACTTCAAGAGTTGGAAACTTGGGATAAGAAGTTTGCTGTGGCTAGCGCTGCTACAGAGGGATACTTTTCAAAGCGATGGATATCTCATAACCTATTTGATATTTCGGATGAAGAGTTCTTGCGTAATCAACGTGAAATCTTTTATGATAGGAGAATTGCTACACAATTGGATCAAGTGGCTGAAGAGGAAGCTGGAACTGCCATGGGCGGCGGCGGACTCGGCGGTGACCTTGGAGGAGAAGAAGGAGGTCTAGGCGGCGAGCTTGGCGGTGACCTCGGCGGCGGCGAGCTTGGCGGTGACCTTGGAGGTGGTGAAGATCTAGGAGGTGACCTGGGCGGCGGTGAAGAACCAGCTGGCGAAGATGAAGTTCTTTTAGCTGAGCCTGGAGGTGAAGCTGGTAAACGTGATGACAAGCGAGGCTGGAATAAACCAGATGTTTGGATGGACAAAGAAGGAAATACTACAACGCGAGATTCAAAACATAAAATGTATCGCCCAGTTACGCCAAATCAAGATAAACGTAAAAACCATGGTCCTCGATCGCGACAAATGAAATCACTAGGCAGTCATGAAATGGCTAGAATGCCTTCTCGTCAAATGAGAATGAACTTACCGTCGAGCGCAAAAGAATTACTAGGACTGGGTAAAGGTATATTTGAGAGTAAAACAACTAATTATGAGAAAGAAGAAAAAGAAATCTTTGGTGTTAAAGAAGAAATAAAAAAGATATTTGAGGATTTGGAGCGAATTTGATGGCTAAACATAACAAAAAAAGAAATACCGCTTTTATATATGAAGTGTTAATTAGAGAAATCATAAAACAAACCATTAATCAAAACAAAGAGAAAAGAAATATTGCAATTGGTGTTATCAAAGAGATATTTAAAAAGGGTACTGTTTTACGGCAGGAACTAAATCTTTATAAAACTTTATTGGAAACTAAAGATTTAGACCCAAGAGTAGCTGAAAAATTAATGTTTGAGGTTTCTAAACGACACAAGCGAATTGACCCCGAGCAGGTATTCAAAGAGCAAAGTTACGCTATCTCGGTAATTAATAAAAGCATATCAAAGGGCGTGTTCAACAATTATGTTCCTCATTATAAAAGCTTAGCTACAATCGCACAAATATTTGGTGACGTAACGAAGCCAAAAACAAAAGTTCTATTAGAGATGAAAATAATCAACAAGTTGTCATCTAAAAATATTAAAAAAGAACAAGAACTAAAAACTTCCTCTTTAATAGTAAAGTCGTTTATCAAACGATTTAATGACACGTATGGAGAATTATTAAAAGAACAAAAAGAACTTCTTTCTCAGTATGTTTCCTCCTTTCAGGACAATGGCACTGAATTCAAATTTTATATGAATGAAGAGATTGGCAGACTTAAAACAACCATCAGTAGGTCTTATGAGTTGGAAGAAATACAAAAAGACAAGGCTTTAAAAAACAAGCTTGAAGAAGTAGCTACAATGTTAAACGATTTTAATAAAAAGCCACTTAATAAAGAGAGCTTCCTGCAGGTATTAAAAATACAAAATTTAGCTAAAGAGTTGGAAAACTAATGGTAGATATTAAAGTTAATCCAATACCTAAGACTGTTACCATCAACATTGAGAAGCCTCAAGCAATTGTCCATCTAAAGGCAAGAAAAACTATTGCTGGTGATGTAATGATTTATGACCACCCCGATATTGATATTGTTGTATCACCAAGAGAAAATAAAGTATTCGCCATAGCTAAAAAAAATTATGGTGACCATGTATATGCAACCCAATCACGCTTGTTTAACTATCTTTCTCAAAAAGGTGTTGTCGACGCGTCTAAAATTAGAGGTGGTAATATCTTTGGCTCCCTAGAAGGACCGGTATTGGTCGCTGAAGAAGCACAAAAAGAAAAGGTTGATCCTTTGCAGATTGCTGTATATACAGTTGCTAAATTTCTTCAAGAAGAGGCGCCACATATTCGTGGTTATAAAGAATATGAAGAAGAATTTGATAAAGAATTGACAGACCCAGCTGAAGATGAAACCACGGAACTCGGAAAAATTCCGCATGAACCCCGCCAGGGCACAAACAATAGATACCCCGGCTCCACTGCAGCTTTTGGCTTAACTGGTTATCACGAGTAATAAATGGAATTATTATATTTTGTTTTGACTGCATATGGTTTGACGCAAATTATCGTGTGCGGTTCTATATTCAATAAAATTAGACCTTCAAAAGATTGGCTGTATGGATTTGGAAAGCTCTTTCATTGTCCCATGTGTATGGGCTTTTGGACTGGTCTGTTTTTATTTGGAATAAATGGATATACAGAACTATTTACCTTTGAATATATATTTGCTAACGCGCTTATTTTAGGATGGCTAAGTTCGGGAACTTGTTATTTATTAAGCGTGTTGGTTAATGATTTTGGATTAAAATTAAATCATAGGAGCGAAAATGAGTAATTTATGGACATCTAAATGGAAGCTTCAGCCTGTTCGTAGGTGTTGCAGTGGCTCTAATATCAAGCGGGTTGTGCCCGCTAAAAGGGAATACCAATGGCTAAACAACTTTTACGAGAATTCTTTGAGTTAAAATGCGACGAACGAGGTTGCCAAGATCTTTTGACCGAAGGTGAAAAGAAATGGATCAAGGAAGGGTTTACCATTTTTCCAGCTAAACTACAGCAATGTGATGTAAGAAATGGAAATGGAAGGTCATACCCACGTGATGTTTTAGAGCGAGAAATTGAGAATTATCAAAAGCTAGTAAGAGAAAATAGAGCAATTGGGGAATGTGACCATCCGGATGATTCAGTTATAAATCTTAAAAATGCCTCTCATATAATTACTCGTGTTTGGTGGGAAGGCGATTCTGTTCTTGGAACGATTAAAGTTTTAAAAACACCAGCAGGTAATATTCTTAAAGGTTTGTATGAAAGCGGAGTCTTATTTGGTTTTTCTTCCAGGGCGATGGGTTCGTTACAAGAAGGTCAAGACGACCATGGACCAATCCAAGTTGTACAAGACGACCTTCAACTTATCTGCTTCGATGCTGTTTCTGAACCTTCTTCTCCAGAAGCATATTATTTAGAGCCACATTACGATCAAGTTAAGTTAAACATTGCTGAAGACAGCAGGCATTTAAATAAGTTCTTCACCAAAAGTGATAAAATCAATCGAGCTTTAAACGAAGTTTTAAGGAAGACTAATAAATGAAAAAAACAAAATTTCTTGTTAAAACAACCAAATCAGAATTAGAACAAGTTATTAATGAAGGCATATGGGACAGTTTAAAGTATTATGTAGGCAAAATGGGTTCTTTGGAAAAGGGCGGCAAGCTTACCGGTAAAGATGAATATGTAGCGAAAGCCCGAGAACAGTTCGATAATACCCTTACTAAAGCGGCAAACGCGCAAGTTAAAAAGCTTGTAGATGAACTCAAAGGTGAGTTTCCTGAATTTCCCAATCAAAAAGATAAATGGGAATTTTTAAATGCCACAACCGCTATAGCTGCTTTTTATGATAGTCTTGCCGCCGCAGTCGATAAATACAACACTAAGCTCCCAGCCGAAGAGCAAGAAGAAGGAGCAATGGCTCCTGAAGTTGCCAATGGTATGGTGGAAGCATTACGTGAATACCTAAGAACACTATTAGATGTAGAACTATCCGATGTATATAAGCATTTTACAGAAGATGAAGACCTAGAAGGTGCATTATTAGAAGCCGATGATGAGGATTTACAAACACAAGCCGAAGATGGTCGCTCTGAGGCTGCGCGTGAAGGCGAAGAAGCAGCTGCTAATTTTACATTTAATGATATTCCTAATATAGAACCTCGTTTTTTACAGCGTGTTACAAAAGAATTAGACGGAATCCAACTTGTGGTGAGTCTTGTTGGCGCATCAGAAGAGCTTCAAAACGCTTTTTTGGAAGTAATAAGTACTGGGGCTGCAGAAATGATAAGAGAAGATATTGACGATATCGAGCGGCGCATGAAGACGGACGGAGAGCGCGCAGTGTATCACAACAGGAAAGTAACAAAGGCTCAGGCAGGAGTGGTTGAAATAATCAGAAAATTAGCATCCCGTGACAATATCATACTTCCCACCGGCGCCGGAACATCGACACCTGAACCAGAAAAAGCAGCTGATGTTGACACTCCAATTCCTCCTGATGTTAAAGGACCAACAAAGCCAACAACAACCGAACCAACTGAACCAGAAAAGCCAACTGAACCAGAAAAAACAACCGAGCCAACTGAACCAGAAGGTCCTGCACCTGAAGATGTTTTAAAAACCAAAGAAAAAAGTGGAACGTGGAAAAGCTTAGAAAGCAATCTTTTACCGGGAGCATTAGGTCTATTGGGCGGCGGATTTAGCGCAGCCCATATGGCTTTGGCACATATATATTCTGGACCACAAGCCGGTGAGATAGCAGAAGACATCTACAAATTAGAAAAACAAAATGCGCCCGATGAAGAATATGAAAAGCTGGTGCAACGTGCTATGCCAGATGTAGATTTAAAAGCCGATGGCGGTTATTTAAGAATGGTTACGCCACCAGGGGGTAATCCTGCAAACTTTGCGCAAAACATCGATCATTGGGCAGAAAAGACCGGTCGCGACCCATCAGAAGTTCTGCGAATGATTGCAGGTCAAAACCCCAATGCTGATTTTCCTTTAGAAATGAGCGACGATGCAGGACAAGTTTTATATGATTATTCTAAACAGTATCCAAATAAAATTTGGGGTGCTATTGGTAATTCTTCTACGCCTCCTTCATCACATTTTTTAAACTATGTTAAGAGTAATACGGATCTAGATCCTAAAATGGCGAGAGCTTTAGCACAGCCAGGGTCTATGTCTGGTAGTCCCCGAGCAGCTGCCACATTACTTGGTGTAGCCCCAGGCGGCTTATCAATCCCAGGCGTTGTTAAAGTAGTGGCACAAGTCCTTAAAAAACAAGGCGCAACCACGATTAAAAAAACCCTCGTAAAACAAGGCGCTGGTGGTATGGCTGCAGCATTAGGTGGCACCAAAGCTGGAGCAATTTTGGCAGGAAGCGGCATACTTGGAACACTAGGCATTGGTTTAGGCGCCGCAGCAGGAGCTATTAAACTTGTAAGAATGAAAGGCAAGAAGTCTTCACGCGCCCAAGTATTAAACGACTTGGAAGGCACACTAAAAGATTTTGAAGGCGGCGGCGTTTTAGAGCCACCGGTCGATCCAGATCCAGTTGATCCAGATCCGGTCGATCCAGATCCAGTTGATCCAGATCCAGTTGATCCAGATCCAGTTGATCCAGATCCGGTCGATCCAGATCCAGTTGATCCAGATCCGGTTTTACCTCCACCACCACCCAAACCCCCAGCGGACAACGTAACACGTCTTGGCTTGGCGCGTCTAGATGATGATGGTGTAAAGATTTATATTGGTACT
>Ga0208299_1002341_pt1 | contig 12889 bp, 22 predicted proteins | sample 15_taG_FD_184089 | JGI IMG/M metagenome (GOLD analysis project Ga0208299, IMG submission 184089) | Marine viral communities from the Subarctic Pacific Ocean - 15_ETSP_OMZ_AT15312 metaG (SPAdes) (version 2) | ecosystem: Environmental > Aquatic > Marine > Oceanic | place: Pacific Ocean | collected...
AAAAGTTTAGCGGGCAAAATATATTGGCATAAATTAAACACTAGTAAGACCGCTAGACAATGTGTTATGATAGCAGAACGAAAACTAAAAATGTTTTTACCTGATGCAAAAACACGCCACGCTGTACAGTTATATGTAGGACATGGGGAAACTTAGCTACTATGTGTAACTGTACTTTTTTAATAGAATCAATAACTTATATTATATTGAGAAAGGAAAAAAATAATGGAAGAATGTAAGGGTATAGGTTGTAAAGTCTGTTTAAAATGGAAAGCGTACGATAATTTTAAAACGCTTACGGGAGATAGTAGGCATTATTGGGGAAAAATTTGGGAATTATTATATAAGGAGTTAGAAAAAAATAATGGAAGATAATCCTAGAGTGTGGATAACAGTTGAGGGAGAAGATAGCAAAACTTATGAAACAGAACTCTCGCCTGTTTTATTTACTGAGTTAATAGTTCAATTAGTAGATAGGGAAATATTAGGATTTTCTATTTATAGAATCGACAAAGATAAAAAAATGAAGTTACACTAAATGAGAATGATTATCATTATCAATACTATCATAATATATCACAATGTATCATAACTTTGACATAATCTGTCATAATTTTGACATAATTGTATGGTAAGATGGGTGTCCTTTTATTAAATGGAGTTCAATTATGAACATAACATTAAATAAAGGGGATTTTCGACACCCTGACTTATTTTGGGGTGCAGTTGAAGATTTGATTCTAGGTACTACGAGTGATAGAAAACTTTACGACTATTTCTCAGAAGAAGAACTAGATGATATCTTGACAGTAGAAGTATTTATTAAAGAGTTAGATTATGAAATTGGCTTAACAAATACTTACTTTACTGTCCACTTTAGAAAAAGCTCTAAACGTGAAAGCAAGTCGATATCCCTTTAGTAGTAATCCCCCACGCAAGTGGGGGTTAATTAAAAAATAAGGATAAAAGATGATTAACTTAAATGTACATGGGGAAATGGCACACGCTAGAGCGTTAGCTGAACACTCAGGTTTAGTGTTGCGTTACGAGGAAGATACAGTAGCACCACGAACCGACGGAACAAACATATATATACCACAACCAGACATAACATGGAATCAGGACGAATGGGATTTATGGAGAAGTTTTTTATACCATGAAATAGGTCATAACGTACCAGAAATGAAAGACGCTATGGACTATATAAAAGAAAACGGATTAGATACTAACACGCCATTTGGGTTCTGTTTAAACGTGCTAGAAGATTACAGACAGGAAAGATTTGGTTATGAGGAGTACGAGGGAAAGAAAAAAATAATGGCTAGAGGGAGAGAGATATTTGCAAAACAACATAGGAATAGTGACATTTGGTCATTAGCGGGTGGAGATATTATGCCTGATATGTTTCGTTCCCTTTACATTTGGGATATGGATTGCCGTGACGATTTTATGCCAAACATTAGACCTTACACATTACAAGCATTAAGCGTTTCCCCTGAAGAAGTAGTTGGTTACGTAAGAAAGTTAGAACGTGGTGGGTATAAAGAAAAATTAAATGCTGTTGTAACTTTTAAAGATGAAATGAAATTATTATATGACATACTAGAAAATGTTTATGGATTAAAACCAGAAGATGAAAGAAAAGAATCAGAAAAGAAAAAATCTAAAGAGGGCAAAGGTTCAAGTTCAGATGAAAAAACAGAAGAAGTAAAAGATAAACCAAAAGACAGTACTGTGGATTGGAGTGAGCTGTTAATGCACAAACATGAGCTAGAGGAAAAAGGAGAAACTAGCTATACAAAAATGCACATAAATTATGATAGTACAGGCAACAATAAATTAGTAGGTTATCAACCTTACACAGATGATGAGACTATTGTTGTAGATTTTCAGAACAAAAAGATTAAACCTGAACAGACCAAAGACAGATATGGTTTTGATAGTATGTTATATTATTCTGGAAACTCTTATAAAGAAATAGATGAAGTGTGTAATGGTAGTGGTTTAAGTAAGAAAGTTGCAAGGTTATTGCAAATTCATTCAAGAGATAAATATACATACGGAAAGAAAAAAGGTAGTTTACATAGCAAAAATTTATATCGTGCGGGAATGAAAGACGCACATGGATTTAATAAGAGAGTGTTTAAACAACGTGAACATAACGACTGTTTAGACGTAAGTGTTACAGTATTGGGAGATTGTTCTGGCTCTATGGGTGGTAGTAAATTTGCAAATATGGGTAAGTCTATGGTTCTATTAGGTAGAGTGTTATCAGATTTAAAAATAAGACACGAGCTTGTTGGGTTTACTGATACATATAATCTAATTCAATACTTATATAAACCTTTCTCATGTAATAAAGTAGATAGTACAGAGTTAGCTCGTAGGGTAAGAGCATCTTCCGCAGTTATGTCGGGTAATGCAGACGGAGACAGCATTTTATGGTGTACATCAAGATTGAAAAAAGAAACCACAAAGAGAAAGATACTGATTGTTCTGTCTGATGGTTGTCCTTGTGGCGGAAAGTACAATGGTTGGGTTGACCAACCTGATTTTTTAAAGAGGGTTACGTCTAGTATAGAAAAGAGTAGAGATTTAGAGATATATGGAATTGGAATAGAAGATAGTAATGTTGAGAATTTTTATAGAAATAACAAAGTGATACGTCACTCTACTGCCTTAGAAGATGCGTTACTTTCTGTTATCAAAACTAAAATTATAGGTTAGGAGAAAAAGATGCCAAGCACAAGCGCAAGTGAAATGGAAAATTCTATTATGTCTGGAGTCGTTGACGAAATGACACAGGATATAGAAATTAATGATAAGAAAGAGAAAGAGAGTATGTTAGACCTACCTTTCTTTAAAAATACTGATAAAGCACCTAGTAAGCAGTCGTTTCAAAAAGGTTGCAGAGAAGTGTTTGGTGTTAGTATACCTAAAGGTTTACCTAACGTACCAATAACAGTATTTAAGAAAGAGGATTGGGATAAAAGTATGCAATCTCACATACCAGAGATTGATAAAAACTATCAGTTCCAAGTAAAAGAGTTAATAGAATTGCTAGTAGGTCTTGAGTTGAAAGATAATGTGTGGATTTCTGGTGCTACAGGTAGTGGAAAATCAAGTCTTGTAGAGCAAGTATGTGCTTACACCAACAGACCTTTTGCTAGAATAAATGGTAGAGGGGATATGGAAAGTGGTGCTATCTTTGGACAATACGTTTTAGAGGACGGAAAAACTATTTGGAAAGACGGAGTATGTACCGAATCAGTAAAGAATGGTATGGTCTATTGTCAAGACGAACCAACAGTATTACCGCCAGAGATTGCTATGGGTTATCAATGGTTGTTAGAAAATGGTGGAAAGTTAATGCTTACAGACAAAGCGGGAGACACTAAAGATAAGTTAGTGAGTCCTCACAAACATTTCAGATTTGTGTGTTGTGATAACACTAAGGGAATGGGAGATGAGTCTGGTTCTTTTGCGGGTACTAATGTTTGGAATACAGCAACACTAGATAGGTTTGCTACTTCAATACAGTTAGACTATCTACCAAAGAGCAAAGAAGTTGATATAGTAAAAGCAAAAGTTGAAAACATGACAGATAAGCTCGCAGAGTATATGGTGCAGTTTGCGGGGTTAGTCAGAACAGCTTACGCTCAAGGTAACTTGTCGTTTACTATGAGTCCTAGAACCTTATTATCTTGGGGGGAAAAAGCTGTATATTACAAGAGCATAAAGCAAGCACTTAAAGTAGCTTACTACTGTAAATTACCTAATGATGCTGAGAAAGTAGCGATAGAGGAAATGTATGCTACTGTGTTCGCTGAAAGGTTTAAATAACAACAATGGGAGAACAACTAAGATGCGTTGCAAAAGCTGTGATAGCATACTCTCTCCCAATGAGATTATTTGGAGAGAGGAGACTAAGGAACATGAAGAACTTTGTAGGAAGTGTAGAGAAATTATATCATTACAATGTCCAGATAGTGATACAATACATACTCAAGACATTAAAGAAAGTTATGATGAGTCTGTAAAAGACCTGTTGTATTATGATGTAGATGAGAATTATTCTCAATTATTAAACTTAGATGAGGAAAAAAATAATGAGTATTAAAAAAGGTATAAACGTAGGAGATTTAGTATATATTAGTGCTATATCCACAGCAGACACCTTACATAAACATGGGGGAACTAGAGCTAGGGGTTATTATGTTTCAGAATCAGAAGTTAAGTTATCTTCTCTTGTAGGTATGTTAGGTAAACTAATGGGGTGTACAGAACCAGAGGGAAAACACAATAAGTCTGGTATGACTAGAGCAATAGTTAGGTTTAATCTACCAAGCAATTTCTTTGTGTGTGATGAGGACATGAGGTACTATAATAGAACGTATAACTGTACAGCAGACGAGAACAAAGGAGTTAAGACAGAAAAGTTTGATGTATTATTCTCTACTGGAGTAAAGTTAGAGCCTATTAGCTTAATGCCTAGTGACCTTAGGTATGGCTACGCTCAACATGAAATGATAAGAGACTACGTTAAGAAAGCTACACAAGATACTTATAAGAACATTGAGTCTAATTTCTTACCAGAGAATTTTATACGTGGATAATAAATTAGTTAGAAGTGAGTTTGTACCATACGCACCTAAAGATAGAGGCGTGCAGATACACATACACCATTGTAAACAAGGTCATAACAACGACCGATTATATATAAGGAGAAATGAAGATGAGTCAATCGTTGCTTATTGCCACCATTGTGGCAAATCTGGCTATTCTTTTTCTGACAATTTACAGATTAGAACAGCTAAAGAAGTTCACAAACAGACTTGGAGACATGGTAAATCTAGCTTTGAATCAAGTAATACAAGTGGACAGCAAGACTTCAGAAAAACTTGGGATAAAAAAGACAGAGCTTACAAGAGACATAGAGCAAATTATAAAGAGCAACCCTTTTTAATTAAGAGCCTTATTAATCAAGAACTTATAGATAAGTATGAGATTAAACAGATAGGAGACAGGGTTTATTTTCCAATTTTTGACCAAGCTGGTAAGAATTTGAAAGTTGTACTTGGTAGGGGAGAAAACCCTAAGTGGTTAGTTGAGTGGTTATGTGATGATAAAACATATAACCCAATAGGTAGTGGAGACACCTGTGTTGTAGTGGAAGATGTTGTATCTGCTATAAGATTAGCTGAGTGTGGGTATTCAGCACTACCTTGTTTAAGTAGTTCTCTAAGAGATTCTTTGTTGCCAAAACTTGAGAACTATGGTACAATAGTAGTGTGGTTAGATAATGATAATTCTCAAGTATTATCTAATACACTTAAAATTAGAAATAAAGTATTATTAATAAATGATAATGTTATAATATGTAGAGGTAAGCAACCAAAAGATATGAACGACTCTGATATATTAAAATATTTGAATAACATGGGAGTCTAATATGGAATTAGATATATTATTATTATTATCTAATAAAGATAATTATTATAAATATAATAAATATATAAAAGATTATACTCTAACTAACGAATGTAATCTTATATTAAAAGATATGGATTATTATTATACCAAGAACCCAACATACAGTATTGTCAAGTGGTCTGATTTTTCCACTTGGTTTTGTGCGGTGCGTCATTCCTCTTGGAACGAACAGAAGTTAAAGACATACCAAATTATATTTAAAAAGTTAGACACAAAATCTTCCAAAGATGTACCAAACGAGGAAATTATAAAGCATTTTGTGACTATGGATTATGCTACTAGAATTTTTAATGAGGTAGCAAAGGTAGCAGAGGGTTTGTCAAATGACATGACTCCTGTATATGATTTAGTTTCAGAACACCAGACCGCTATGCCTTTGGTTGATGAAGATACTTCGCTACTTACAGACGAAAACCTAGAGGATTACTTATTAGACGCTAGGAAAGATTCAGGATATGCGTGGAGACTAGGGTGTTTAAACGACTCCATTGGACATACAGGAATAGGAGATTTAATCTGTATAGGGGGTAGACCAGACTCAGGTAAGACTACATTACTTGCTAGTGAAGCTACATACAGAGCTAGTATGATGCCAAAAGGCAAGCACGTTATATGGATTAATAACGAGGAACGAGGGCAGAAAGTAAGGTTAAGGCAGATACAATCTGCGTTAAAGAAATCAAAGGAAGAAGTGTTTAAAAATGTACCTAAAGCAGTTGAAGAATATCAAAATAGGGTTGGCGGAAAAGATAGAATAATTATAAAAGACTCCGCAAGTATTAATATATCAGAAGTAGAAAAACTGATAAAGGACTACCCGCCTGACCTAATAATAATAGACCAACTAAGCAAGCTAGTTAGTAGTAAAGGAACAAATCAAAATGAAGCGCAAAGAATACAAGCATTAGGAGAACAAGCTAGACAATGGGCGAAAGAACATTGTACTGTTATCTTTACTATTTGGGCAGACGGCTCGGCAGAGGGAGAGAAGTGGATAGCTATGAACCAACTGTATGGAAGCAAGACAGGCGTTCAAGGAGAGTGTGACGCTATTATTACTATAGGTAGAAGTAATGAGGAGACTGTTGCGGATAGGAATAAAAGGTATATCTTTATACCAAAGAATAAAATATGTGGTGGAGATTCACTATTGATTAATGGTAAATTTGATGTTACAATAGAACCTATTAAGGCGAGGTTTAATAATGGATAGTAAATATTGTGTACTTGACGTAGAAACTACTGTTAATAACACACACCAAGACAAAAAGAAGTGTGGTCTTGCCAATCCTTTTTGTGAAGATAACAGGATAGTAGCGTTTGGTTTGAAAACAATAGACATAATAGCACCTATATTATTCTATGAGAAAGAGAAACCCTTTGAGTACATAAGACTAAGACGTAGCAAGAACTTTATAAAGGGAATGGAAGAACCAAAGGGGTATCAAGATGTTAAAAATGACGAGTGGGTTGATAAATTTTTAAAGTCTGTTACTAATTGTCCTATATTAGTAGGTCATAATATAGCATTTGATATATGCCACATAATTAAAAACAACGCAGATAACAAACACGTAGACACATTAAGAAGTAATATTATGGATAATAAAATTGTGGTTTGGGACACTATGTTAGTAGAATACATACTTAGTGGACAGTCGTGGAGATACCCCTCTCTTGATGATGTGTGCGTGAAGTACGGATTAACTATAAAAAATGATGAGTTAAAAGCATTATGGGATTCTGGCACTAAGACAGAGGAAATACCAAAAGACGTGTTGTTACCTTACCTTGAACATGATGTGGAAGTTACTGAACAAGTGTTCAAGAAACAACTAAGAGAAGTACACGAAAAAGAATTAAAATCTATAGTGTTTGATGAGCTTAGAGCCAGAATGACTACTATAATTGCAGAGTATAATGGAATGGCGTTTGATGAACATCACGCTCATGCTTTACACCAAAGAATACACGGAGATATAGTAGAAATTGAATCTAATTTACTAGAGTTTCTCCTTGATTATAATAACATAACAGAGTATAGCAGACATTTTATAGATAATATCAACTTTGGCTCACACGACCAAGTATCTGCCATGCTTTTTGGTGGCACATTAAAGTGGAAAGAAGAAAGAGCAGAGGAAGATGAACACGGAGATTTAGTAGTGTATAAGTCTGGTAAAAAGAAAGGGAACATTAAATATAGAAAAGTGGAATTTACACAAGAACTCTTGCCTATGTATGTTCCTAATAAAAAGTGGGAATCTAAAAAAGCAGGTGTGTTCTTTACGTCTGATGAGGTGTTACAAGAACTGTTAGATTCTTTTGGAACGGCTAGGAAAACTTCCAACTTTGTTTCTAATATTCAGGAACATAGACAGCTAAAGAAAGAAAGAGATACCTACCTAACAGGATTAACTAAAGTTTGTTGGAATGACGGATTACTTCACCCTACGTTTAATCATGTCGAAACTCCAACAGGGAGATTATCATGCAGAAACCCAAACCTACAAAACATAACAGCGAAGTAAAAGATATGTTAGATGAAGATAAATTTTATCAAGACCAACAAGACTCTGATTGGTGGCATCAACTAGACCTTGAGCTACAACAGCAAATGGACGAAGAACAAGCAATACTAGATGATATAAATAGCAAGGTTTGTCCAAGAGGTAAAAAATGAGGGGTACAATAGTGGTTTTCATTGTCGTTGCTCTTGCCATAATAACAGGACTAATAGACGCAAATCTTAGACTAGAAGAAAAAAGACAAGAACGTGTTGCTCAGAATAATTGGACAATAGAAGATTTACACAACCCTACTGGAGAGTGGTGCTTTCTTGACCAAGAAAACCCCCTACCAGTTGATTGTCAATTTCAAACTACCCTTTTAGGAAAGGAGATAGAGTGATGAATGACTTACTAACCAAAGCACTAGACCATTTAGAAAGCGTATGTAACCACGCAGATGAGGATTGCCCAAGTGAGTACAGGTCTAAGTGGTATGACATAAGCATTGCTGATGCTCGCGCTTTTATAGATGAGGTAACAAAGGAGACAAGCAATGAATCCAGATAACATAAAAGAGCCAGAGCATTATTCAAGGTGGAAGATACAACCTGTACAGTTTATAGTTGAGAATGAGATACCTTACGCAGAGGGTAATGTTATAAAATATGTTATGCGTTGGAGATACAAGGGTGGTCTTGAGGACTTACATAAAGCTAGAGAGTATATTAATATCCTTATAGATAACGAAATAAAAGAGAAAGAAAATGACTAGGATAAGAGAGTGCTTTAAAAGTAGGAGAGAGAATGGTCTTTTAGTTGAAGCAGATTATTCTCAGTTAGAGATTAACGTGTTAGCACTTCTGTCAGAAGATGCCATGTTAATTAAAGACTTAAAGAGTGGTAGAGATTTGCACACCATGAGAGCGTCTGAGTTATATAATATAAAAGAATATGATGTTACTCCTGAACAAAGGAGAATGGCTAAGACTCTTAGCTTTCAGTTACAGTATGGTGCGGGCGCTAAAACTATGTCACAGATAAACAAGATACCACAAAACATGGCGCAGACCTTTATACACAACTTCTTTGACAGATATGAAGATGTTTTTAATTGGCATCAAGATTTATTACACCACGTAAGCGAAAATAAGAATACTAAGGGAGAGAGAACTCCTATGGGTTTGCCAAGATACGAATGTGAAATGACTACTGCGACAGGAAGAAACTTAGTTTTCAAAGATTATGATTCTAAGTATAAGAAGGGAGAAACATCTTTCTCTCCTACTGAGATAAAGAATTACCCTGTTCAATCTGTTGCTACTGATATAATGAAGATAGCTCTAGGTGCTTTGGGGTACAAAGTTTGGTTTAATAATTATATGTGTATTATCAATACTATACACGATAACATAATGTTAGACGTAGTAGAGGACTATCACACTAACGCTTGTGATGCTCTTAAGTGGTCTATGGTAGATAGAACTACACAGATATTAAAGAGTCGTTATGATATAGAGCTACCAGTTCCTCTATCCGTAGAGATAAAATCAGGTCATAGTTGGGATTGTATGAAAAAGGTTGACATACCCAATATGTAGTGGTATAATATAGGTGTATTATAAAATTATATTAGTTAAAGGAGTTTAGATATGAGTGCAGTTTATGAAGTAGAGGGTGTATTAGAGTCAGTATCGAAGAACCAAAAGGGATTTAAAATTGACGGAGAGTGGTACAATTCTTTCTTACCACAGCATGACGCTAGGTACAAAGATACTGTTAAATTCAAAGTAAAGGAAAAGGAATCTGGTGGTAGAGTCTATAAGAATATAGAGGGAACTATTGAAGTGCTTAGTGGAACTGAGGTTAAAGACGAAAAAACAGGAGAGAAAAAAATGGTTGCTTTTCCAATAGGCTCTATGGACAAAGAGCGTAGTATTATTAGGAGACACGCTGTTAGTGCTTCAACTGAGTTGCTATCTGCTATGTCTAAATCGGGCGCGGAAGTACAGATAGATTCTGATTCTGTATTAGACCTTGCTCGTAAGCTAGAGTATTACACTTCTGGCGATGATATTAAGGATTTAATGGAGTCATAATGCCTAGAAGTGCTTTAGTTGACGGAGATATTATAGTATATAGTTGTGGCTTTGCTTCTGATGTACGAGAGTGGCACTGTCCTGACGGAACTATATTTTCCTACAATAAAGAAGCAAAGGAATACTGTGAGGATAATGGACTAGATAAAGAAGAATTAGAATTAAAATATACATCTAGTCCGTTATCTCACACCTTACATAATGTTAAGTTAGTTTTAAAAAAGATTCTAAAAGAAACTAAATCAGAACAAATGATAGTTTATTTAACAGGAAAGGATAACTTTAGAAATGACGTACCCTCACCTTTAAAGTATAAAGGTAACAGGGATAAGAACCATAAACCTACTCAGTACAAAGAGATTATAGAGTTTTTGTTAGCAAACTATAATACTATAATTACAAACGGAGAAGAAGCTGATGATGCTATGGGTATTGAACAATCATCAAGACCTTACGGAGATACAGTTATATGTACTAAAGACAAAGACTTAGATATGATTAGAGGGTTACATTATAATTGGACTAAGAATAAAGAGCCTTACGAAGTATCAGAGGAACAAGCTATAAAGTCTTTCTATATACAATTACTTACAGGAGATAGAGTAGATAACATACAAGGTATTAAGGGTATAGGTAATAAGAAAGCGTCTACTCTTTTAGAGGGTATAGAGGAAGAAGAAGAATTATTAAAAGTTGCTGTCGAACAATATGAAAGAGCGGGTTTAACAAAAGAAGATTTAATAAACAATGGGAGATTGTTATGGATAAGGAGAAAGAACAAGGAAATGTGGACTCCGAACTTAGACTTTTAAATTTCCCCAAACCTAAAGAAGATGAGCCAACAGGAAATAAAGAGTATAATATAAATGTTGTGTTTACCTCTGGTAAAACCATACAGATTCTATGCTGTGGTTTTGTTCCTATGCTAGATGTTGAAGTAGGTTTGTTAGGTTTCTGGTCTGATAGCTCAGATGCTATACATACAATATTGAATTGCAACAAAGTTGATTTCATGGATATAGAAGAACGTGAAGTTTAAGGGTAAAAGTAAATTTGAAATACGTCTTGGTAAAGAATTAACTAAGATGAAAGTTAAATTCTCATACGAATCAGAGAAGTGGAAATATAAAATAAAACCTTATAATGCTACTTGCTCTGCTTGCGGGAGTGCAGAGGTGTATGAGACTCGAATATACACTCCTGATTTTTTCTTATCCTCTGGAGTAGTGGTAGAAGCTAAAGGAAACTTTACTCCGAAGATGAGAACTAAGATAAAAGCTATAATAAAATCTAATCCAAGCAAAGATTTAAGGATTGTTTTTATGCAAGATAATTTTTTAACAAAAACTAGGAAGAAAAGGTACAGCGATTGGTGCGTACAACAAGGCATCAAGTATGCAGTAGGCTCTATTCCTAAGGAGTGGACATAATGTCAGGAATAATTGTATTTGACATAGAAACAACAAACTTAAAAGCAAACTTTGGACACATTCTTTGCTTTGGTTACAAAGAGTTAGGAAGTAAAAGAACTAAAGTTCTTAGTATATCTGACTATCCGTCAGCGTTTAAGAAAGACCCGACTAATGATTACTTGCTATGTAAAGATATATCTAAGATACTATCTGATGCAGATGCTTGGATAACTTGGTATGGCATAAGGTTTGATGTTCCTTTTATACAGACTAGGTTGCTAGACCACGGATTACCAACTATACCAAATACACCACACATAGATGGTTGGAGAACAGCTAGGTATAAGATGTGTTTAAATAACAATAGGTTGGCTACTGTACAATCATTCTTAGAGTTACCAGATGCTAAGACAGCTATTTGTCCTAAGAATTGGAGAAAAGCGATAGCGGGAAATAAGTCTGCTATTAAATATGTACGCGACCATTGTAAGTATGATGTGTTAGTATTAGAACAAGCGTATGAAAAGATAAGACCTTTGGTTGTAAACCACCCGAACTTGAATCTATTGAACAAGACAGAGAAGTGTTGCTCATATTGTGGTTCAAAGAACTTGAGGTACAAAGGAGAGGTTATTGCTCACACTAGAATCTATGACAGATACCATTGTTTAGATTGTGATTCGTACCCAAGAGCTAGGAGTGCTAAGAAGATTCTTACTCCTGAGATAAGAAGTGCCTAACCATGACACTTACTCTTGAAGAAATCAAGGAGAAGATAATCTTAGAGTACGACCCCGATTTAATCATAGAGGTTCTTGAGATAACTACTGAGGAACTTCTTGATTCTTTTGAAGATAAGTTAGTAGATAACTTATATAAATTTGATGTAGGAGAAGATACATGACAGGAAAAGAAACAGAAGATGCTCTAGTCAAAAGAACTATTGGTAGTTCTACTGGTAGGTTTGCACAAAGAGCGGGAAAGTTATACGAAGAAGTATATACACATGAATATACTTTAAGTTGGAGTGGACAGTTACGAACAACGAAAATGGGTTGGAGAGAACTTCCAGATTTACCAGAAGATGCTAACATTTTAGAGGATATTTAACATGAGATATATAGCAATATGGGTATTTTTAATAGTACTAGGCTGTTTACATGGTTGCGACCATAAGAAGGATAAAAACGAGCCAGTACCAGTTGTAGAGAAAAGTGTAGAGCCTGTTGTAGAGCCTAAAGAAGAAGTAGCTCTAAAGGAAAGCGAGTTAGTGAACTATACTTGCACTCCTGTATGTGCAGACTTTATAGTTGCAGACCACGCTAGAGACGAAATAGAGTTTCTATTAAAGAGGTCTATGTTTTTTACTGAGGATATG
>Ga0208299_1002342_pt1 | contig 12884 bp, 12 predicted proteins | sample 15_taG_FD_184089 | JGI IMG/M metagenome (GOLD analysis project Ga0208299, IMG submission 184089) | Marine viral communities from the Subarctic Pacific Ocean - 15_ETSP_OMZ_AT15312 metaG (SPAdes) (version 2) | ecosystem: Environmental > Aquatic > Marine > Oceanic | place: Pacific Ocean | collected...
TATGCGAAACAATCTAAACGGTTAGGTAGAATAATGAAAAATGTATGCGACCGTAACCCAGATTTTCCAGAATGCAAGCGCAATCGTAAACGTTTTAGGAGATAACGAATGGCTGATGAAAGGTCTAAAGGCGAAGTAGAAGCTGAGCTAGGTAGAATTGATGCTCAGATAGCTGGATTGGTTAGTAAACTGCAGCAACAGCAGCGTGATTCCTTAAAGGTCGATCAACAACGCTTAGACAAGTTTGAAGACATAACAGCCGAATTGCAAGACCAAGTTAGCAATGCAACTGAGTTTAATAAATTATCGCAATCGCAGAAAGCTAATGCTACTAAATTATTAGCTGATGCAGAAAAATATCTAAAACGACAAAAAGCTATTAATAGAGAATTTGCTAATGGCACGTCTTTAGTAGATTCTATATTATTATCAACCGGTGGATTAGTAGATGAAATTGATAAATTTATCGATTACCTGCCAGGTGGTAAAACATTAACACGTTTATTTGGCGTTACTGATCTTAAAGAATCATTAAGTGATGCAGTTGATGCGGGTCTCGAGGCCTTAGGAGACGCTTTACAGCAAAACGGTGTCGATAAAGCACAAGCATTGGATGCAGCATTTAAAGCATTTGTAGGAAAAATAGGCGCAAGCAAAATTCTAGCCGCCGGGTTATTAGCTGTAATAGGTGCGACTGTTGGAGTAGCCGTATCTCTAGAAAAACAATTTGCTAGCATTGCTAAAGATACCGGTATTACAGCATTGCAAGCAGAAGCATTGGTCAAGTCTTCACAAAAAGTAGCTAGTTCAGTTGGCAACCAATTAATATCGTTAGGTGATGTATTAAAAGTGCAAAAAGCTACAATAAAGGAATTTGGTACCATGGCCATGATAACTCCAGAGATAGCAGCAGAAGTTGCTAATATTGGTGAAGCATTTGGGTATGGAGCAGAAGAAGCCGCGAAAGTAAATAACGCATTATTAGGTTTAGGAGTACCTGCCGCAGAAGCCGCAGATGCTCAAAGAGAATTAGCAGCAGAAGCATTAAAGGCTGGAGTTAACGTTGGAACTGTTACGGCTGATATAGCTGCAAATGCAAAATCCACAGCAAAATTCTTTGGTGGTAATGTTAAGTCATTAACCAAAGCTGCCGTAGAAGCTGCCAAATTGGGAGTTAGCTTAGCAACAATGGTTAAGGTATCTGAATCGCTATTAGATATCGAATCAAGTCTAGCTAACCAATTTGAATTTATGGCCTTAACTGGTAAAGAAGTTAATTTTGATCGTGCACGACAATTAGCACTTGAAGGTAATATTGCGGGTGCTACTAAATCTATATTAGAACAAATGGGAGGAATTGCAGAATTCAATCAAATGGATGTTCTGCAAAAAGAAGCTGCAGCAAAAGCAGCAGGAATGACTGTTGATGAATTATCTAAATCTTTAGCAATACAAGACAAATTAACAAATGCAACGGAAGATCAATTAGCAGCCGCTACAGGATTAGGATTATCTGCAGCTGAAATACAAGCTATGAGTAAGGAAGATTTAGAGCTTGCAGCTGCTCGAGCACAAGATTCTAAAGCAATTGCAAATGATTTTGCTGATCTTGGTAATAGCTTAAAACTTACATTGCTACCATTAGGCAAGGCATTTTTAAATATATTTTCAGCATTATCACCAGTTATTAGCGTAATTGCTGCATTATTTGAAGGAATACTGTTACCAATCAATGGTATAATAATGGGTATAGAGTGGATAGCATCTCTATTTCCAACAATAAATACTAACACAGAAACATTTAAGAATATAGCAGACGCGCTTCACGGAGCGTTCATAGGAATTGGCTCTGTATTGGGATTAGTTATATTACCATTGATGTACAAAATGATAGTCGCGGCAAAGGAACAGCTTGTACTTCAAGTGAAATCAATAGCAAATAATATTAAAGACGCTTCTGTATTAGCTGGCAAAGCTGTTGCATTTGCATTAAGTAATCCAGTAGCAGCACTTGCTGGATTAGCATTAGCTGGAGTAGTAGGAGCAGTTGCATATTCAGCTGTACAGAAAGCAGGCGATGTATTCTCCCCAGCCGATGGTAAAACTCAAATATCAACTAAGGAAGGTGGATTATTCCAATTATCTAAAAATGATGATGTTATGGCAGCCCCAGGCCTGGCAGGTGCAATGGCCGGTGGTGGTACTACTAGTTCCGGTGGTAGCACAGATATGAGCACAACAAATGCATTACTAAATCAATTGGTAAGCAATATAAGCGCATTATCAAATAGACCAGTACAAATAGTAATAGGTGGTAGAGTAGTAGATGAAATCAAAGCACAGGCAGATATTAATAGTACTTATGTAGTAGGAGCAGGATAATGGCATTAACAGAATTACTATCAACATTATCAATTGGAACTTACGAACAAGAGTTTCCAGCCGCCTTTATAAGGCCTACCGGACCAGGAAGTACCAACGGCGATCCTCAGGATGGTTCATTATTCAAAGATAGTAATGGTAATGGCATACCTGATCGAACTATAAGCGGATATACATCAAACGGTCAATTTACAACATTTGCAACTAAAGAAGCTTCATATAACAAATTCAATTTAAGAACAGATTCTCATAATAAGAATAGCTTTGGTAATGTAACCGATCAGCCTTTTATATTACGAGGGTTACAGCGACCAAATTCAGCTCAGCCACAATTTTGGGGAGGATTTGCAGATACCTTAACTGATATACCTCGAGGTGGAATAACCACTGCCGTTGAACGAGAAGCTGTTGATAAAGCTAGAATTGGCAAGTTTATGATATCACCAAAAGGATTGATATTCCAGGCTAAGCAATTTGGCCTGCAATTAATGAATCCAAATGTTGAAGGTGAATTTGGGATATGGTCAGGTGTAACCCCTAGGTCTAATAAAATATATAATCCATTATCAGTATTTAGTATGAATTCGCCGGTACCAATGCATGTTAGGCGTGATTCGTTCGATCCATCCGGATTAACGTCATATAGCTATGAATCGGTAATTAACACTCGTAATGTCGCTCAAAATGCTATAATTAGCAATCGATTAAATTTACTTCGGTTTGAAGCATTTTTTACAAACAGGCCTGTTGGATTACCTTATTTAACAATATCAAATTTCACAGGTCCTAAGTCCGTATTAGGCGTAGGAGTAACAACTAATAATCGATATACTAATACGTCCTTAAGGCAGAGTTCTTTACTACTTGGAGCTCCGGGATTAGAGTTTATTACAAGTCCGTTAGGAATTGCAACGGGTGCTGGTATTAATACCGGTGCTACTTATGATATCAATCGCTATAAAAATAGCAACATACTAGCTGATTTACGTACTTATTTACAGCCTACTCCGTTAAGTCCAAAATATACACCTGGGCAGGATGATACTCAATGGTCAAAAAACGGCCGGACTAAGATACGAGCGATTATAGATAACCCGATATCATTTCCTCAGGATTCTAAAGTATTAGGTAAGAATGATGGTACTACTAACGATTTAGGAAAAAAGTATGCTACTGTTGCATATGGTAACTTAAACAATGCACGGCTAATTAATGTACCGATTTTAGGTCCGCTAGCAGTGCCTGATAGCTATAATGATTTCCGTGACGATATATCAGAAGATGCGAAGAATTTTAGCATCGGTCCAGGTAATACCGGGGTTGGTAAAAATGCTAAGGATAAAGAGTATAAGGATAGCAATTTAGTTAAAAGAATCGGTATTGGTGATTATGGTGCAATAACTTTAGATAGAAGCGATCCACGATATGTAATAGATAACAATGCTACTGTTATTAGGGCACACAAAGACAAAGCCGACCAATTGGTATTAGGTAATAGTACGAAAGATTTGGTTCAATTTAGCATGACGACAAGTGATGGAGCTGGTAATCCGGATAAGGTTATACGATTCCGGTCATATATCAATAGCATATCAAATGGTTGGTCTGTAGAAGAAGTAGATGGAATTATAAGCGATTATACTCAGGTATTGAAATCTCCGATATATACTGGTGTATCGCATCAATTAACAATAGATTTTTCAATTCCAATATTATCTGCAGTAGAGCGTACGACCATAATGAACAAATTAAATACATTAGCTAAGCTGTTTTATGGCAATGAAGTAAAGAATGACCAGCAAATAGTTGATGCAGACGGCAACGTTACTACGACATTTGATGTGACTCGAGATTATGTAAAATTACTGCCGTTACGCATTGGTAACTTTATAAAGATGCCATGTGTAATGACATCATTATCATATGATATAGATAATGAAACGCCATGGGATATAGATAATGAAACGCCAATGGTAATTCAATGTTCTATAGGAGTTAATGAAATATCATATAAAGGTAATCCATCGGCAACTAATAATATAGGAATAATTGGATTTTAAAATGGATAGATATAAAAATACAAAAATTCGACGTGATATTGTTAATGGTAAGTTAACTAGCCAATATTATAGTCAAAGCATACCAGCATCATATCCACGAGATTCTCGAGATACGTATTTTTATTCACGTGATGGTGATCGCTTAGATTCATTGGCCAATGAATTTTATAAAGATGTAACATCATGGCCTGTTATAGCTTCTGCGAATAATCTAGGCAAAGGTACATTAGCTATACCTGCAGGAAAATTAATACGAATACCATATAATAGAGAGTTTACATATAATGGCTGATAGTAGATTTTTTCGTATAGATTATCCAGATTTCTTGCGTGATGAATTGGCAAATCGGTTTAATCGATCAAATGCAACATCGAACTTACCTAAAGCATTTGCTCATATGACAGTGTTTGGATATGATCCAATAATCCGTGATTATACTATTAAAACTGCAAAATTCGAGCTTAACACACTAGTTGAATATGCTACTCCTGCTGTAACTTCAGGTCAGCAGCCAATGGCCGGCCAATCGGTAGCATCTGCTGGCGGTCCATATACAGCAGCAACACCAAAAGCCGTACCTACGACTACGGCAAGAACCGGATTTGAAAATATTACTATTTCTGATGTTAAAATGGATATAGGCGGCAGGGTAGGGCAATTATCAAAAGCCGAGGTAACAATTATCGGTGCCGGCCGGCCGAATTTGGAAATTGTAACTAATGCAGTTACTCAAATCGGCAACAAAGCTACTATTACTATTCAGCAAACCGGCTGGTCAATTGATATAAATGATACTGCTAATCGATTAACATATACAGGACGAATATATGATTTTAGTTTTAATTTCGTACAAGAACGTGGTAGATTTTCAGTTACAATTAAATTAATTGGATTGGCTGAAGCTTTATCAAATATAAACGCACTACCAGAAATAGATCCTAATAAACGACCATATCCATCAAAATGGCCAAAAACGTTTAAACCTAAGGATCAATCTAAAGATATACCAATTAATAATTTATTAATGTTATTAGATGCGCTATGGACTCAAGAATTAAATAATGAGCCTGGTATTAAAGAAATTCCAGGAGTATCATCCCCTAAAGGCGTTACTCCATATTTATATATAGGTTCGAGAGCCGAGCGCCTAATATCAGATAGTACACTTGGAATTGGCGGCACTAAATATAATGAATATATTAATTTAGAAGGTTTGCGTGTTGTGGCAATGAAATTCTTAAACACCGCAGCTCAGCAAGCCAATAATAATATTGCATCTAAATTAAATATAACATATCCAGAGAATTCCAATGGTGATGTATTAACAGATGGATCAATATCTAAATACTTAGATTCCGCAGACCCAGAAAAGATATTACTATTTAATAATACTATTATAGGTAGTACTACTACTACAGCCTATACCTCGGAAGGAGCGTATGACAGTACCACAAGAACCATATATTATTCACAGCCACCCGATCAATCTCAGCGATATCAATCCGGAAAAACACCAAACATGTTTGGTACGTTAAATGCCGATGGTTCAGGTGATATTGCAAATATTTATATTTCACGTAACGTAATATTTCAAGCAGCGGGTGCCAAAGAAGGAGATACGAGATATGATGTAGCTGGTAATAAATCAATTGAAAAATTCTTTCAAAGTATATTTGAAACAATAAGAAATCAAACCGGTAATATAATTAATTTAGCATTACTACCAGATCTGGACAGTTCAACAACAGATTCTGACCAAACCGATCTATATATAGTAGATACCAATTTCATAGGACCATCCCCGCAAGTACAGCCTAAAATATTACAATTTGAATTATTTCCAAGAAAAACAAATCACTTTAAAGATGTAACAAAAGCGCCGATTAATTTAACTGGTGCGGTACCAAAAAGTTTAGCTACAAAAGCATTTGTTAAAGATGCTAATTTAGTCGCAACTTCAGAAAATACGGTTGATAGTAATGAAGCTAATGATACTAGTATTATTGATGCCAATGCATTGCAGCAAGAGTTGACTCGACTGCGTAATGAATGGCCGACTTCGACTACACCAGAAGATGATTCGACTAAGCGCCGTGAAATAATGTCTAAATTATGGCAACGGAATATTACCGATGATAATACTCGTAAGATAAAAGATAATATAGAAGCAGCATCAGCAACTAGAAATATTCAAACAGCGTTAAGTTTATCAATGGAGTCAATAGGTATTAACGGTTGGCAATGGGGTCATGTAATATCGTTAGATTTCATACCTAGTACGGCTCCTAAAAATACCTTATTTACTATAAAGACCGTATCACATACATTTAAATTTGAGCCATCGAAAGGTAATAATGGTACCTGGGCGACTAAAATAGACTGCCTGGCACATATTCGACCAGCATCAGATTGCAACCATGTTGAATTGGTATCATCTATAAAGACAACTGGTGGTACTGGTGTTGATCCTGAAAAAGAACTTGAAAGGGACCGATTTTGAGTCGCTGGAAAACTAAAATACGATACGGATATACCACTAACGGTGAATTCATAAACACACTCACAACAGATACATATGAAGGACCATTCTTCGAACAGCGTGGTCGGTATTATGAATCCAACCCCAACAGCCAAACGCTAAGCCGATACGAATTAACTAGAATACCAGTATCGCTAAATAACGCAAATACAAAAAAGTATAATGAATTAACGGATGGTACATTTCAGCCAAGACAAATAATTCAACCTTACTTTCCTATACCAAAGGATTCAGATTATCAAAACTCATTCTTCACTCGATATATAGTTCAGAAGCGAAATGAGCGTCAATTCATATATGAAGTATCCTCTGCCAATTACTCAGAGATCTCTGCTTCTCCGCTATTTGCTTCGGCCACATTAGAATGGCAACTAATAGGTACTCCGGAAGATGTTGCAAAAAAGAATGCTGATGAGATCCGAAAGGCATCAGAAGATATTATTGGATTACGAGATTTTCTTACTATATTAACTGAATTCAATGATCGGTTTGAAACGGATGCGGAATATAGCGAAACAAAACTTTGATATATTTATAAAAAAATGATCGAAGAATATCATAATGAAACTAAACCCAGTCAACATATTTAAATTCTTAGAAAAGGTAGATAATCGACCTATTCCTTTAAAGGTTAAATTACTTAACAAGTTACCGGTAACTCCTGAAGATTTAAATGTAAAAGGTGATCTTGATTTATATGGCGCTTCCATTACCTCATTACCTGATAACCTTCGAGTTAGTGGTTATCTTGATTTAGGTAATACCGAAATTACCTCATTACCTGATGATCTTGAAGTTGGCGGTAATCTTAATTTATTTAAGACTAAAATTACCTCATTACCTGATAATTTTAAAGTTGGTGGAGGTCTTAATTTAAGTAATACCGAAATCGCTTCACTACCTGATGATCTCGAAGTTGGTAGTACTCTCGGTTTAGAGAATACTCCGATTACCTCATTACCTAATAATTTTAAAGTTGGAGGAAGTCTTAATTTAAAAAATACCAAAATCACCTCATTACCTGATAATCTCGAAGTTCCTGATTATCTTTATTTAAACAATACTCCAATCACCTCATTACCTGATAATCTTAAGGTTAATGGTAATCTTTATTTAGGTAATACTCCGCTCGTTAAAAAATATACCGGAGACCAAATTCGCAAAATGATTGAAGATGCGGGTGGGGAGATTGGTAGTGGTATTATCACGACGTGACGCTAGGTGAAATAATTATATAAAAGGTTAAAGCATGAATCCATCCTCTTTACGCATATCATTGAAATCATTACTTAATGAGATAAGTCTTGATCAAGTGAAACAAGCTTATGTTGGTCCTGAGCTATCAGCTATGGACTTTGATAAAATATTCAATGATATCGCTAATAAAAAATTAGCATATACTCAATGGCTAGCTAAAAATATAGCAAAGACAAAATTTATCAAGGCCGAAGATATAGATAGATTTAAATCTTTTTTCGATGTATTTGAAACGAAGAAAAAGAAATTTCCAAAGGCCGATATAAACCAATACAAAACTGAAGCCGATATTCAAGACTTCATTACAACAGCTCAAACAGAAAGAGAAAAAGACATTCAAGTAACTGGAGGTGGGTCTGGTGAAGGATTGGCTACATCAAATGAAGTCGACAAGCTCGCAAGTGTAGGTATTGAACTTTTAGGATTGGTAGATGGCTATCAGGTATTCAAAGTTCCACAAAGCCTCAAAGGCAGTAGAAAAGGATGGAAAATATATAAAGAGGTATTAGGTAGATGTGCCGGCAGAGATCAAGGAGCTAAGATTGATATATGCACTATGGCATCTAGCACATATTTTAATCAGTATCTCCAGGATGGTCCTTACTATGTTATATTCAATCTTAACGATAAGCAATCGCCATACCAATTCCATTACGAATCGGATCAGTTTATGGATAAAAATGATCGGAGAATATCATAATGAAGCTAGAGCCAATTAACATATTCAAATTTTTAGAAAAAAAAGATAATCGACCTATCCCTTTTAACCTAAAACTGATACATGAGTTACCTTTAACTCCTGAAGAATTGAATATAAAGGGTGATCTTAAGATTAGCCCTGAAGGTTGGGGGTCTAAGTCTGATGCTCTCCTTGCCTCACTACCGGCCGGTCTTAAAGTTAAAGGGAATGTTGATGTGAGGGGATCTCAACTTGCCTCACTACCAGATAATCTCGAAGTTGGAGGTGATCTTTGGTTAGATAACACTCCAATCGCCTCATTACCCGATAATCTTAAAGTCGGTACTATTGAACGGCTAGCTTATTTGCAACCGAAGGATGGTTGGAATAGTGTAATTAAGACATTTGTTAAAGACGGTCTCAGAATAGATGGTACGCAAATCAATTCAATACCTAATAATCTCGAGGTTGGTGGTGATTTTGAATTACGAGATACTCCATTAGCTGTCCAATATATGAAACAACACAACAACAATCCAGATGAAGCTAAAAGTGCATTACAGCGAGATATCGAATCGAAAGGCGGGAAGATTGGTGGTACAATAATTATCTAGGATTATTGAAATTATTTTCTTAAATTCATTATGTGAGAATAATCGAGAGTATACCAGAACTAGAGAACTTCAAAGATGAGTTAGCTAAGTCTAAGAGCTTTTGGATTCCAATCTATTCAGACCAATATCGGCATTACGTAAACACCCGATTATCATTCATATACATTTATTTAATTGATTTAGATGATGCTTATATAGTACCATTCAATCATAAAGATTGTATATGCCTGGAATCCGAACGTCTACAAGAGTTAGTATCCAGCCAGGATATCTATGTACTTAACAAGAAGCGGTTCACTCATTTCTATTCAAACGAAGTCTATGACGCTGATTTGGTATCTTATTGGCAAACAAATTTATCATTGGATTTAGAAGATACAGATACTCAAGCTCATTCGTGGTTTGCCAAATGGTATCACAATGAAACTAATATTAATGATATCATTCCAATAACTCGACATTATGAGAGATGTGGTGATATTGTGAAAAAGTTTATGAAAGCATTTACCGGATTTGAAAAGGATGCTTTATTTGATACATATGACCATATGGTGATAGATAATTTGTATTCTATAGAGCAGAATGGAATGCAGGTTGATTACAATGTGTTCCTGGAATCATTCAGAACTAACAATTTATTTCGTAATACAGCTTATACAGAATACAATATATATACATCTACAGGAAGGCCATCCAATAAATTTGGAGGAGTAAATTATGCTGCTTTAAATAAAGAGGATGGTTGCCGAAAGTCATTTGTATCCAGATATCCATCCGGAATGCTTATTGAGATGGATTATGATTCATATCACTTACGCTTAATGGCTAAGCTGACAGGATTTGATTTGCCAAAAGAATCTATACATGCTTATTTTGGTAAGCATTATTTTGGAACGGATGAATTAAGCAAAGAGCAATATGAAGAAAGCAAGCAGATAACGTTCCGGCAATTATATGGAAGAGTGGATGATAAATACAAGCATATCGAATTCTTCCAGAAGACCAGTGAATTCATAAAAGAGTTATATCAGACATTTCATACTAACGGATATATTGCAACTCCTATCTTTGGAAGAAGAATCACCAGAGCTGCAAACTCAGGAATGAATGCAACAAAGCTTTTCAATTATTATCTTCAAGCAACAGAAACGGAATACAGTATAACATCCATACAAGCAGTTAATGAAGTACTAAACGATTACAATACCAAATTGATATTATATACTTATGATTCTTTGCTATTTGATTATGATATGAAGGATGGTAAGGAATGCATATTGAAGATTCAAAAAGCAATGAGTAATAGTGGAGACTTTCCAGTTAAGATAAAGGCAGGTGCCGATTTACATGATTTAATTGACGTAACTAGTAAAGTATTGGTTTAGGTCGATATTTATTTAAAACGTAAACTAGGGCAGGATGAATATTAATGATGATGTAATACGTGAATGGTTTTATCGACTACCAAAAGGTTATGCAGAAGCTCCGTATTCTGAATCAGAATTATTTGTATTGGCAGATGTAATTGCCGAACATGATTCTAATGTTGGTAAATCTATACCAGAAGCAGTGGAGTTGGTTACCGAAGATGAGGACCAGCCGAATAGTACAGACGTCCAGGAAGTACCAGAAAAGTCTGTTACAGATTTAATACAAGCAATTAAGGAGGTCGCCGAGCAATATAGTAAATATTTATCTATATTTTATTATTTTGATCCGTCTAGCTTAGGAACGATATCAGAAGTTTTATTAGCAAAATTATTAAATAAAGATACTAATATAGAAGCAATACATACAGGTGCAAGTGGAGGGTTGGCTGATTTAGTAGTTGCCGGCATACCTATCTCATTAAAGACAACGGCATCTGGGAAAAATATTCGACTTGGGTCAGATGAACTTCAAGTTCCTAAAGGAACCGTTAGAGCTGTAGCAAAAGAATTAAGAGATTTACGTGACCAAGGCCTAGATGTGGAAAATGTACCAATTAAAGAACTAGGACCAGGCCTGGAGCGGATTCAATCTCGCATTAATGCAATTGCTGATAAATTGGCTGGACCGGATAATAAAGAAGTATTTGTCTGGGCAGAGAAAAAATATAAAAATAAAATATTAAATAAGATAATAATACATATACATGATTTTAACAAGAAAGAAATTATTGATATATTTAACAATGGGTATATATACATTACTGATTTACCAGTATGGGGAATAAAATCTGAGGCAGGTAATATTATTGTCAGTGCCGACCAAGGTCTAAACGCATTAAATATACATCCAAGATTTCTTGATTTAGTTACGGATAAAGAAGAAATTGAAATTGATTTGCCTACTCCTAAGATAAGTAAAGAATTTTTAACTCAAGTAAAAAAAGATATACCAGATCGGTTATTTAATGCATTAGATGATATCTATGCTGATATATTTAATACTACAGAATAAAAGGGTAATGAGTGAGGCCACAACTGCTATGTACATTTGCACATCGCAATGATTTAAATATCATTATAGACTATGTCACGGCCTCTTACACAATACCAGAGAATAGATTGTTTGTGTTTAGTAATTCAGATACCCCAGACGATTTATATATAACATTTAATATAGAACCAGGTGCGGCTAGAAGAACTAGTAATACAATATCAATACACCGTAAAAAAGAAACCAATACATTATATACAGTTAATGCATTAAATGCAGTTGTAAAATCATGTAACAATGGAGTTCTAGATAAAAGTTTCATTATCGATTGGAATCGTTACAAAAATTCCTTATTATTAACAGCCGAGGATGAATTACGGCATATTAGATTGGATTTTTATAGGCGCGTGAATTTGTAACAGAAACATATTTATAAACGAATACCATTAACAAACGGAAACACCAAAATGAAAAAATCTGAATTCAGAGCATTGCTACGAGAAGAAATCCGAAAGGTAGTAAATGAACAACTTGACCCTGAGGCATATGAAGTATTAGGGACAGCTTCATCTGCACAAAAGGCCGCGGATGATAAGTATCAAAGTATTTATAATGCCATTACAGATTCACCAGCATTGGCAGGTAAAATGGATGGCTATATGAATAGAGATGAATCATTTGATACTCCAGAAGACTTTAAAAACTTTAACAATGGTACGATTGCTATATTAACGGCGGCTGTTAAAGAATTGAAAAAAGTAAATGGCCTGATTCAATTAGGTCATATGCAATAACGGAAACACCGAATGACAAACTTAAAATCACAATACCGAAGATTATTTGAAGGAAGAACATCCTCCAATGATAGCAGTTTACTTCGAGAGGGCAAGCGTAAAAGTCTTCGAGAGGATATAAAATCAGATTTCGAGCG
>Ga0208299_1002343_pt1 | contig 12883 bp, 7 predicted proteins | sample 15_taG_FD_184089 | JGI IMG/M metagenome (GOLD analysis project Ga0208299, IMG submission 184089) | Marine viral communities from the Subarctic Pacific Ocean - 15_ETSP_OMZ_AT15312 metaG (SPAdes) (version 2) | ecosystem: Environmental > Aquatic > Marine > Oceanic | place: Pacific Ocean | collected...
GAGGAAATATCAAATATAAGTCGCCAAGGTGCGTTCTGGTCTATAAGGAAGCCATGCTGGTTGGCTACATCGGCAAAGAACTCAAAACTCCCGTCGTGGACGTAGCGTTCCCCCTTTGGGAAGTCTAAGTCATGGGTAGCGTCTTCCGAGGTATCTATTATTAGACCCGAAACGTAAGGTGGGCAAAAGCTGCTATCAATGAAGCCTGAGCGGGTGACTGGAAGGAAGTTTGAGGTGTCTCTGATGAAGCGAGAGAACTCACGAAGGAAATCGCTAAAGGTTTTTATACTTCTTTGTCTTTGTGGGCTAGCTAAATACTCATTTGTGAACAAAGGGTAGACGAGCGAGTTCATATGTTCGTTATATAGTTCATCGGTGCTCTCCCAACAGCGAGTCGCTTGCAGGTTGAAGAACGGGCTGTCGGAATGTATTCTGCCGTCGCTAGCGAGGTTTCTCATTCTAGCCGTCATATCGTCCCATGCTCGGCTCACGAAGTTTTGAGCGTATATCACTCTCTGGTCTTTAGTGAACCTCATTTGAGCGAGATTAGATTCTCTCAATACGAGTGGAACACCGTTTGGGCTAGTTCTTCCATATTTTTGATTTTGCCCTCGGAAATTAACCTGATTAGATATCATCCCTTCGTGGAATACGAGTTCTTGATAATCCTTTCTAGAAATAAATGAACGGCGGGCGTCAAGCTCATTACTGCCGTAGGTGTTTATCCGAAATGGTGATTTTTGTTGTGCCATTTATTACTTCTTCGCTGACTTAACGCCTGTTTTTTTATCTTTGCTTTTTTCTTGATAATCGTTCTGCCAAATACATTTTAGCTTAGTATTGTACTTTTCAGCGTTAAGTTCATGCGTTACTTTTGAAATGAGATAGTAACCACCAATCTTAAGCTTTTTAGCGACCTCTTTACCCATCGCAAATTCAGCATCAATGAACACAAGAGACCCTTGTCTAAATAAAGTTGTTCCAACAAGAGTAATATCAGCGTCTTGAGGTATAGCTAACACCGAAATTCTGTTCCCTGTTGACGCCCCAGCCATATTGATAGATTGCATATATTTATTTTCTTGCTGTGTAAACGAAAATGATTTCACCGGACCTCGATTGGCACCCAGTATTAGATGATATATCCCTCGGCCGGCGTCAGTCGCATAGTCTCCAGTTCCATTAAACCCTTCACGAGAGAGGACGACAAGATAATCAGAATAATCAGACTGGTCGCGGATATTCGCAAGCCGCTTGAGGTTGGCAAGTTTTTCTATCTCTGGCGAGTTCTCATGATAGCTTCTTCCCTTTTGGAATTCTGTCAGGGAAGAGAAGGTAGTGAAGTGAAACCCGTATCCAGTGTTCGCGCCTGGTTTTCGTGGTTTCAATAATCCTTCTGAATTCATAGCAGGTTCGACTACTAACTTTAAAATATCTCTCAAGAACGCTCTAAATGGATATGAGGATCTTTGAGTTTTCACCACCTTTTCTAAAAACCAGTTTTCAAAACTGCTTATTGAAATAGGAATGTCTGCAATATTATATTCCCTATTTGGTCCGACGGTGTTGTTTAATTCAGGTAATATAAAACCCCCAAGCATTATTCCTCGCTTTTTATCTGTTTTCTGGTCAGTCAAGCTGTATGCGGCGTCGATTAAGTCACCTAAAAGCATATACTTCACGGCTACCTTGCCACTCTTAACCCTGCCCATAGAGCTAAGATGATCACTTCTTACGCCCGCTATTGCGTCTTTGCGCTCTTCTGAATCAGTAGTAGTTGCAGCAGCAACAACAGATTCGTTGAGGCGGACGGGTTTGCGGTTTGGCTTCAACAGCTTTTGTCTTTCCGCAGTGCTCGAAAACCCAGTACCTGTAGATACTTCATCGCCAAGCCATCCATCAGTTAATCCTAGAACTCCTTCTGGTATAAGCACCTGAAATATCTTCTTGCTCTTGTTCATTTTTTTAAGGAGCGCGCCATAGCGAACGGATCGGGTCTGGTTGGCTACACGAGCGGCGAAAGCCTTGCTAAGTTCAAGTGCCCTCTCTGCCTTTTCGATAGCTTCTTCTTTTTTATCTTCGTCTTTTCTACCTTCAAGTCTTGTTATCTCTAGCGCGATTGTATGGAGTTTTACGTCACGCCTTACTTTTTTCTCAAGTAAGTATATATTCACATCGTCACCAGTATCACGACTTAACGTCTTACGAACATAGCTGTCCTTATCTAAGGAGTTGATATCTCCTTTTCCACCCTTGACAGTCCAACTCTCTGTCAGTTTCTTGATAGGTATTGCTACAGCCGCGGGGCGCTCGCCTCCAGATAGCATGTCTGATTGTGGTCCAGACATCGCACTGTCAGACCTGGCAACATAATCAATCTTCAAAGTTGCTTGACCTTCTGATCCAAAAGCTAAATTATATTTTGTCATTTCTAAAATTATAACTTCCTGTGATGACCTTGCAAACTCGTGCAGGCGAGCGGTGCGAGGAAGTGAAGATGAACTAGTCGCGGAAGGTGCCCAGCCAATTATCGCCTTCAGTCTTGAAGCAGGCCAAGATGGAGCAGTCGCGGCTGCATTGGCAAGGTTCTTTTTTGCCTGCTTGAGGGCTGTTAGTCTTTTTTCGTCATCCTTCTTGCCTCCTTTCGCAGAGTTAGAAGGGGAAGATGGATTATCAGGGTCTAAGATAGGAACTAACATTTCGATATAAGGTCCCGAAACTAAATCAGCTATTGATTGAAAAAATATCTCCACCGTGGCGGTCATGCTTTTTTCCCCTGGGTGGTTTGTGTGCTGTTCGTATACGAATGATTTTATTCCTACGCCCCGACCTTTAGCTGATTGTAAGAATATTTCAGAGGTTACTCCTTTTCCCTTTGGGTCGTATTTTACCTTATCACTTGCCTTGATGTAGTTTCCAAAATAAATAAGCTCGTCCTTCAGTTTTGGTTTTTTAGAGTCGTCGAACATCGGCATATAAAGCTTTATAGACGGAACAAGGGTAGATAGTTCTGATGAACTCGCAGTTAAGAACTCTTCTGCGCCATTAGTTTTATTAATTACACTGACTATTTCAGCGGGAGACATCACAAGTGGAATAATGTGTTTAAACGCTTTATTAAAATCCGCGCCATGGCTAGCCTTTACCCATGAGTTGTACCCCGAGCGAGGCGCAGCGAATATGTCCATGTTCTTAATAAGGAACTGCTGCTCGTTTAAAAGTGAACGTTCAGCGGCTTTCTCTGTATCCGCGTCTAATGGTTTCGGCTTCTTATCTTCAGAAGACATTTTATACTCCGTATGCTCTTAAAACAGATTCCAAAGAGGCAGGGATACTTATTTTGTCTCCAATGTTTATATCCGAGTCCATTGCCACTTTGTTAAAAAAGGCGATGACCCACCAATAAGTTGGATCACCATAGTGTGATGATGCTAGTTTATATAGCCTATCGCCATGGCTCCAAACAACTGTTGTCACCTCCATCCTCGTTATTTCCTCAACAGTAGGATAGAACAACTTGCCTGTGGAGTAGTGCGTCACTTGCTTTAAACCACGAGCAGCAAGGTGAGCGTCAACATACCCATCATCGTTGTTTAATATTTTACTTCGACTGTCGTATCTGGATATGGGCATTATTGTTGTATCCTACTAGGGTTTATCATGCCTTTAGGTGCCAGAACGGCTGCTTCATTTGCTTTCCTAATCTCCTCTTTGGTCCTTGGAGGCGTGGGCTTAGCAGGCAGCGAAGGAGCAGAAGTAGATATCCCATGGGGATATGTGTCGCCGCCAAGAAACTTGCCTTCTCGATTCCAGCCTACATCATGTTCGTGAAGCACTGAAAAAGTAAAATCCATTTCATATTGTTTTGGAAGAATGAGAACCTCTCCTGTGTTCCCTTTTGGCAAAGTAAAGAACCCAGCGTCATCACTTGGTGCTAGACTATACTGTTTCATAAAGCCGAGGAGTCCTTGTTTGCCGTCTGGTTGTGATATTAAATTCGCCAATTTTGTTCTTATTAGCGGAGGAGAGGCAATAGTTGAAACACTTACTGAGTCGTCCCCCGGTACCTTTCCTGTGCCGTATTGTGGGTATAAAAACTTCTGTAACATCCCGACAGCAGCCAAAAGCTCGACGGCATCTTGATCATCCGTCGGGATTATCTGCAATCTTGTTTTTATTTCTCGGATCGTATTTTTATATACTACTAGTTCATCCATACGACCATATACAGATTCAGAAGAAGTGTTTACTGTGAACATATCATCAAAGCTGGATATCGCCGCAGGAAGTCTGACCAAGTGACCTGTTGGCACATGAGTAAATTCGATATAAAGACCTGCGTTCATTAAATCGCCTGGTCCAGTAGAGTTTTTGCCTGGTCCTCCAGGTTCCGTACCTTTAATCCCGATATAGCTTGACATTTAGTTATCCACCTCTTTATCCTTTGGCTAGGTCGTAGCGATCATTGATTAAATCAACAACAACTTCGCCTAACTCTCGTTCATTCAACATTAATTTAATTGTCTTCTGATTGTCGGCATCAGTCTTACCTTCGCCTTTAGATTTTTCCCCAACACCAAGCATTCTTGCAAGGTTGGCGATAACATCTTCTTTCGTGCTGGCTTCCGTGGTGACTCTGATTACTTGATCTACCAACTTTTCTACATTTTCGATGGAGGTTGGGTCTATCTCAACCGAGGCTTGGATGAGATTCTGAACGCCATCAAAAGCACCCTGAAGGGCGGTTGCGCCTGCAACCTTATCAGCAGAGAACATATTGTCGAGCATAGTAGATAAGGACCACAAACCAAAGAGTGTGATTGGGTTGGCGAAAGCTAGCCCAAGAGCGAAACCAGCCATAGAGAGAGCGTTCATGGCAGTAGCGAGAGAATATATCCCTGATGCGTCGATTGCGTTTACAGTATTCAGAAAGGTGGTGAAACCTTCCATGTTTGACCCTATCATCTCTAAACCTAACCCGAAATCAAGTAGAGAACTGCCCAGTGTTGCTAACGCACCTGCACCAATAACAATCCCACCTGAATAGAGTGCTAATTTAGCAACCGCCCAAGCAACTTCACCTATCCCCAGAGCAAGAGCAGGCAGCGTAGACACGTCCACTGATTTCATCTGATCCAACGCTTTTGTGAAAGATGTTAAGGATACCCCTAATACTCCTAGTGCCGCAGAGCCAAGTAGAACGCCGATTGAGTAAGCTCCAACCTTGGCAACAGCCCAAGCAATATCGCCTATTCCGATTGCTATGGCGGCAATATTAGATGGATCGACCGAAGAAATAGTGCCCATGGCAGACGCAAACGGGATTAATGCCAGACCTAGGGCACCTAATGCCGCAGAACCAATTAGAACGCCTGCTGAATAAAGTGCAACCTTGGCTGCTGCCCAGGCAATCTCGCCTATTCCGGTTGCCACTGCGGACATATTAGATGGATCGACCGAAGATATCGTGTTCATGGCAGACGCAAATGGGATTAATGCCAGACCTAGGGCACCGATAGCTAATGCACCAAAGAAAATCAAAGGTGCGATTGCTCCGAGCGCGGCGGCTGCGAGACCAATAAGACCGACGCCAAGGGCAGCGCCAACAAATGTACCAAGACCGACATCCGACATCAAACCCATAGCAAAGGCAAACGGAATCAGTGCTGCACCGAGTAAAGCAAGTGGTAGAATTCCAGGCATAGCTTTAGCCATCGCCGCAACTCCAGATGCGAGACCACTAAGCGCACTTTTGATAGCTGGTCCGCCACCAAGCCCGCCGATGATGGCGGCTATCGCCATACCAGGGGCAGCGAGAAGAATAGCTGGTCCGCTCAATGCTAATACTCCTGCTCCGGCGATGCCGGCTTTAGCCAGCGCTTTAAGACCCCCGGCGAGACCAGTAAGCATGCTCTTTACTGCATCTCCTCCTCCCCCTCTACTGACCAAAGAAAGCAGGGCAATACCAGGGGCAGCGAGAAGAATAGCTGGTCCGCTCAATGCTAATACTCCTGCTCCGGCGATGCCGGCTTTAGCCAGCGCTTTAAGACCCCCGGCGAGACCAGTAAGCATGCTCTTTACTGCATCTCCTCCTCCCCCTCTACTGACCAAAGAAAGCAGGGCAATACCAGGGGCAGCGAGAAGAATAGCTGGTCCGCTCAATGCTAATACTCCTGCTCCGGCGATGCCGGCTTTAGCCAGCGCTTTAAGACCCCCGGCGAGACCAGTAAGCATGCTCTTTACTGCATCTCCTCCTCCTCTACTGACCAAAGAAAGCAGGGCAATACCAGGGGAGGCTAACATCAATGCAGGACCAGCGACGGCGAGGTTCAAGGCACCTTTCAGAATGCCTCCTTTACCCATTGCCTTCAGACCTTTAGATAAATCTGTTAGTTTCTCTTTCATTCCGCCGCCTTTTGGACCTGCATCGCCGCCAGAAGAATCGTTCGCCTTTTTCATCCCTTTTGCAAAAGAAAATAACTTAGAGGTAGCGCTTCCAATAAGAGCAATTACTGAAGTGAGATAGCCCTTAATCAATAGGAAACCAATACCAACGCTTATTACTATACTACTCAATCCTCCAGTTGCCTTACTTAACCCAGTGATGACGTTAGAGACGAATTCAAGTACCGAAAGTATAGCTGATACCACCCCTAAACCAAATTTCAACAAAGGCATTACCGTTGTTAGTAGTGCCTGCCCTATAGAAGTCAGTTTGTCACCCATTGTCTGGAAGCTTTTAGCCATTTCGGCAGCAGTTTCCTGACCTTCGGTTGCTTGTCTAAACTCGTCTTCTGTTCCCAGCATACGAGCAGCCATAGATACATCTTTCACTCCCATCATCTCGGCTACTGCTTTTTTCTCTAGACGAGACATCGTTTCAAATGACTTGCCGGTCATCTGGAATTGGTCCCTAATCATCTGGATTCTCTTTGTGGGGTCTTGTTCGTTCATCATGGCTACGGCATTAAGATTTAATCCCATCTGTGCGTTTAGTTTGCCGACTCTAGTGGCGGCGTCTTCAAAAGTATCAAACCCTTCTGCTACATTAACAAGCTCGCCCACTTCTACGCCGAGGGCACGACTTTGTTTGGCTAACGATTCGAATATTTCACCGCCATCATCGCCGAACTCGACGACTGTATTTTTTACGCTTTCAAAGTCGCTCGTCATCTTTTTAGCGCTGACACCGATTTCTTTGGAGAGAGAGACAAGAGAATCAGAGAAGGCAACAGTTTCACCCGCAGACTTCCCAAGAGTTTCCATCATAACATTGGATATATTAGCAAACCCTTGCGCTCCGATGCCTGCCTTCTCAAACGCTACTGCTTGTGCTCCCATTGCTTGAGCTTGAGCGGCTGAAAGCGAAGTAAAGCGGGGGAGAGTTGTCGCCAAAGCCGTCATTCCTGCTTGGGCGTCTTCCATGGTTGCGCCAAGACCAGCAGAACTCTCCCAAGCGCCCATCATTGCGTCGTCAAACTGACCTACAAGACCTGTGTCTTTCCCTAATCCTTTTAGGGCTCCGTCAAGCTGGACCACACTTTCTAATATGTGACTAGTAATCCCACTTATACTGGTCCACATCCCGAGTTGTTCGCTTAGTGCGGATTTGGCTTTACCGAGAGTAGCATTAATTCTCTCGTATTGCTTAGCCTCTGCCTCTCTTGCTTTATTTGTCTTCTCTGCCGCTTCTGCGCGGTCAAAATCACTCTGTGCAGCCTTAGCCGCTTCCTTGGCGGCGTCGGCATTTAAATCTTTATGTTTTTTTAACTCTTCGGTGTGGGCTTCGGCAAGTTTCAGTTCTTCCTGTAGGGCACCTGCAACAACGCCATCGGTCTTAGCGTCAGACAGAGCCTTCTTCAAGTCCAGAACTCTTTTTAGTTCCCTTTGAAGATTCTGTGCCGCGGTGGCAGCCGCCTTAAGTTGTTCTGGTGTTTTGTCGTCAGCCATCTACTTTACCTACTTGATAGGCCAGGTGATACCAGTTTCTTTCTCAAACTTCTCAATTGAAACTCTTAGAAGCTGGCGGTTCTTGAAGGTCATTGGGCTATCTAACCCGTATTTCTTTACTGCGTTCATATATCTTTTTTCGCCGACAAGCGTATCAACGAAACGACCGACTTCAAGCCTGTTTCCCTTAACTCTTACGGGAACCTTCATGCCTCGGAACATCTTCTCAATAAGGTATTGGAGCCATGCTCCAAAGACCATCATCATATTCTCATTAAGCTCACCTCGTCGGTTTGCGCCTAGATCAAACTCAACATCTGAAAAGTCGTCAGGGTTTTTCATTACTTATACCTCATATTAACCAGTGTTATAAATAGCCGTTGATACAAAAAGAGGAGGCGTTTACCTCCTCTTAGACTTGGCGGAAGCCTTCTTCTGTGCGTCGTTTTCTTTCTTTATCTGATCAGCTAGGCGTTTTAAGAACCACCGACGTAACTTAATAGGCAGGTTGTAAGCCTCAAAGAAGCTCCACCCTCCATAGTATTTAAGCTGAAAGAACTCTTCGTAGACTAGAGCCGCATACTCACTGTTTAGGCCAAAAAAACTCCGCCGTAAGCGGAACCTCAACCTCCTCCTCGTGTCCACATTCTCCGCATGAGAAGTTCTGATGGAGGGTTAGATTTGGGGCGACCTTGGCATAGGTTTCACGGATGGCTCTAGAATCTTTAGCGGGGCAAGCATTGATAAAACTGGCTAACGTTTGAGGAGTAGAATCACCAGCAACTGAAACGATGATTTGACGCAACTGGTCAGTTAGCATTGTCTCTCCAAGTTTAAGCTTCTTCTTCTGTCTCTGGCTCTTTATCATTGCCTGTTCGTCTGTGCCAGTAAGCAACCTACATTCAACATCAATATTGAGCAGAGGGAGCGCGAACGTGAACGTCCCGTTATCAGTAAAGTTCACGCCTTCAACGCCTTCACCTGTGTTTGGGCGTTTAGCATCTTCAAGTAAGAACTCATATTTCTGACGGGCTTCACATGCAGGGCAAGTAATAGTTGTATTGTATTCACTGCCATATCCTGTAATGCGTGTTGCTATTAGAATAGCATTTTTGTCGCCGACTAGGAGGTCGTTTGCCCTAACTCCCTTGCTGACGATTACACTCTCAATAAGACGATCCAATACTAAACCGTTCTTGATTAAAGACTGGGATGTGAGGATGTCCTCTTCCTTCGCCGTCATGAAGCGTATTTCTACACTATCCTGCCCATGAAGAGGATGACCTTCTCCATAGAAGCGACCGCCTGATGGGAGTTCTACAAACTCTGTTGGAGTGCTCCAAGCTAGCGGGGGAGCCGAGGTATCTGGTCCTACGGCGACAGCAGGGGTTGACGTATCAACGCTAGGGGTGTTTGCCCCCAACCTATCATTATTATTTCTACTCATTATTTAAAACCTTTCTTAGCCTAGGCTAATACTTTTCTTTCTTCTTTATCTGCCGAGATATTATACGGCGTTTAGCTTAGTTCCGCTGCCGCCGGGCGCGATAGGTGAGCCCGCCACAGTCATTTCTGCCCAGTCATACTCAATGCTAAGGGTAATCTCAGTTAATTCTTCGTTGTCGTAGGAGAGTTCGCCATAATCAACTTTTGAAATCCAAGCATTTTTCAGGTTCCAAGTCTCTACGGCGGTGCCATCGCCATCAATCTGATCTATTTCTACATTGCCGAGCGCCTTAGAAGCACTTTCCTTGCTCAAGGTGTTCAATACGCTACGAGAAGCAGAGGGCGATGTAGTAGGAGCAACATAACCAGACTGAGTAACCACATCTAAAATTGATCTCGCCATGTCTGGATTGATTGGATCAACAACAGTTACATCAATGGGCGAATCCCAAGTTAGTTTGCCGGGATATCTAAACTTGTGGTTCAAAAAGTCATGCTCTATTGGGTTAATAGTAAAGCTAGGCTTCTTGACACTCTTGACAACCCATACAGGCCACCCGCCGATGTTTAATACAAACCTGAATCCTCTTTTGGGATCTGAATTTGGCGCTGACCAAAAGATATCTGCCATTTTTATGTTCTCCTGTTATTCCTTAGTATATATGGTTTAGTCCCGAGTTTTAATCGTCAAATGACGCCCCGGAGTTTGTGATAACGAAATCTAGTGCGAAGAACTCTACTGAGCGGGTTGGCTTGAGTAGGATTTTAGCGTAGATTGCGTTGCGATCAACCATATCTGGTGTTGTTGTTGTTTCGTCCAAGATTAGCTTGAAGTCGTCTAGACCGAACTGAATCTTAACACTATTGAGTAGTGGTTCAGCTTCGCCCTTGAAGCGATTCCAAGTTGTCTTGGTGTTTGGATCAAAGAGGAGGCGAGAAGCGATGAAGCTAATCTCTCTCTTCAAGTGAATCATTAAGCGACGAACATTAACTCGGTCAAGAGCAGATGGGGTAGCTTGTAGTGTCTTCTGACCGAAGATTACGATGCCCTCTGCTGGGAACTTGGCGATTGGGTTAATGTTTGCCTCATAGAGGTCATCGCGGTCATCAGCAGTTAGACGCTTGGAAGTGTCTAGGACTGGTATACCTGCGGCACCTTCGGTAAGACCGCCGCGGGTGAAACCAGCAGGGGCAAACCATGGGGCTTGAACTCTATCGTTGTAAGAGTAAGCACCGAGAGCAGCAATAGAAGGTGGTGCCCAAAGTGAGCGACCTGCTATCGTGTCTTGGATGCGAACCCAGGGGTAGTAACAAGCAGCGTATGAACTATCAATTGCACGGTCATTTAGACTGTCAACTGCTGTGCTTACTGCCTTGTTGTTGCGAGATGCTTCAGAGTCGGCATTTTCCGTATCTGCGTCATATACATCTTCAAGGTCAATAATGGCGATTGCGTCGCCTCGGTCTTCAACGGTGGCGAGCAAGTGATTTGTTACTGCTGGCTTGGTTACGCCTGGGATAGTGGCGATGTTAAACTGAACCTGTTCTGCGTCAGAGCAAATATCAATGGCTCTTTTAATAGAGTGCAGTTCATAGTTTAATGTTTCATCTGTGCCGATATTTCGGTTGGCGAAAGGCTCACGCTCTAGAATGTCTAGTCCGTCTGAACCGCCGTGGAAAACAGTTGAGAACTGATTGAAGCCTGCGGAGAGAACTTCCTTGTAGTCTTGCTCGCCTGCGCCGCGGGAGTTGTATGCTGACTCATCAGCGCGAGCGCCGCGGGCATAAGTAGCAGCCATGGTGCTAGCGTTGTAGACAACATCATCTAGGGAGAAGACCCAAGATGTAACTAGTGGTTGAGCGGTGCGTAGTGCAACATCAGAAGCCGCAGCAACATCAGTCGCAGTAAGGGGCATTGCCTGGGCGGGTGCTCTTAGGTAGTCAACCACCTGTGCATCAAACTTAGAGTCAGAAGATGAGCGACCTGTGTAGGCTCCCCAATAGACATTTTTCGTGCTTGATGCTGAACCTGCGTTAGCAGCGGCTCTTAGAGCCACTTCTGGCATTTTAATACTTGCACTGAGGGCGGCAGCACCAACATCAAAGGTTATATCACCGCTATCGTGACCACCATTGGCATTATAACTACCCGTGTGGTGCCCTGTGAATGTGCTTACTGCACCAACAGCAGAGACGACGCTCGCGTAATCTTTTAGTCCGAGCGAGCCAGACGTGTAGAGCACATCGCGTGGTTTTGAGGGACCGAATACGCCGAAGGGCAAGAGACTTGTATCTGTTGCGCCGCGGGCGACATCTTCATCTACTTCTACGCGGATAAGGTTTGAACGGTTGGCGTAAGAGCCTCTGATTGTGTTTGTGCGACTAGCTGCATCAAACTCTTCGTAGCGATCACCGATCTTCTTGGAAATATATCCTTCAGACGCTGGATTGAGGTTTAGGTTGTCAAAGCGCTCAACTACGACAGGGCGATTGTCGGTGTCGTTAATCTTGCGAATAACAACCGAGAATGAGCCGTATGGGTTAGCCTCACCGACAGGGGCTTTAACGTTTGAGATAGAGACCTTATAACTTTTCTGTAAATCTTCGCCGATTGAGAGGGCTTCAAGTCGGAATAGCTTCTGCATGTTCTCTGGCTCATAGGCAGAGAAGTTAGAACTAAGATCTTGTGAGATGAACCAGCCTGTTCCGCCCTTTTGCCCGTCTTGGCGATGGTCGCCGCCTTGAACCGAGCCCGAGCCGACCATTGGGACCATCATACCGACGAGAGGAGCAGAACTATAAGCAACACCTGCGCCAGTTTTGAGGTAAGTGCTGCTTACGTTGCGCTCATAGCTCTCACCCAAGAAGTAAGTCTTAGTCCCGGCTGAGATTGCACTGTTAACCAAGGTTGGATTGGTGTTAAACACCTTACGCATGCCGCGAGCCGAACTTGGATTGAAGTTAAACTGCATCTTGTCAATTGTTGCGCCAGCGCTATCAATGACAGCGGCAGTGAACTTGCCATTAGAGTCTGACTGAATCATCGTGCAGCCTGCTTGAACAGCAGCGCCGTCTCGGTTAGAGCCGGAAAGAAGAACACGACCTTCATTGCAGTAGAAGACGCCAGCAAGAGTGCCGGTGACAGATGCAGCAGAAGAAGATGGAAATACCATCAGCCCCCAAGCACCTGCGCCGTCAGCGGCAAGGCTGTCATCGGCATCGCCGACAGTCCAGCCTGCGGAAGCAGCGCCGCCATCACTAGCGTCAGGGTGCTGACGACCTAGAAGGCGAACGAATGTTAGAGTTGGGTTGTTTTTTAGCCATGCTTGAGCAGCAAAGACGCCGAATGTTGGAGCGGTCTTGTTGCCGTCTCTCCAGATGTCTCCAGTCTCGCCGCCAGCCAGTGGCTCGCCGAATACTTCAACAAATTCAGAAAAAGATGATACAGTTACAGGCTGCATCGCAGGACCTCTGCGTGCTCTGCCGA
>Ga0208299_1002346_pt1 | contig 12869 bp, 15 predicted proteins | sample 15_taG_FD_184089 | JGI IMG/M metagenome (GOLD analysis project Ga0208299, IMG submission 184089) | Marine viral communities from the Subarctic Pacific Ocean - 15_ETSP_OMZ_AT15312 metaG (SPAdes) (version 2) | ecosystem: Environmental > Aquatic > Marine > Oceanic | place: Pacific Ocean | collected...
ATAGGCGATTACGTTGGGTGGCAATCCCGAACAGCATATAGCAAGCTTCGCGGAATTGTCTTGGAAGGGCCGCGAATCAAACATGGTCACAGCGAATACCGCATAATGTGGGACGCAACAACAACGCCCAAACATTGGGAACCACGACCCACAGGAGCGTGGGAAGTAGGCAGCAACATAAAAGTCCTTTCGTCATTGGAGACAAGATGGGTGTAGTACAAAGAAAAGCAATGTTGAAGGCCGAAGGTTTCTTCCCACACAAGAAGAACGCCAAAGGCACAACCATCATTTACAGCCGGAAGCATCCCACGGCAAAGTTTGTGCGCGTGGTCATTGATTCAGGCATTGACAGCAAGACCAACAAGGTCGTTGGCAAGGTTGGTGTAAAGCTCTGCTTCGTAAATCGTCAGAAGTCTTGGCGCGAGGTAACAACACAAGTCTTCACGACCAACACCGGACTAGTCAAGACAATCAAAGCACAAGAAGCAGCAGAAAAGTTTGTAAAGACATGCAAGCACTGCAAGGCGAAGAAGTTTACAGCGAAGACAGGCAACGTCGTTTGCTCGAACGCATGTTGGACTGCTTGGGGCGGCAAGAAGAAGTCCGCGAACACAACAAAGAAATCTTCTCAGAAAACCACTGCACAGAAAAAGGCAGCGACACCAAAGAAGAAAAAGTCTCAGAAGGTTACACCAAAAAACCAGAGAACTTATCCACTCAATAAAAAGCCTCAGAAAAGGGCACAGAAAAAGCCACAGAAATCTTCAAAGAAAATCGTTGCAGAAATCTTGCCAGGAGATCTTGTCACGGCAGAGCTAATTCACTGCGATGTATTCAAGCAGGATATGACCGGAAGCATCCTCGGCGTTGTGATGAGTGTGGACAAGTACGGAAGAGTAAAGACCAACTGGACAGCAAACACAAGTAGTGTGCCTGAGTGGGAACTGCCTAACACAGATCACTACCATGTGCACATGGCGAACCACTACCGATTCAAGGTGTTGTCCCGCCCTGTTGAATGGAAGGAGGCAAGCTAATGGTATTGTTCATTGTAACGTGTGGTGCACTTTGGTTCTTTGGCGCTCCTGCTTGGGCATATGTTTTAGTTGTTGCTGGTGCCCTGGTGTTGGATAAGTGATGAATGGGTGTTTGACTTACATACTCTTTCTGTTTGTATTGAGTTGGGTTGGTGTGCCTGGAGGTTGGGTGTTCCTGATTGCCCTAACGTGCGGGTTCCTGTTTGCTGATTATTAGGTTTAGGGGGATTACGTGGAATTGTACTTAGTACCTTACCTTGCTATCGTGTTGCTATCAATGTGGGAAATGGTGGGGAATAGAATGTCATGATATAGTACAGGCGCAAACCCTGGATGTCAACCCGTGAGTTGTGTGAGTTGTATGCGGCATGCAATCATATGTTTGTGAGTTGCTTGCAGGGCGCAAGTGTTACGCTTGCAACCCACAACTAACCGAATGGGCCGCGAGCACAAAGGCAACCGGGCACAATAATGCCCGATACAAAAGACGATTTTTCAGGTACAATACTTGTATGAGCATGAAGAGAGACAACAACGAAACCCGCGCAATCGGCGCGGGGCTGTCAATCGGGCACGATAATGCCCGAGACTTTTCTGCTCAGTATGGTATTATATAAACAGTTGAGGGGCACTGAAGCCCCGCTAGTCTCGAAAGGACACACAACATGACCGACATTTTCCTCGCATCCGCAAACGACATGACCCTCGCATTCTCCAACATCGGGAGCGCGTTTACTTTCATCCTTGACAGTCACGCGGACCTTAACCCAGAAGGTGCCGCGCTGATGCTCGGCGGTGTCCCCGCGACTGTCAAGGAGGTAAAAGCTTCCTACCGTCGCGAGCTGACTTTCACCGCTGCCGGGGCGGATGCTGCTTCTCGCGTTGCTAAAGCTCAGAGCACCCTTGACGGTGCCCTGTCCGCTTGTGCGCTCGTTGGCGTTGACCCCGATAACGTCGCGACCGTGGGCAACCTCCGGCACGCTCTAATCGAGGCTCAGGCCCTCGTTGATACTGATGAGGCGGCCGCCGTGCTTACCATCGAGCGCATGACCTTGCACAAGCGAGGCTATAAGGCCAACTAATTGTAGGCCGCAAACAATCTTGCCGGGGTTCGCCCCGGCTTTTTTGTGCCTACTGTGAGTGCTTGCGTGTGCTAAGTAACTCACAAAATCGTGAGCGCAACAACTCACAAACAATCACAAAACAATTTCTTGACATAGGGGGGACCCCCCCTCCCCCCCTGGCGGCGGGGATGTATGTGCCATGCAACTATTGTGGGGTGCAAGCTTTGTCTAAGTACGTTCATGATACGGCTGTCATTTTTTGAGACTTTTGAGAAATTTCAGAAAACTGAACATATAACCCAGAATGCGCTATAATTACAATAGAATGGAAGCCCTAAACAATATCATAATCGTAGCTGGCCTAACCGGCACTGCTCTCTTGTGGATCTTCTGCGCGGTAGGCATTCTGCACGCCCTTTGGAACACGGCCGGAGAGCATATGCTTAACGGCGTACAGTGGATACGGCGATGGCTTAAGAGGTAGTATGCGACGCAATGACCAATCCGCTAATCCACGCCCTGGTATTCGCTGCAGCCGTCATAATCCCTGGCGGTCTATTGGTCTACTTTGCCTGGAGAGCATATCAACGCAAGCAGGCTCGATCGGCCGCGGCAACAGATAGTGACGATCCTGTTGAAGCATTTCGTCGACATTTCCCAGTAAACAGCGATTCCCTCCGCGCGCGCGGTCGGATGCAGCGTTTAAAGCAGTATCGCATGCGCATCCGGGATAAAACCCCCAAATAAATTTCCAGACTTTACGGGTGTGGCATATAATATGCATAACTCTATAACAACTTAAATGGGACGTCGGGTAATCTGAGTCCTACTTATGTCTGTTGTGCGCACTTACTTACGATCACACGAAGATGTTGCTTACGTTGTATTCTGGATCTGCTCGGCTGCTATAGTTGGCTCCGGCACGCGCATTCTTGTTTCTATACTTTAAACTACTTACTGTATGGTACGCCCCACATTTTCTCTAGTACGCACAGCTGATATAAGCTTAGGGCTTTTAGTTACCCTCGGTGGTAGAAACATGTTCGGGTGGCGCATATATGGACTGCGCCTTCATTTGTTGTTTTGGGAGATATCTTTAGGGCTTCACTTTAAGCGCCGGTATTAATCCGGTATACTGTGTAGTTGTTGACAATGAAAAAATTTGCGTCAAAAAAATCGCGGATTTTTGACTATTTAAAAAGGAGCACTGTGTGTTTGTTTTTAACATTATTTTAGGACTATGCTTATTTGTAGCACTCTTTCTTACTGTTCGCAGGGGTCGTGCACTTAAAAAAATTAGCGCAGAGCTGGAAGTTGTATTACAAAACTTAAAAGATCTCAATGTTCCCGGCGCAGCGGCCAGAAAAGACGGCAACGATCCTTTAGCCGATCCCGGGATGCTCTCGACCCTTTTAACTGCCATTGTTAACAAATATGGAACAATAACTCTAAACATCCAAGATTTTACAGAACTAGGCGAAGGGGATTATGTCTCCGTATACGCCGATGGGACTGAACAAAACCTTATCCTATCTTTAGATCATAACTTGACCTCTGATGATCCAATGAGATTTGTAAATTTTGGTAAGATGGATGATACAACCTTCCACTAATCGGAGCCACCCCATATGAAAGTAGGAGACTTAGTAAGATCGGGACGATTTCCAGAAAAGGTTGGAGTCATTTTGGAGATATTCGGAGATTTAGATGTTAATGATCCTTGGATTCGAGTGCGGTGGACAGTGCCAGCGCATTCCTATGAATGGTGCAAACAGGGTGGCCTTACTATTTTAAGTGAACATCAAAACAGAAACGAAAGTAAAAAATAAATGGAACTAATTTCAACTCATTTTGTTAAGACCCAAGATGTTGGGTATCATGGAAATCTTTTTGGTGGAGTTATGCTAGCGTGGCTTGACGAGGCAGCGGCTTCATATGCTGCGCAGGCTGCAGATACTCCCCGGATGGTCACCAAACATATTGCAGGCCTTACTTTTGAGAAGCCCGTACGGCCCGGACAAATTATTAAAATCTATGGGGGTGTAGCGAAAGTTGGAAAAACCTCCCTCATTCTAGATATTCAAGCGCGCCGGCATTCTGTTTATAATGGAACCCAAAGAACGGTCGTAAGTACTCAAATGACTTTTGTGCGCATTGACGGAGACGGGGAGGCGATCCCTATTAGCGAAAAGGTGCGCCAAAAGTACCGGAATCCAAAAGACTTTTCTTAAGAGTCTCTCCATAAATTATTACTAGCAAATTTAATCACTTCTTCTGCAGAGTCTTCATTATAACCATAATCTTCGATGAGGGTTTGAACCATTGAGTTAAACTTCTTCTTTTGCTTGGTGTCGCGGCTTTTTGATTTAGTGACAATCCGAGAGATATCTCTTACCGACGCGACAAGCTTGCTTTCGATAGCTTCTCGCAGAGGCCCGTAAGACCTCCAATCAATTTGATCGCCGCGACGAAGCTTCGAGAACATATAAGAAGTAATGTCTGCTCGGAAGTTGTTTTTGGCGGAACCCTTAATCCCAATTTGTTCCTCGATAGACTGCAAGAATTTCTCGTCCGGCTCCATATCTTCCTTAGTGATACGATCCTTCACCTGAGTGTTGTTAACATAGGCCTCAGCATGATCGAGGTAGTTGTTGAACAAGGACTCGGCTTGTTCCTCATAAGCAGTAACAAAAGCTTTTGTAATTTCTTTTTCTAGTATTGTTAAATATTCTTCATGAAGTGTCTTTTGTAAAAACTGCAAGTATACCTTTTTGGAATCAGTATTAGTAATCTGTTCTTTAACTTGCTTAATGAGGGCGTCTCGGATAGAAATGGGGGTAATGATTCCTTTAGTAGAATCGGCTAGAGACGCATCAATCGCTTTCATAATAAAACGCGTAGAAATTCCCGTCATTCCTTCCTCTTCTGTTTCTTCTCTTAAGTCTTTAATATCAATCTTGCGTACCATTCCTTTTTCAATAATTTCTTCACCATTGTAGATTTTCATTTTAATAAGGGGATCCGCTTTGTTCGAAGGCTTCAGTCGCGAGAGAACAGCAAACATGGCCGCAATCTGAAGAGTGTGTGGCGCGATATGACAATTATAATCTGACCTCTTTAAGAGCTTCTCATAGATCTTTACCTCTTCTGTATATTCCAGGCAGTAAGGAACATTGACACGAACGATGCGGTCTAAGATAGCTTCGTTGGTGTGCTCAGATTTGAACTTGTTCCACTCGGCTTCATTACAGTGGGCGAGAATAACACCATCAAAATAGATCATTGCCTGTTTTCCTGGAGATGGAACATTTTTCTCTTGTGTAGCTGTGATCATGGTATGAAGGAATTCAATTTCATTTTTAAACACCTCTACAAATTCCACGATTCCTCTATTGCCTACGTTAAAGGCTCCATTGAGACTTAAAACTCGTGGGTCATCCTCCGGGTAGAGGTCAAGTTTAGAAATGTCTTCGGAACCTATGAGAAGGCTGGTGTCTTGCGTATTCGGGTCCATTGGGGGAACCACACCAAAGCCTTTTCTTCCACGGACCGAGAATGAAACTTCGGTAATGGGAAACGTTGAGTAGTCTCCACCATATTCTTTTAATAATCGATGACGACAAACGGGGCAAAGATCTCCTTCAATTTTAATATTATAAAGATCTTCGAATTGAGGCCGCAATGAGCGCGGGATTAAATGAAGTGGCTCTTCTTGAATAGGGCACCCCTCTAAGGCATAGATCGGGGGCGAATTTTCTAAGGCTTTCTTGATGTGCTCTACTAGTGCTGATTTGCCTGCACCCACTGGTCCTAGAAGCAGCAGTACCTGTCGGCTTTCTTCACCTTTCATTGCAGCAGAATGCAAGAACCTCATTACCTTCTGGAGAGAGTGTTCCATTCCGAAAAATTGGTCGGAGAAATAATCATAGATTTTAATAGGATCTCCGTCAAAGATTTTGTTACATCTGGAGTTTGATTCATCTAGGGTGGTGAGACCCTGTGAGACAATAGTGTCGTAGAGACGCTTGTGAGCCAGCACTGGCGTTACAGCACCTTTTTCGATTAACTGGAGATAATCCTCTAATACGCCTTCAAACTTTTGGCGCTTAGCGCCCTCTTTGTGTTCTTTAATCTTCTGCAAGAATTCATTAGTAACACTCATAGTCTAAAACTCCCAACTTTCGCCTTCAATCTGAGATAGAAGACAAACTTCGTCTCCCCAAAGGTCTTTTATATAATTAAAAACTTTTTGTGCGTAGGGCACTTCTAAGTCGCGACCATCGTGCTCATGAACCAACGTGAGTCGATGATCTTTATCCATTTCCATCACAAAAACAACTGGAACACGATTGAGTCCTACATTTGTAATCAAATCATCACGTACTCTTTCCCACCCGGGGCCGTCTGCTATATCGTCAATTGTACTTGATTTATACTTGGTTTTAAATGAATAACTAAAAAGATTTTGATCCATGAGAAACTCTTGATCTAAATAGGTGCGCAGAAAAGTAATATCATTATGAGTTGCGCGAATTAACATCGCTTCTTCAAAACCTCGTTCTTCAATAATCTTCTTAAACAACTCATAACCGAGATGATAAGGGTTGATTGTCCCCAGGTGTGGGCGCACTACCTGGTTGTGAAGTTTAATAAAAGGAAGGTGCAAACTATCAGGAAGATTTAGCTCATTAATAATTTTTTGATGGATGGTGCAGGCCCAACCTTCGTTCATTATCTTAGTTAATGCTTGTGGGATAAAGTATTTTGAGTTCTCCTGCACGATTAAAAGAAGATTTCTTTCCCATTCTTCCAGATTGCGACTATTAGTAGCAATAAAAAGCAGTAAATTGTAATCAGGCTCATGGGGAAATTTTTTGAGGCTGGGTTTGTAGGTTGGATCTTTTTGCATCTGTCGCTGCTCAGATTTAAGCCATTCTTTGCGAGTTTTATAGCGAATTCCCGGATATCGAGGGACCTGATACTTAATTGCGTGGGCTGCATCTAAAATGCGCTCTACTTTTTCAATGCCGATTGAAGGATCCTCAATTAAACTGCGCACATACTTAGACGCAGTCTTAAACGTTCCTATAACATTGTCAGGGTTAGTGTCAGCAAACATACGATTTTGCTTGAAAAAATCACTATGCCCGACACAGTGAGCCATCGTTAGTACATGAATGTACAACTGATTTTCACGCATTAAATAAGCGATACTAGGGTTGGAATTAATTATCATTTCATATGGAAGACCTGTTTGACCCATATTATAGAGCGTATGGGTCCGCTCGTACTCTTTTCCGTAGGACCAGTGCCTATAATGAGTGGGAATTCCCGTATAGGCCATCGAACTAAGCATTTCTTGATAATCAATTATTTCATAATCAATAGGAAACCAGTCCAACCCCATGTCTTCCGCAACATGACAGATTTTATCGTCCCATTTCTGTAGATCTTCAACAGTCCAATCACTCATTTTTGCCTCCTCCGAACAAATAGGTAAAGGCGGTCCATATATGCTCATTACTCCCAATCATTACTCGTTTAAAAGTATTATCACAGATGGGATTGAGACGAGCCCACAAATTGTCAGCCTCCTCGGCCTTCCAAGCAGAAAAAGTACCCCATGGCATTCCCCCAAAAGCTTCGGCGTCGTCGTCAGTGTCCGCTAGGCCAGAGTAATTTTCATTAATTTCGCAATAGCCCACCAATTGACTCATTTCTTTTACCTTTTTAAAGTCATCAACTGCTTTTTCGTTGTCAGAGGCCCAATTTTCGCCATCGCCGCAATAAAAAGTGTAGATATTCCACGCATTTGGGTGATATTCCTTCTCAACAATCTCTAGTTCTTTGTCTAAAGCGCTTGAAATCAGGGTGCCCCCCGTGGACGCCACCCTAAAGAAGTCATCCTCGGACACTCGTTGTGCATAGGTCGTGTGAGAGATAAAAACGACGTCTATTTTTTCATATTTATGATTGAGAAATTGATATAGTAAGAAAAAGAAGCTACGGGCCAAGAATTTGCGTGCCTGGGACATCGAACCAGAGACATCCATCAAGAAAAAAATGACTGCAGCACTATTTTCTTTAGATTTTGGCTTAATATGATGATATTTTAGGTCATCTTTGTGAAAGGGGAAGCGCTCATCGCCCTCAGGGTCGTAAGTCCCAGCTTTTTCGGCTCTTTTGCGACGTCGAATCTTGCGCTTGATGGTTTCTTTCTTAGAAAGGCGAGGGCGAATGCCCTGAAAGCGGTATCCCTTCCTTTTGATTGACTCCTGTGCGATAAATCGGAACTGTTTCTTCTCCAGATCTGGTAATTTAAGATCATTAAAGAGATATTCCGCCAATTCTTCAAGTGTAATTTCTACATCATAGTACTCTTCGCCCTTCTCGTTGGATGCTTGACCGCCTTGGCCCTGCCCTTGGCCTTTATCTGCCCTTTTGGCTCCGATTTTCTGGCCACGCTTGAGTTTATGCTCGCCGCCGGTGCCAACGGTCTTGTTTTTGTCATTATTTCCATAGATAAAACGGTATTCTTTGATGCCTTTAACGGGAATACGGATTTTCTTCTTACCATTTTGGCCAATTATGGATTCTTCGGCCACCACGTCCTTAATCGACTCTTTAATAGCCTTGTCAATCTTTTTTTTGTGGCGAATCCGATCGGCGGCGGCTCGATCAACAATGGATTTATGCTTACGGAAGATACTCATACACTAATTACCTTAAGAGGGGAACTATTAACAATTATAATTCATATAGACAAGAATGTCAAGCAGAAAAGCGTGCTTTAAACTTCTTATTCTAATTAGAGAGAGTACAATGGATAAAGATTTCTATAATGAGGCATCGGCGACGAAATTGGGATGGGATCCGACTTGGTTTGGCGAAAATCACTTTGATGAGGACCTCGTCAAGGCAATTCAGCGCTGGCAGCGCCAAAAAGGGCTTAAAGCCGACGGTTTATGCGGCCCAGGAACCTATCGGCGTATTTGGACGGAACGACAGGTCGAAATATCCGATTATAAGCCCCAAGCATGCCGCTTAGGGGGCGGTAAGCAAAAATATATCGTTCATAACGGCAAATTTCTCGAAATTGACTGGGATAAAGTCGTTTTATGGGATGAACCGGGCGGATTGAAGATAAATCCCGGCAAATACTACGATAATTCGGGAAAACCCGAACGAAAGCCCCTAAATTTCGTAAATCACTGGGATGTTTGTCTCTCTGCGGAGACTTGTGCCAAGATTTTGAACAAAAGAGGCATCTCCGTGCACTTTTGTTTAGATAATGACGGTACAATCTATCAAATTCTGGACACTCAACACGCGGCATGGCACTGTTCGAACCGACTGGGCAACCAAAACAGCATCGGAATTGAGATTTCTAATGCTTATTACCCTAAATATCAAGATTGGTATGTGAAAAACGGCTTCGGGGAGCGCCCAATTGTCCAAAATGCGTCGGTTCATGGCAAAAAGTTGCCAGATTTTACCGATTTTTACCCAATTCAACTTGAAGCGTTGAAAAAACTATGGGGCGCCCTACATTTAGGACTAGATATCCCCCTAGAGTGCCCTCAAATAGATGGAAAATTCTGTGAGAGCCTGCATAAACCGAGTATTGAGGGCACATTTCGCGGTTTTAATAACCACTATAACTACACAAAGGGGAAAATAGACTGCGCAGGGCTCGATTTACCCCGTATGTTGGAAGAAGTAAAAGATGCCATGGAGCTAAAAAATGGACCATAAAGACACAATTCAAAAGAAGATGGCTGTAGTTTTGGCGGATTTGCACGCAAAAATCGATCAACTTAAAGAAAAAGTTGATAAATTGTGTGAAAATACGGATAATTGTGAGCCATCGGGCCTCACCAGTACTACAACCGAGAAACAACGCACAGTGAATAAATATAAGATTTAATTTCATTGTCGGCATCCTCTTCTAGTTACAGTAGGAGGGGTTTATGATGAAAAACCTAATTTTTCTTTCTTTAATCGCTGTTCTTTTAACAGCCTGCTCCCCGGGAGGGAGCCCCATTGATACGTCGAACGACGATGATTCCACCTCAGAAGTAGATCCCGAGCCAGTTTCACCCTATCACCCAGATGTTAACTGGGATAAGTGTGGCGGACGCGAAGAAGCACATCCATGCAACATTATTTCATTTGACCACAATGGAGATGAATTTGATTTGTATACTCACTATGGGTCTCTTATCGTTCTCGATCTCTCCACCATGTGGTGCGGGCCCTGTAATCAGGCAGGCGCGCATGCGCAAGAAGTGCAGGACCTATATACCGATGTTGACCTTATCTATATCACAGTGCTCATAGAGGACCAACAAGCGGGCCCTGTGGACTTGCAAGACCTACAGGACTGGGCAGCTGCTTATGGTAACACAACGTCTCCTGTGGTCGCTGGTGACCGTTCAATGCTTACTAGTGGCGGGGGGACCTTCGACCTGACAAGCTGGCCTACCTTTTTCTACATCGATCGGGATATGTTGATCCGAGATATTGACAAAGGATATAATGGCACCGAAGTTATCTACTCAATTGAGTGGCTACTGACTTTATAAGCCCATCTTAAGCAGATGGAGCAAAAAGATGGGATCGATGGATTAAAAATCGGAGATCTAGTTGAAAAAGTGGGGGGGCCCCGACGAGGGTGTCTCGCAATCATAACTGAGATGTGTATAGAGAACTATTTTGAATTTAATCCGTGGATTAGGGTTCTATATGTTGATAGTATGGGTGGTTATGAATGGGTAAAGAGACATGGGGTAAAAGTTGTGGGGGATAAGGAACAAAAATAGAACTATTTAGAGTGAATGACAAATTTCATCTCGATTAAATGGGATCGCTTTCTAGCAGAAGGCGAAGCCGAGTATTTCCCCTGGTTAAGGGATCTCCCTGAAGAGCCCTTCGACCTCGTCCTCGCTGATCGTCTTAGGGTTCGACTCCAGTCCGGCGACGATCGATTCAACATACTGGGCGCTGGTGCCTTTCGTACGGTTTGGACACCGCGCGGTGATGACGAGCATGTAATAAAAGTTGCTCATGATCTCGACGATTATAAACTACAAATGAACAAGGATGACTTTGAGACAGCAAAACGATATCCACTCATCTTCCCCAAAGCATATGCTCATGCTAACGATTTCGAATGGGTTGCGATGGAGAGAGTAACTCCTCTCACCTCTATGGAGGAGATGCAAAAAGTTCTTGATAAGTCTTTTCCCGCAGAACAAGAAGCCATACAGAGCGCCCGTATGGCCAAGGACATTAATCCGGCCGACCCCTTCCATATTATGAAGCAGATTATGGCATCTTTTCGAGGTGACAGAGAGAGATTGCCGCGAGCTGGATATGAGTCCGAAGAAGACCTTCACGCAGGAAGCCTACAAGACATTCTGGCGCCAGTTGCGGGACCAGCTTACCAAGAACTCACCAAAGCGATGCACGAGTTTGAAATTGATAAGTTCGAACTGGGCAAAGGAAATATTGGCTACGACCAAGACTACAATTTTAAGATTATTGACTCTTCAGTATTCAGTTCTGATCCCGAGAAGGGCGGTTGGTGAAACTCCTACTTGAAAACTGGCGGAAGTATTTAGATGAAGTGGAAGACTTTGATGCTATCAGCAGCAGCCAAGACGAAATACAGCAAAGTTTAGATTACTTTTATAATGAGCACGCCCCAAGTAAAGGCAAGCGAAAAGACCTTGGAAACTGGCGTGGATCTCACATGGTAAGTTTTGAATTACCGAACGGTGATTTGTTCTTTTTTGTTGTTAATGAACAAGATAAGCCGTTAATGTATTTGGCTGTTGCCCCTTTTCGTGAAAGCTATGCCGTGGGAAATGTTAGAAAGACCAAAGGCGACGGTTTTTATGCATCAGATATGTATGAATGGCTTGTTGAAAAGTTTGGAAGTCTTTATAGCGACAAAGCTCAAACAGAAGACGGTAAAGGAATTTGGGAAAGATTTCCTAATAAAGAAAAAGTAGATACTGAAAAAGAAGACGGCAGAGATGAGGAAGACAATCCCAAATGGCGATGGAGATTAAGCAAATGAAACTCCTACTTGAAAACTGGCGGAAGTATTTGAATGAAATTACAACTATTCCGCCCGAACTAAAGCAGGGACTTAGAGACGCCATAACTGATTCTGAATTTTGGACTTATCCTCACACCGAAGACGAGGTGGATGCGGTAGGCGAAAATGAGCTTGGAACCCCTGCTGTCGAAATATTGATGGATGCATTAAACGATGCGGCAGAGAACTTGGGATCTGATTTATATTTCCTACTTACTGTCGACGGTACCGGCGATTATACCATCGGGCCCGATGACCAGTACGGTGGCTATCCTAATAATTGGATGATGCAGGGACAATACCGAGGCCCGGAGAATGGCAAGCATGTTGTATGGTTCGAACTACGGCCTATATCTAAAGACTATAATATAGATGATCTCGATCCTGATGAATTGGTTGGAATCATCTCGCGCACAATAAATCACGAATTGGTTCACTATGAGCAACTAAAAAAGCAAGCTAAGTCAAAGGGAATTAGTGACGAAAAGGCGTGGGAAGAGATGATTGCCGATCCCAAACAATTTTCAGACACCGGCGATCGCGGTGACTACCTCACGCGACATATTGAGGTAGACGCGTTTGCACATGAGGCCGCGGAACAACTATTGGATATGTACTCAGCAGAGGAAGCTTTCCAGCTTATCAAAACACGAGATCCCAAGC
>Ga0208299_1002347_pt1 | contig 12858 bp, 22 predicted proteins | sample 15_taG_FD_184089 | JGI IMG/M metagenome (GOLD analysis project Ga0208299, IMG submission 184089) | Marine viral communities from the Subarctic Pacific Ocean - 15_ETSP_OMZ_AT15312 metaG (SPAdes) (version 2) | ecosystem: Environmental > Aquatic > Marine > Oceanic | place: Pacific Ocean | collected...
GAGGCGGATATTCTCATTATGATGACGATAACACATTAGAAGATTATATGTGGGAACAAGTATCTAATATGCTTGAATCCGCATACAGAAATCATATTGCAGAAGATACCGACTTAACTAAGCGTCAATGGGATGGACTTCTCAATGATGACGGTACAATAACGGGAAGAATCATTTGTGGCGTGAAAGCGGTCACAGGAGAGGAAGAAGAATAATTGCGCTAAGTCCTGTTGGGGGCAATTAATTCAATTAAAATAGGGGCTAATGTAATAATTTATTGCATTAGCCTCTATTATTTTTTTTTAATTTTTGGGGCATAAGAGCCGACAAAGATTGCTAACCATATGGTACAAGGGATAAATCTATTAAATTGAATTTTATATTCAACAGTATGCTTGTTTAATAATTTATCCTGCCGTGCCTTTTTAATTAAGGACTTAATAGATTAAAGAGCATCAGCCTAACTAATACTACTTAAACTATTACTTTGCTACGCAACCATATGGAGTTAAACATTAGTGCGGCATTTATGCCGATAAAGAGGTTTATAGAATATCAATGGTAAGTATCATTGATGTCTAATAAATTATCTTTAGTTACTAATGTGATTTCCCGATAGTCTACGGGCTTAAAGCGTTCAAACTTTATATATAGTAGTTTGAACCCTGCTGCCGCAAGAAATTGTGGTAAGTACGGGGTTAACCGTAATATACAATAATTTATTAGATATTAGCGACAATTATCACTAATATTCTATAAACCGTATAATCGGCTACGCCGCCCGATTAACCCCAGTTATACCATATGGTTGTATTATTCGTAGAATATATACAAAATGAGTCATATAACGCAGTATATAGGGGAATGACCCTAAAAATAAAAAATAGGGAGCCACAGGGGATTTCTCCCCCATGACCCCCATTGTTCGACTTTCTCTTTGTTTTCTTCAGTCCTTTAGGCAACTTCACTCTTCTTCGTCAGAAATAAGGGCTAAAAGACCCTGTTCTGTACCATCCCATGATTCATCCTTATAGGAATCCTTTAAGACGGTCATCGCTGACTTAACAATAGTTGCAGCAAAAGCGTTTCCATCAATATGATTTCTACTACCTTTACTACGACCATGACGAAGAATAACTGCTCTATATGCTTCATTAGACTCAAAAGCATTTGAGAAGGTTTCAATAATATCGGCACTTAGTTGGTCTGCAACCGCTAATGGGCCTGATGGAAGTGCAGGGGGTTTACCTCTCCTTCCAAAAGGACTACCGGGTTTTCCCTTACATAGTTCCTTAATACTCTTAGCAACACCTTCTAAATCCGCTTCATTTGAGTTATTACCCAAATTAACTAGATAACCTAGTGTTACCGCCGTTCCTTCATCAAATACTCCCGCATCTATGGCATCCTGTAAAGGGCCAACAACTCGGTCATTCCATTCTTGTTCGTTCATACTTTTTTTCTCTCCTACCCTGTTGGGCAATATATGGCAAGTAACTAGACTATATAAGGGTTATACAAAGTTAAGACCCATATGGTTGTTAATTAGTATAATATGAATATGTATTTTTGAAATACTATATCATTTTGAGCGTGTAGATATGTCATTTCGATAGAGTAGTTTAGAACTACTATCAACACTATTTGAAGTATTCAGTAGTGCTATTTTAACACCACATTTCCATCATACCATATGGTAAGGGTCTTTGCATATACCAGACATATATTCATTCTTTACCCCCTTTATAATTCTTTATTTCTTCAAAGTGTCTTTTATTACTATAATCATTCAAAATCTCTAATATCATTTTATTAAGAGTAGGATATTTAACTCTTAATTCTCTCCATAAACCTTCATGATGTCTAACTTGACGAATTAAGTCTTTAATAGCAAAATCTCTCTCTTCATCATTCATATCATTAATTATTATATCAGCATATTCATTAACATCACTCATTCACAGCACTCTCCTTTACAGTAAGGATTTTTACATTCTTTACACATTTTAATTCCTCCCAAAATGATTTTTACATCCCCGACACATAATACTATAATCGTGAATTGAATCTTTTGCAAAGTTTCGCCCACAACCACAGCACTTTTGCCACTTATTGGCTTCTTTAACCATAATATAGGTTAATAAATATATTATATGGGGTATATTACAAAGATGCAACCATATGGTCAAGTTTATAATGTTTTTAAAGTTGGGATTATTGTATTGAATAATAGGTGGGCTAGGCAAAACTAAAACTTTATATTTCGCAGACCTAAAGGCTGCTTCTTTTATGGTAACTCAGTCTGTCAGTGCCAAAAATAATGTTTATTAGACATTAGCAACATAAAGTCACTAATATTCTATAAACTTATTATAGTTACAAGTAACTAAGCACATGACAGACAAGTACCATATGGTTAGTTTCTACGCAAAGTATTTGCGTAGATTCGTTTGCTGGTTAAGGTTGTATTAGTGTAGTATGCGCTAATGCTCCATTAACCAATAGTAAACCAACTAACCTGATGGCTGGTTCAAACTTTATATATTAAAGTTCAAACAAAAAAGGAACAGAAAAGGGTGCATCATTGCGTGGGGTCGGAAATACAATTTTATTAGACATTAGCGGTATAAACCACTAATATTCTATAAAGTGTATATAGTTGCAAGCAACAACCGACACCCACGCAAAAGCACCATATGGTAATAAAAGAAGTTTATTAAAAGTTTTTAATTCAATAGAAGTTTATTAAAAGAAAGTATTTAAATTAAAGTGCTTACATAGGGGGTCTTGCACTACTTATAAAGGACTACCATGTAGGGAGTATCAGCACCCTTCGTCAGCCCATCAGACTCCCCTCTTGAAAGCAAGAAATACCTAGTTACCCATATAAAGGTAATAGGCAGTTTCTAACAATTAATTTACCTTTTCAATTCCACTATATTTCTTATAGGGAATATCAATTGATTTTATATCATATAGTTATACTATTAAGATATGATATGATATATATGTATATGATATACATATAGGAAGAACCTCAATCGAAGATGTTTGTTATATGTTTGTCATGGATGACAATAATTTACCCTACCAAAATGACAAGGTAGTTGATAACTACTAGTAATTTTACTAATGTTTGTTATTATTGTTATTATTGTTACTACTACTACTACTACTGATTGCTCATATGAGTAATAGTGGTGGTAGTGGTGGGGGGCAAGACCCATAACAAACATAACAAACATAACAATGATTTGATTTGGGGCGAAAATCAACGATTTTGATAACAATAATATAACAAACATAATGACAAACATATGAGATGAGCAAAATGACACAAACGAAAATTAGAGAGAAATGCGACCAAATAAAGAAAATGCTGTTAGCGAAAAATAAACAATATGGAGATTCTGTAATTAATCCTATTAGGCTTTTTTCCAAAAGTAATCCTAAAGAACAAGTTAGAGTCAGAATTGATGACAAACTTAATAGGCTAATACAAGGTGACGAAAGTATAGAGAGCGACCTTGACATTTATTATGATTTGGTTGGCTATTTAGTTCTATTAATTATATTGGAGGAAGAATAATGGGTAAGATGAAAGAGATAGTAATGATGTATGAAGAAGGATATTCAGCAGAATATATTGCAAATGTGTTAAAGACTGATACAATTACAATTAAGAAAATAATTTATGGTGATAATAAATGAAAGTAAATAGAAAAGATATAGAAAGAGTAAGACTTCGCAATTCAATGTATCAAATTGATATGCGATTAAGAATAAAATCAACTGGTTATACTAATCCCAAAATTTGGATTAATGATTCGCCAATTAAAGGTAAAGACCCAAAACAGTTTGTTTGGGTAGTCTTTGATAATGGCGCACATGAACCTATATTATGGGGCAATCTTCAAAGATTGAATAAAAATGGTAAATGGTTAGATTATTGAATGTGGGTCACAGCACATTTTGGGTTTATACAATAATAATAGGAAAACACCCTCAAGTAAATAGTAGATTACATTTTTCTACGAACCTATTTCCCAAAAAAGCCTTAAGTAGGGGTTGCCAAGCATGGATAAAGGCGCAGGGCTTAAGCCCCTGTTCATAGTGATTCGTGGGTTCAAATCCCACCCCCTACATAATACAGGAGAGTAATAAAATGAAAGAAATAATAGAATTTATTGAAAAAGCAAATGTAGCACAACTACAAAGATTGATATTATCAATGGCTATGATTATACCAGAAGAAGAATTGCAAAGAATATTAGCAATAGAGAAATTTTTAGATGATGTTGATTTTGATGATAGTATAGAACTTATTTTAGAAGAAAGTGATTCACCAGAAGAATTTATGGCAGGATTAATGGAAGTATTAGGAGATACGGTGTTTAAATATGAAAATAATTAAAGAATTATATGATTATTTTAAAGAGCAAGGATATGAAGCACATGGTTTTCACAAAAAAATAGATTTATCTGATAGGGAGTATTTTACCTTTAAAGTAGGAAATTTTACTTTTATGTGGGAAGATAATGTGCTTTCGTTACAAACTTGCTATTGTGAATATTTTGGCAAACCTTCACCGAAAATTAATGAAGATGAGTTTAATCAATTAACATCTATGATGGCATCATATCATAAAATAGGTAGATTTACATTTAGTAATCAGCCATTACATATTATCTTAGATTGGTCAATGTATTTAATAGATGAGCATGGCTTTTTAAGAGCAAAAATGCTTTATCTTCAACTTGAAGAAGTAAGAGTAAAATGGGAACAAATTATTTTTGATGTAATCTATAATGGTGCGTCATTTGAAAGATTATTTATGGAGATGGAATAATGATAAAAGAAAAAATTGTAAAAGGAAGAAAAGAATATGAATGTGTTAAATGTAACGCTAAAATAGAAAAAGGCGAACAACACATTTCAAGAACAATAGCAGATGGAAAAATAAGAACTGAAAGACAATGTTTAAATTGTAAGGATAGTAAGTTTTTAATTTGGTTATTTGTTGTAACTAGTGGTTTATTGGCGGTGGCTATTTATGTATAGAAAATATGTAACAGTTGAAGTTAAGTATGATAGTGATGTAACATGGGAAAAATCTTTGAAAGAGATTAAAGAGGTTTTTCTATTAATGAATAATATAACTAGAAATGCTAGTATAATTAAAATAGAACAAGGAGTGAATGAAAATGAGTAAATTAGAAACAATAGATGGTGAATTATATATTGGTGAGAATAAGGTCTTAAAAGGTTGGGAATCTTATTCCGGTTGGTATTGGTTTGCAACTGAATTAAATACTGATGGCTACCATTATGGTTATGTTCAAGGTATGTATGATGAATGGGGTTCTTTTTCTCAAAATGAATTAGAATCATTAGGCGCAAAAGTATGGGAAATTAAAGAGATTGATTTGCCATATGCAGGAAGGAGAGATTAAGATGGAATACTGTGAGTGTGTTTACTACGAAATAGATAAAATCTATTTTAGAAAAACTGAACAAAAACTTCCTAGATATAAATGTAAAAAATGTAATCTTTATTGGAAGAATCCTAATCATGGGGGATATTAAAATGTGTGGAGTAATAGCAGTTCCTTGTAAAGAATGTGGTGTATTTTATACATATGAACCAAAATGCGGATGTGAAGAATAATGGGATATAGAAGTGATATATTTATTTGTTGTGAAGAAGATTGTACTGAATTTATTAGTGCTATTTTAGACGCAGAACCAGATTTTGTTGAACTAGATAATGGAAAATTTAGAGCAGCATTTGAAGGATGGAAATGGTATGAAAATTATTCTCATGTTGATAAAATTATGTCAGCAATGAATAAAATAGAAGAACGGGAATGTGAAGGATATATGGGAAGAAAATATATGGAGTTACCCTATGGCTATATGCAAATAGGCGAAGAATATGATGATGTAGTTGAATATGGTAGACCATATGATTATGGAATTAATATGGTTAGACATTTGGAGTGGATTTAAAATGGAAATAGAATACAGAATAATAAATGATGAAGAATTACCACCTATTGTAATAACAATGGATGATAATGACAGACCAAAAGTGGTAATTAATAGATACCATCAAATATGGCTATCTTTGTATAGGGCTGAAGTTGGCGGCTGTGCAAAAAGTTTGTTTGATGAAATAGTTAAACTATTAAATTCTCATTTGAGTGAACAAAGAGAGGTTGAGAAATATGAAATATGAAATAAATGTAATTGAGAAAAATAATCAATGGGAATGGCAAGTAGAATCACTTACTGGTGATACTTCAATTATGGCAAAAGGCTCTAATTTAGATGAAGGAAGTGCTTATGTGCAATCTTATAGTGTAATATCAACTATAACTAATAATAGGTTAGTTGCTAAATCTAGAAAGACTACACGCAAACCATATGTGTATATAGGTATGGCACTTTTAATGTCTGGAATTATTAGAGGAATAGGAGTAGCAATAGGATTTGAAATGACAATCCCTTGGGAAAGTTTAATTGGATTGGTATTTATGGCAGGTGGAAAAGTATGAATGAAAAAAGAGGAAGAATAGTAAGACCAATGGTAGCAATTAGTGTTGCGGATAATTATGATGAAGCAAAACATGAATGGAGAGTAACAGGTAATGTATGGAATGGTTCACCTAATGGACATCCATCTAATCATTCTTGGCAATGTCTTTGTGGACATAAAATTCATTGGCATTTTGAAATAGAAAATACAGAAAATCATTTACTTGAAATTGTTGGTTCTGATTGTGTAGAAAATTGGATGGTATATAGACATTTAACAGAAACTAAGAAAATTAATCCTGCAATTGTAACAGAAGAAAAAATCAAAGAATGGATGAGTACAATGGTTATGGAACTTAAAGCAGAAGCATGGCAAGAAAAACATGGTGAGCATTTTACTGAAATGTTTACAGCAATTGCTGATATTGATTTAAGAGTAAATACTAATGTTAAAAGACAAAAATATGATATTACAACTGAAAGATATGAGCCGGAATTAGTATTACGAAAGAAATCATCCGGTGCTAATACTACTAATTATAAAATGGCTAGTATTGTTTGGAGATGGAATCATCCTAACAACCCAAAATCACAACAGATTAAATATGGGTTTCCAACTGATAAACTATGGGCTGATTTAGTATTGTTTTATGCTATGTGGATGGATAAATTAGATTATATTGAGAAGCAAGATGTTGAAAGAGCAAAAAGAATAAGTGAAGTTAAAGATAGAAGAGAACGGGCGAAACTTTCAACTACCCTTCGTGATGAAATTGATGATAATTCATTTGCTGAAGCGTGTGAATATTATGGAATAGAACCATTTGAAATTGAAGAAGGAAAAAATGGTTGGGAGAGAGGCTTTTTAAGAGATATTAAAAATAGGATGCTTAAAAGTCATGAGTTATCTGAAAAACAATATCAAACATTGATTAAAATCATTAGAGGCAATAATAATCCTGCAACTGCAAAACAACTTGCCTACCTTGAAAAACTACAAGTAGATATTCCAGAAAATTTAACTGTTCAAGAAGCAAGCACATTAATAAGCGAGGCGAAAGAAAATGAAAACTAAACAAGAACTAAGAGAAGAAAACGAAAGTTTAATAGCAGAACTAAATAACCTAAAAGGGGTTGTTTGGGGAGTAATGAAAGAAAAAGACTCTAAACTAGTTGAACTAGAATTGTTGGCTAAAGAATACGAAAAGACGATTAATTTATTGTCGGGTCGGCTGATGGCCTTATATAGTGGTGACGCAGTTAGGGAAATACCGGAAACGGAGGAATGAGAAATGATGAAATTAAGAATATTGAATGAAACAGGACATACTGAACTAATGGTGTCTGTTGAAGAATTAATTGACCAAATAAATGAACACCCTAGCCATTGGGTATCATTAGATGGAGAAATTATAGAACGAAAGGCTGTTCAAGCAGTAAATTGGGAAAGTATTGAATGTGTTGATTTAATACCAGCCATTGTCGGCGGCAACTACTAATAACCGACTATGCCCCCAATGTAGGTATAGACGGGGCTAACGCCCCTCTATATCTACTAACGGAACTGTGATAGCCATGCTTATAGACGATATTATATTTTTTAAACCTAAAGTACCTGAACAAATACTAAAAACATTTGGATGGGAACTTAAAGACCCTATAATACAAAAGGGAATACTATTTTTTAAGGCTGATTTTTACGAAAATGGCTTTATTTTAGCAGATAGAAAAAATGCAATAATAACATCAGAAGGCGAAAGTCTTTTTTATATTGATGGTAAAAAATACACTAGCATTTCTACTGCAATAAACGAACTAGGTTTCTCTATCCTAGAATCAATCAATAATTGGGATTGGAAAATAGAGAAAGAATGGGTAGTCACAAAGAAAAATGGGACATTCATAACTACCTTTTCTCTTATACATGAATGTCCCTTGAAGGTGAGATAATGTTACCAAATGAAAAGAACTGGATTCAAGATTTATTAAAACAAAGATATTATACTGAAAATGAAAATGTATGGGCTGAGATTTGTCAAAGAGTGGCAAAGTTAGGTAAAAGCAAAGAAGATGAAGCGAGAATTTTTCATCATATGTTAAATTGTGAGTTTATACCAAATAGCCCAACTTTATTTAATGCTGGTACTGGTAATGGGAATTTATCTGCTTGTTATGTATTACCTGTTGAAGATGATTTAGATAAAATATTTACTACTGTAAAGAATACTGCTATTATTCATAAATATGGCGGAGGAACTGGGTTTGACTTTAGTAGGTTAAGACCCGAAGGATTCCCTGTTGGGGGTACTAATCAAATTGCTAGTGGCCCACTTTCATTTATGAGAGTTATTGATGCTAATACTCAAGAAATTAAACAAGGGGGTAAAAGAAGAGGCGCAAATATGGCAATTCTTAGAATTGACCATCCCGATATTGTTAAGTTTATTAAAATGAAACATGAAGAAGGAACTTTGTCTAATTTTAACATTAGTGTTGCTGTAACTGATAAGTTTATGGCAAATCTACAAAAATACCCTAGAGATTTATTTGTAACAACTTTTAATGATACTGACTACTATGTTAATAAAGAAACAAGTGATTGGACAGAATTAAATTCTAATGCGAACTATACTAATAGTGATATTTGGAATTTAATTACTCAATCGGCATGGGAATGTGCAGACCCCGGAATTGTTTTTATTGATAGAATTAATGAAAGAACCCCTGCTGGATATTTAGATGAAGTAACTATTAGAGCCACTAATCCATGCGGAGAACAACCATTACCGGATTATGGTTCTTGTAATTTAGTTGCTCTTAATATAAATAAATTTATTAAGAACGGTAAAATGGATTGGGATAGATTGCAAGTTGCAGTTAAATACTCTTACCGATTAGCAGAAGCCGTCATAGATAATAACACATACCCAATTAAGGAAATTGCTAAGTATAGTAAAAAATATAGAAATATTGGAATTGGTATTATGGGATATGCAGATGCTTGTATTATGTTAGATATGAGATATGGTTCCGATGAAGCATTGAGTTTTGGGGAAGAATTAATGAGATTTATTTACAAATGGTCGTTAGTAGAATCAGTAGAATACGCAGAAAAATATGGTTCATTTAAAGGATGGAATTATGAACAATATGAATTATTAATTGATGGTAGACAATTACCCCCACAAACAAGAAAATCATATAAAAAGACAGGATTAAGAAATGTGTGTTTGACAACTATTGCTCCAACCGGGTCAATTGGGTATATAGCGGATTGTTCAACAGGAATTGAACCGCATTTTGCTGATAAAGTGTTTAGAAAGGATGAATCTCATCCAGAAGGAGTTTGGATTACTTCACCATTAGCAGACGAATATCCAGAATCATTTGTATCTGCAACAGAATTAGATATAGAAGCCCATATTAAAACTCAAGCAGCATTTCAAAAATATGTAGATAGTGGAATTAGTAAAACAATTAATATGCCTAATAATGCTACGGTAACTGATGTTCAGCGAGCATATATGTTAGCATGGGATTCTGATTGTAAAGGAGTAACTATTTATAGAGATGGTTCAAAATCAATTCAAGTATTAAATACTAGTGATAAAGGATTTAAACCAAAACAACTTGAGGACATATCAACAGCAATTAGATTTAGAATTGAAGCAGAAGGTCTTGATGGGGAATATGTATATATTACTGTAACTCACGATGCTCAAGAACAACCTATTGAAGTATTTGTTAATTATCCCTATATTAATAGACCATCAATGGAACATACCCATAGAAGAGAACAACTTGATTCAATTTCTAGATTAATTTCAATAGGGTTAAGATATAATATTCCTTTGGATAAAATTATTAGTCAATTAGAAAAGAGTAAAGGTTCAATGAAAGGTACTGTTGCATCTATTTCAAATGTATTAAAAGAATATGCGGCTAGAAGTGGTAATCACTATACGGAAAATTGTGAAGAATGTAATAATGGTAGTATGATTTTTCAAGGTGGTTGTGCTACTTGTAATGAATGCGGCCATTCCGAGTGTGGATAATATGATATTCAAAGATTGGGATGATTTTATTAAAGTTGTATCTTATTGGGAATATAACATACATTATGATAGGATTGTAGGCTATTCTGATAGACATAAAATTAGAAAAGCATTACAAATAATAAGATATGATTATTATCAAAATAATCCAACAGGGTTATTTAATCAATGGTTAGAAAATAAAGTCAAAGAAACTAGAGATATGATAGAATATTATGAGGTGAATGAATGACTGACCCTAAATATGTAACTAGTCGTTGGTCTAGAGATAATAAAATTGCTACTAGATGTAGAATTTGTGGTGGGCAATTAACCCACCCAACAGATATGAAAAATGAAGTACATGATAAGTGTATTAAAGAACATAAGAGAAAAACTTACGGGGTGAACTAATGACATTTAATATATATTTAACCGGAGATGCTGGAGAATGTGTAGAAACAAATGTTAATATAGCAGGCGTGGAGTTAAATACATATTGTTCTCCTGCTAATTTTAGAAGTGAGTTAGAGCCAACAATTGCTGCAATTAAACAAACACTTAAATCATATCTTAATTATCCCATTAGTAGAGGAGAGCCTGTAAAAATAGAAATTGGTAAAGATAAGTTTATATGTATTGTTGAAAAGCAAAAGGGTAGGTTTATGTTGAATGGGAAAAGTATGACTAGAGAAGTATTATTAACTGCCTTAGCAAAAACGATATATTTATCTACAACAACAGTTGAACCAATAGCATTGTTTAATAAACTATATGAATCTATGGATTTACCAGAAAATGTTAGTTTTGCTCTAGAAAATAGAGTGCCTTACCATTGGTTTGAGAATTACAAAATAACTAAGGTTAGTTTAAATGTAATTCAAATCTCCAATAAAGAATGTGCAATCGAAATATCAGATAATATATGGGGTAATATATCTATAAAGGATTTAAATACATTTATGAACTATTACCGTCATGGAAAGAGGCGTGGGTCATGGAAAATGCTATCACCTGCCTCACTATGGGGGCGATTAATGGGTAAAGCCCCCACAGAATCGCAACTAACTTTAATGAAAGCATTTCTAATGCAAAATAGAACACAAGATATTGTTGAACAAAGGGCAGAACAATTACTTAGTGACTTATTGAATCAATATCCAGATAGATTAAAATTAATAGTAGAAAAAACTGAAGCAAGAACTATACGACATATATATGTTCGTGGTAAGTTAGCAGATTGGCTATTAATTGAAAATCCTATGAAACAGGGCTTTCAATTAGTATCTACATATTTATTTACACATGGAGAAAAGAATATGAAATGTCAAGATGGCTATTTAGATGGGCCAATTTGTATTGATAATTTAAGTGATAAAAGTTCTGTTGGCGACCAATTTGCTACTAGAGCAATTGCATTAATGAATGACCATATAGTAATTAAAAGAGTTAGTACATTATCTAGAAGATTAAAGGATTATGAACTAGGTCAAGAAGAAATGAGGATTGATTTTGATGAATTGTAAGGAATGTAATAGTAATCAATTTACCTTTGACGAATTGTTAGGGGAAAGGGTTTGTGATAATTGCGGTTTAGTTATTGTAGAAGAAATATTTGAAAAAACCCAAACAAGGTTTTACACTAATGAAAGAAGTGGTCTTAATTATGGTGATACTCACACTAAAGAAACTGATAATAAAACAGGTGGTTTAGGAAGTCATATGGGGAAAGTTTCTACTAGAGCAGAATCTAAACTTAAAAGAACTGCAAAGAGATATACTAAAACTTCACATGATAGAACAATAGCAACCGGAATTAGGTATTGTATGTTTGTAGTATCAGAATACCCAATTTCATTTAGAATTAAAGAACAAGTATCTAAAAATTATATATCTCTTCTTCGTAATCATCAGTTAAGAGGATGGACATATGAAGAAAGAGCAGGGGCAGTTGTATTTTATACATTAAAAGATAATGGTATTAGAACCTCGGTTAAAGAAATTGCGACATATTCTGGAGCAGACACTAATAGAATACATAAATTAGCAAGAAAAATTGCAAGGGTATTTCATAGACCTTGGGTATTATCTCAAACAAATACTGTTGGTGAGATAGAAAAATATTGTCAAGACCTAGAGCAAGATTTTAACTTTACTAAAGATTGTTTAAAAATATATTCATCTTTAGTTCAAGTATTTGAACGTCATAATAAACAATTTAATTTATACACAATATCAACAATAATTTATATGACTTCTCTTCTTACAGATATTAAACTTAGACAA
>Ga0208299_1002349_pt1 | contig 12857 bp, 13 predicted proteins | sample 15_taG_FD_184089 | JGI IMG/M metagenome (GOLD analysis project Ga0208299, IMG submission 184089) | Marine viral communities from the Subarctic Pacific Ocean - 15_ETSP_OMZ_AT15312 metaG (SPAdes) (version 2) | ecosystem: Environmental > Aquatic > Marine > Oceanic | place: Pacific Ocean | collected...
ACTGGAACAGAAGGCGGCAAATGGCGACATAGAAGTGGTACTCGTTGACGATACGCCAGTGCCGACAGTCGATGAGAAACGCCGCGAGGGCTATGGCCCCATCGGTGATCAGCTTGATGAAATCTACCACGACTTTGATGCGTGGAAGGCTCGTATTGCTCAAGTGAAAGTGGACAACCCTAAATGAGCATCCTCATTGCTGCACTCATAGTAGCCCTAGGTGTCGTGGATGCATGGGTCACCGGTCTTGTACTCAAGGCAGGTGGGCGTGAAGCTAACCCCCTCATGGCATGGTTGCAGAAGGTAGCCCCTAAATACTGGGAGGCTATGAAGCTTGCAGTCCATGTAGCTGTTGCGGGTGCAGTCATGTCAGTGCCAGAGTTCATCTATGGTGGCTACTTGTTTGTAGCAGTGTACGTGTTCATAGTCGTATGGAACCTGAGAGTATTAAGGAAGCTGGAACAATGAAAACATTCATTACTACTGTCTTGATTAGTATGTTACTAGCTTCACCTGTATCAGCTAAAATACTCAACATACCTATGCAATGCTTCCCTACTAAACAAGTTGTAGAGCATCTTAATGACACCCTTAAGCAAGCCCCTGAAAAATGGGGTGGTGCAGAGAAGGGTGACTCTATCTTGCACATATATCGTACTGCGGATAGTAAAGACTTTACAGTAGTAGTGAGTATGACAAATGGTAATAGCTGTATTGTATATGTAGGTAAAGACTTGACACCTATCATCTGGACCTTGAAGGATAAGGGGTCAGCATCGTGAGCTACACAGTAGAAGAACGCTTGATGAGAGTGGAGACTATGCAATCTAACGTAGAGGTAGATGTGAAAGAACTAAAAGAAATGTTTCGCACTCATGCTACTGATGAGGCCAATAGTTACTTAAGGCTTCATGAACGTATAGATGAGATGTCTGAAGATATTAAGGCTGTAAGTGAAAGCCAGATTGCCATGAAGGCTAACCTTGATGGTAGAGTATGGGGTATGAGAGCCGCTTGGGCTGGCATCATTGCTATTGGTGCTTTGGTATGGAAACTGGTTCAAAATCAACAGGCATAAACTCCGATGGAATTACCGGGGATAAACATACTGATCCCTATAGGGGGATCAATCTTTGCTATAATATCTGCATGGTTTGCAGTTAAGTATGGACAAAGAGAGAACAGTGAATCAATTAAAAACCTACACGAATGAGTAGAGAACCTAGTAGGGCAGATTGGTAAGCTCTGGTCAAGTAAAGACAGTTTAGTAGAAGCATCAAGTGAGATGAAACACGACATACGTTACCTACGCAGGGATGTCGATGAATTAAGAAGTAAGGATAACACCTAAATGTTTAAGCCACAAGCTATGAATAAGATTGCTAACTCGCTAGGGTACAATGATGCGGACCTTAGTGGCTTTGATGCTTACTTACAGGCGAATCCAGAGAAGATGAAACAAATGGATAGCTATAAGCAGAAGGCTGTCCATATGGCTCAAGGTGGTTTTGTACAGAAGATGGCTGATGGAGGCTCTGTTAATCCTGTATTGGGTAACGTAGCACCTAGCTATCAGAACTATGATACGTCGGGTGACATGACTGACTTGTCTACCCAGATGATTACTGCTCCCGGTCTACCTCAAGGTGGTGCTGTCACCCCTCAAGGTACTAATACAAACACGGACCAGTTTGTAGACCCTGCTACAGGACAGATTGGCTCCATGACATCTGTACCTACAGCTATGGCTACAACCAGTACGGCTGATACAAGTGGCTTGACAGGCCAGACTGCCTCCACTATGACTGCTACTCAGTCTAGTGATGATGTCAATACTGCACTAGCAGCTACACAGGCTGCACAGGGTACGGTAGACCCACGGGCTGAAGTGCTTGCCGCTTCACAGACTGCATCCTCTGTAGAGAATGTCACTGCTGCTCAGGGTCAGAACATTGTAATGAATAACCCTGTCCAACGCCAGATTGAGAATGGTGAGTTGGTCAGTGGTGCAGCTAATGCAACAACTGCCGCTGCTTTCACTGAACAGGTACAGGCAGCTACTGCTACACCTACAGAACAAGCTACAGTACAAGGTCAGCTTGAAGATTTGATGGCTGACTTCGATGGTGGTGCTACACCTCCTTGGGCTGCTGGTGCTTTACGTAGTGCTACATCAGCTATGGCAGCTAGAGGCTTAGGTGCTTCCAGTATGGCTGGTCAGGCTTTGATCCAAGCTGCAATGGAAAGTGCTATCCCTATCGCTGCTACTGATGCAGCTACCTTTGCTAAGTTTGAACAACAGAACCTCAGTAATAAACAGCAACGTGCTATGCTGGCTGCTGAGCAACGTGCAGCTTTCATGGGACAGGAGTTCACACAAGAGTTCCAAGCTAGGGTAGCTAACGCCAGTAAGATTAGTGAAGTAGCTAACATGAACTTCACTGCTGAGCAGCAGGTAGCCCTTGAGAATAGCCGTAATGCTAACTCAATTAACATGGCTAACCTGACTAACCAGCAAGCTGTAGTTATGGCTGAAGCTGCTGCACTTGCACAGATGGATGCTCAGAACCTCAACAACAGGCAACAGGCTGCTGTCCAGAACGCACAAAACTTCATGCAGATGGATATGGCTAACCTGAATAACGAACAGCAGACTGCACTGTTTAAGTCACAGCAAGCTATTCAAGCACTGTTCACTGATCAGGCTGCTGAGAACGCTGCCGCACAGTTCAATGCTACTAGTGAGAACCAGACTAACCAGTTCTTCTCTAACCTCAAGACAAGCACCGACCAGTTTAATGCTACACAGAGTAACGCACAGGCTCAGTTCAATGCGGGTCAGGCTAATGTCGTTGAGCGTTTCAATGCTGAGATTGCTAACCAGCGTGATCAGTTCAATGCACAGAACCAGATTGTTATCTCACAGGCTAATGCCCAGTGGCGTAGACAGATTGCTACACAGGACACGGCAGCTATCAATCGTGCCAATGAAGTTAACGCATTGAATACACTACAGATTTCTAACCAAGCATATGACAATATGTGGACACAGTATAGGGATATTGTAGAGTTCTCATGGCGTAGTGGTGAGAGTACCCTTGATCGTGAAGCTACTTTGGCACAGGCTAGGCTTACTGCCGATAGTAATGCAGATGTTGCAGATAGTCAGAACTCAAGTGCGGCTGGTAGTGCTATCGGTGGACTGATTGGTACACTGGGTTCAGCCCTCATCAGCAGTTGGTAATCTTCGTCGTATTCTAAGGAATAAAGAGTAATGGATAACAGTAAGACAATGATTGATATGTACAGGAAGATCAATGACGCTGTACTTAACATGAGGGATAAACCTGCTGAGCCTGAGCATAAAGGCTTGCTTGCACGTAAAGCTCCACGCTCTAATAGTGAAGCTGAGAAAGACACTAAGGCTGAACCTATCCATCACGTAGCTGGCATTATGGCTGGCATTAAGAAATCACGCGAGGCTTATACAGATGCCAGCTAGTATGTTTGAAGCACCTATCCCCGGTGAGTCCTTAACAGTTGAACCGGGAGGCCGTCCTTGGGAGCAACCTGCACAGTACAATACTGTAGAGGAAGCTCTTGACCACTACATTACACAGATGTCAAGTGACGAGTTCTACGACCAGTTGGTTGAGGTGCTTGAAATGGGTGTGCCTGTCACTACACTGGTAGATATCATCCAGACTTCTGGTATGATGAACGGTAAGCATACTGTAGATGTAGGCATCCTCATTGCACCAGCCTTGATTGAGATGATCATGTTGATCGGTGACACTGCGGGTGTTAAATACACTACAGGGCTTGACAAGAAGGAAGACCCTGAGCGTAAGAACAATGTCAATGTAGCCCTTGCACGTAAAGAGTTGCAAGAGGAGCTTGACAATAAGAGTGACGAGCCTACAGAGGAACCAGAAGAAATGGTTGAAGATGAAATGCCTAAAGGCTTGATGGCACGGAGGACTGCATAATGGGTTTAGGTTCATTTGGAATGGGCTTTGTAGGCGGTCTTGCTAAGTCTGTAGATGAGAGTGTTAAGAAGGGTCAGAAGGAAACCAGCGAGTACACTAAGAAGGTTGCTGAGTACCATGCCCTGCGTCAGAAGTCTTATGAAGAAGATAAGCGTAAAGAACGTAAGGCTATGAAGGATGCTCTTAAGACTATGAAGGGTGCTGTAGGTGGTGACCTTAATCTTGCAGCTAAGTATGTACAAGCTGCCGGAACCCCTGCTGCTGCTATGGCACAGGCTGCACGTATCAATGCTAACGTACAGGCGGGTACTATGACGTTGGCTGATATAGCTAAGATAGGTAGTGGCGTACAAGGTCAGGGTCTTACCTCTACTGATCAAGGTACTGATTGGCTAATGAAAGATTACGCCCCTATGGCAGAGTCTCAGTACCCTAGTGCTGCACCTAAGACCTTGGTTGGGGGTATGACAAACCTGTTTGGCGGCGATCATGAAGCAGGTGTTCAGGCAGACATTAAGAAAAGAGTAGACGCTTTTGCTGGCCCTACCTCCGAAGGTACGTTGCCTGAAGGGTTAGATATGGGTAAAGCTGTAGCTTTGCCGGAAGATATACTGGCAAAGGAGGCATACGCTAAATTAGTAGCTGACCGTAAACTGGTAGAGGCTAAGACTGCTAATAAGATAGCGGAATCTGGACCTACGACGTTTGCAGAAAAAGAGATCATTCTTGCTAACAACCTCAAAGCTGCCAGAGATAGTAAAGACCCTGATGCTATTAAGGATGCACTAGCTGCTCAGAAGGCGTATACAGACATTCGTGCCAATGTAAACACGGCTATTGAGAAAGCAAAGGCTGATGTAGAGATAGCCAAGAAAGCAGGTATGGAAGCTAATGCTTTGTCTGTCAGCTTGGCTAGACATGACACAGAACGTACGGCCTTAATGTTAAGCTTGAAAGGTGAGACAGGTAGAGACGCTGCGGAGATTAAGAGTAAGATTGCCGAAGTAGAAGTTAAAATACTTAATACCACAGAGCTTATGAAAAGAGAGGCTAAGTCTAAAGATACCTCTGATCCTTCAGATAGAAGCCCACACGCTAAGACTTCCGCAGCGTCTAAGGTTAATAAAACATTGCAGGATGTCCTATCGCTTAATGACGCCATTGAATTAGATATTAATGGACAGATAAAACGTAAGATCGGCGGTAATGAGGCTGATTATATCAGTGGGATACTCCACGCTCAGGATGCAACTGCCGCAACTGCCGTTAAGAATAAATGGGCTGACGATCCAGAAATGACGCAAGAGTATAACGCCTTTAAGAATAAGCTTAAAGCTTTGAAGACTCAGTATAAAGAAGGCAAGAAGCAGGAGTACCTTAACACTAAAACAGATGCCGCAGGTGTTAAGAAAGTACCTAAGGGTGTGCATCTGTATGAGCCGGGAGTCACGGAGCTTAAAGGTGTAGCTAAAAGGGGCGATGTTATACTGGTAAAGAAGCAGGACGGGCAGCTAAAAGCAGAGATTTATTTGGGGTCTAACTAATTATGGCTGAGGTATCTACGCCTATCTTTGATACAGATGCTGATGCGCCTGAGGAAAAGGATAGGGAGGTTGACCCTAGCACTGGTGATCTTACACCTATTGTTATAAATGCTGGCGGTCCTTCCACACCTATCTTTGATACTGACGATGTTTCTGGGGATTCAGATAACACACAGAGCGTATCAACACCTATCTTTGACAGTGATGAAGACCCTACTACCAGTGTAACACCTGATAGTGGGGCATCTGACGTTGAGGCACCTGAACCTGTTATCTCTACTGACGTTGATGAGACTACCAATGTATTCGGTCAAGGTCCAAGTATAGACAGTTCTATACCCTTAGTAAAACCCGATACAAAAGTAGACCCTACGCATATAGATGTACCTATCACGCATGAGGAAAGAACTAATAGGTACGTTAATAACGAAATACAAGAAATGAAGGACGCTGCCAGTAACTTTGCAGGTGTGTTTACTCAAACATTTGAAGAGCAGGATAAAGCTAATAAGAGTGTAGTAAAATACATTAAAGAAGAAGGTCTGGAAGACAGCACATGGATATATGAAGGTATAGAGGGTGCGCCTGACGGTCTTAAGTATATAGCTCAGGATACTCTGCTGGGTATATCAGAGCTTATGAACATGACAGGTTCAGGACTAGCGGCTGCGACAACAAAGTTCTATCAAGGCTATAAAGAAAATTTCCCAGAGGCATACAATACTATGCTAGATGTCTGGGGGGATAAGTTTATGTATGGAGGGGATAAGGCAGAGCCTGAAGAGGTCCAACGATCCTTGGATTGGATGGTAGGAGCTACCCTTGAGTTTTTAGGTATTACACCTATGTTAGCGTACGCTTTTGATATGCCCTTAACTAAGGCAGCAGCAGCCAGAGGTGAAGTGGACAATCTGTTACGTCAAGCTAATATGGCTGAAAAGGCTAGGAAGAGATTTGCTAAGGATAGGGCTAAAAAGATTAAAGAGATGCAGGGTATGCCTGACACCTCCAATTACAAAGCACCTAAAATAGATGCAGGTAAAGCAAGGCTTGCCGCAAGAGAGAGAAGCATAGAGGCTGCAAAGGCAGCTAAAAGGGCCGTAACTACACCTAAGGGGACTGTTGTACGTAAAGAAATACTTACACAATGGGGTGATGAATTAGGTACAGATGTCCTCAATAAGGATGGTAGCGTTAACTATGACGCTATCAAAGAGGCAGGTCGTAGGTATATGAAGTCTCTAGGCACCCAATCTGATAAGTTTGTAGGGCAGCACGACTCTCTTTTATCCACCCTCATAAGTAACGAAGGTAAGTTCGACGCTTTTGTAGCTGTAACGCAAGAACTCTCAGAGCAGTTTCCTGAGTACTTCAAGCGAAGCGGTAAGAAAAAGAAGCCTATAATGCATAGTGCATTGGATGCTATTTCTGGAGAGCGTGGTGCCAATAAAGAAGCACTAGATGAAATCTTGAATAGATATGGTATGACGGAGTCTGAGTACTTCGCATCATCTATGGCGTCACTAAGCGACTCTGCCAGTATGATGGCTAAGTATAGGTGGGCAGTGCGTAAGATAGGTAAGGGTGAAGATGAGTTAGAAACAGAGGCTAAAGCTATAGCAAAGCAAGGTTTCTGGTGGAACAGTTTCTTACGTGGGGAGAATGTTCGGCGGCAGTTGATGGTATCTAAGATAGGTACTGCTGCTAGGAACATGTTCTCTGCTGGCACCATTATGCCTTACAATAACATGGTAAATATTATTGATAACCTCATTGTTGCAGGGCAAAAAGGCGGAGCAAAAGGTGTAGGAAAAGAGTTAGTAGACTTTAAGCGTATGTGGAAAACTGCTACAGGTAATCTAGGTTACATGTTTAATAGTCCTCATAGGGTTAAAGATTTTAATAACTATATTCTTAATCACCCTGCCTTGGCAGACCAAGAGCATATACTACACCATACACTCAATGAAATGAGGACATCTCTTAGAAAAGGAGATGCGCCTGAAGACTTGGGTATATTCAAACGTCAAGTAGATAAGGTACTGACATCTGCTGAAGGTCTGGCACAAGACCTAAACGTATTCAACAGAGGGCAAGAGCAAATTGTCAGGGATAGCGTATTCCTAGACGAATTAGAAAGGCTCTCTAAGAATGAGTACGGAGTAGATATTGTAAAGATAATTGAAGAAGGTGGTTTACAAGACCTTATGGGTGGTAAGTATACCCCTGAAGGTAGTAAAGCCTTTGAGGAATTGATTGCAGACTCCGTAGATCGTGCAAGAAAAGTAACTTTCGGTGCGTCACCTGATAGTAGGTGGCTGAGAGATATAGCAAATGTAATATCTCGTAATGGCTTTACTACTATCGTAGAGTTCCCAAGGTTCCTAGCTTCTAGTCTAGAGTTTTTAGGTAATGCTACAATGGGCGGTGTACCTACAGCCACTAAGATGGTAGCTAGGCGCATAGACAGTGTTGTAGATAAGGCGGTAGATATTCGTCACCGGAATAATTCTGAAGCAGCAAGAGCGTTAAAGGATACCATATACGGTAGGGATAAAGATGGGCGTATTAAACCTATGACGCCTGAAGAACGTAGGAAAGTATCACAGAACATAGCAGGTATTGCTGCCCTTAGTGCTACCGTAGCTGCTATGAAAGGTGAAGGTGGATCATCCAAGCCTTATGAATTTGAAACAGAGCTAGGTACTGTAGACACAAGAGCTAACTTCCCTATTGCACAGACACGATGGGTAGCCAACCTTATTAACATAGCTAATGAGCAAGGCATAGATGAAGCTGCTACGTATGCTGCTAATAATAGCAGAGATATGTTGCAGTTATTCTTAGGCTCTGAGTTCAGGGTAGGTGGCGCAGGTAAGATGCTAGACATGTTCCATGCCGCAGCCTTTTCCGCTGATGCGAGTAAATCGCTGACAAGTGGTAAAGTAGTGGGAACCTTTGTGGGTGATTGGCTATCTACTTTCCTTATCCCGTTGAATCAAATGGGAGATTTTATTAGAGCCACTCAACTTCATGACCAGCCTTATAAGAGAAAGGAGCAGGTCATAGACGTAGAGTCTCCCATGTTAAATGCTATGCAGGACTCTTTTAAGAAACAGATTCAGTCACCTATATCTGAAGAGGGTAAGGCTCCGTCCTTTAGTATGCGTAAGGGGGAAACGGCTAGACGGTTCCCGGCGTTACGTACCTTACTAGGTATCAGTGTAACTACTAACGAAAATCAACTAGGTAAGTTTCTAGGTACATTAAACATAGACCCCTTCTCTGTGTCTACTAGAGGTATGCATGAAGGGGTTAGAGACTATACTAACCGTAAGGTAGCTACTGCCCTAGAGGATTCTATACCTGTATGGCAAGACCTTGCAGTTGAGTGGGCTGAGGAATATGAAAGTTCAGACGATACTATCAGGGCTACCCAAACAGTAGATAGATTTGTAAAGAATAAAATGAGGCTCGAAGTAGATAAAGTAGTTAAAGCTATAAGAACTAAAATACCTCAAGTAGTAAGTAGATTAGATAACCCTGAAGAGATTGATGAAGAGATGACTATCTTTATCACTGCACTTAAAGACTTTACTAGTGCATCGCCTAATGCAAGGGTTGAAGCTAGGACTCTGTTTATGGAAGAGCGAGGCAGAGAACCTAATATGAATAACAATGAAGACTTAGCTACAGTAGCCGGGATAGCTAAGGAACTTAGTAAGTAAATAGAAAGAGGGGGCAACCCGTTAAGGCTACCCCCTCTCTCTTTACTCTATAAATAACTCTTACTACCTAGTATCACCATTACCACTAATCTTACCACGCTCTTTACGGCTCTGTAGCTTGTCTACATTACGACTTGCTATCTCGCCTAGGTTAAGCCCTAGGTCACCAGCCAATGCTGCACAGTACCACAGCACATCTCCAATCTCATCTCCTACCATTTCACGCCACTCTCTATCAGGGCTGATGTTATCACGTAACATCTTCTTAACCTTGTTACTAACCTCACCTGCCTCACCAGCTAGGCCCAATGCAGGGTATGTAATCTGTACCTTAGGTGAGTAGATAGCTGTATCACCAGCTAGTTCTTGATACCGTGACATGTCCATGTTACGTACCTCCCTTGTCTGTCTTTCCATAAAAAGTTTAGCCTCGTCTTGTAAGCTCATACTGCTGCCACTTCTGTAAATGCTGATGGTACGCAGCAGTGAAACCACGTTCCCACTCACGCGACTGATCTGTACGTGAGTCAAAGGGGTTAGTAAGTCGGCCCCTCTTGAAGTCCTCCTCTCCACGTTGATACTGTATCTTTAGTGGAGCATCATACTTACCTATCTTATTGCCCCTAATGTCTCTGCGATTAGCATATGACCTCTTAGGGGTAAGTCGTTTGAGTTGCTGTCCCATTAATTCAAATCCTTTATTGCTATGTTATAACAATCACTCTTAACTACGAAGCCGTTATCTCCATCTGTGTCACCCTTCTGGAGAAACCTAGCTTCATCGAAGTACTCTTGCTTACCCTTCCAACCTAAGTACCACGCCACACTCAGGTCATTTGAGATACGTACAAAGTCGTACCTGTCGCACTCCTGCTTAGTGTTTAGCTTGGCGATACTACAGTCATAGTAGTCTTTAGGCTTAACGCTAGTACGTTTAGTCTTAACGTCAACCTTGGTACCATCCTCCATAATCAAATCATATTCGTAAGTGTTGCACCACTCACCTCCTATGACTGACAAGGCTACCTGTTCACCAAGGAACCCTGCCATGTTACCCTCACCGCCTGTGATGGAGCGGTTAAGTGTGCCCATCTCAGTAGCCTTAGCCTTAGCTGCACTGAGCATATCAGGTGTAATGTCTATCTCAATCATGCTGCTACCTCCACTAAAGAAACCGCCTCAATCAGTGACAGTGCATTGGCTGCTGTTGTCTTGAACCACTCACCATTACTACCTACACCACTAGCAGTGAGGCTATTATGTACCTCACGTTCAGCCTGTATAGCATCCTCAAAGTATACGTCACCTGCTAACTCAAAGTCACGGAAGGGTGAGCTAGTCTGGTACGAGTTGAACCTACGCTCAGTCAGTACACTACGTCCTACCTTGACCCACTCAGGCCATGCGGGGTTAGTGATGACATATACGTAGCCTTCCTTACGTTGTGATACCTTACGGTCAGATACCTCGTACTCAGCCTTGAGTTCAGCCTTGATACGTTCTTTGGTAAGGTCAACTACACTTACCTTCGGTGGTTGCGTGAGCAAGGTAGGGCGTAGGGTACTGTACTTACGCCTATAGTAAGCCCTCTCTTCTTTTGGAAGGCTCCTCCAAGTAGAAAAGGACATGCCCTCTGCCTTCATAATAGCACTAACAACCTTGTTATTAATCTGTGACCGATGATCTACATGCAATCTGAAACAGGGTTTACAACGTGCTTCATAACCGCCTCTACTTGCACTCCTAGGGTAGTACTCCGTTATAGGTTTAGCTTCATTACACTTAGTACATGTTTTCATATCTCACATACTCCTGCTGTACAAGCTAACTCTTGTGAGCTTGTTGTGTTGTCATCATACTCCTTGTAGTCTGCGAAGTTAATGTCAGGCATATCAGCTACCATAAGCTCATACGTTGCCTCATCAATCTCTTCATAAGGAGCCTGTACGTAGCTGTGTCCATCATCTTCCTTAGGCATGAAGGTAAGACCCCCGGCCTGATCGAAGTGCTTGTACACCCACTGCCCTACTTCCATCCACTCATCCTCTGCTACCTGAATGGTTACAGAAGGGTTGTGGTCTGTCCAGTGTGTACGATACTTAAGCCACAGTTCCAGATGCTCTACTGCACTGATGCTGTTACGAGTGATAGCCTTCTCGTCTGACTTAATAGGGAAGCTGAACACATAGTTCAAAGGATTGTATGTATCAACTTCATAAGGTACCTCCTGCTCAATCATCCATGCAGCTAATGGGTCATTGATATCGGCACGTACTCTACGTACATAGTAAGTAGCGTAACGTGGGTGAATACCACTGCCACTATTAACCAACTGAGAGACAGTACCACTAGGCTTAACTGTAGTGATAGCTGCTGACTGCTGGATACCAAGTAGTGTACTAAGCTCAAGGTTAATAGCTACTGCATGTTCCTTCAAAGCATCCAACCACTTAACGTCAGGGTCATATGTCAAAGGGTTATCGTAGATACCTGTCAGGCTCACACCAAGTAGGCGCTCTTCCTTACAGTTGTCCGTCCATTTCTTACTGAGGTATTTGAAGTCAGTAAGGGCAGACTGAAAGGTACCGATGATGGTGGCGATACGTACCTTCTTCTTAATGTTAGCCTTCGTATCACCGGGACGTACTACTACCTCTGAGAGATTGCAGAACTGGCGTGAACGTAGACTAATCTCACCACAAGGATTAGTACCAAAGTCTTGATTAGAGTCACGACCAATCTCCTTCGCCTTAGCTACGGCTGCTTGGCGGTTGAAGATACCTCGCTCACCTGATTTACTGTCATACAAAGCAAGCCATTCCCGCATGAATGTACCCATGTCAGGCTTGCTAGTGTAAGCGATAGAGTTATTAGCGTAACTGCGATTGACATTCTCATTAACCCAGTTCCCTGTCTTAGCGTGACGCATACGATCATCACTCATGTTACTGAGGCTAATCATAGCACTACGGCGTACACCACCTACCACTACAGCGGCAGCTACTGCACACATTATGTCATGACACTCAAGGCTAGTGAGCCTACGCCCCTGTGCCTTCTTGAATGTCTGTACTACAAAGTGGAACAGGTTGTCCAATGGCTCAGGACCACTGGCCCTACCCCCGAATGTCTTAAGGCGTGTACCTGCTGGACGTATCTTACTCAAGTCCCATACAGGTTCCTGCCCCATATACAGGCGCATAACAAGAGTGCGTAGACCTTTGGCCCAACCCTCTTTACTATCAGCAACTATAATAGCTGGTTCCTCAAGTACCCCCTCCTCAAAGTGTGGTACTTCAGGTAGCTTATCTACGTAGTTACGCTCTACGCTGTAACCAATGCCGGTACCACACATCAGGACCATCAAGGCTTCATCGAAAGCTTTAGGGTCATCGACTGCAATGTAGCTACAGTTGTATGCAGCAATGTGGTTACGTTCCAGTGCCTCGCCTGCTGCCATCATGGTACGCATGGAGGGCATTACCTCCTTCGCCTTGATAGCCTTGAGTACCTCAGGGAAGGTGGACAGCAGTTCGAACTTACTTGTCATGTAAGTCCACCACCTATCACATGTATCTTCGTATGTCTCCCGTCTT
>Ga0208299_1002350_pt1 | contig 12855 bp, 3 predicted proteins | sample 15_taG_FD_184089 | JGI IMG/M metagenome (GOLD analysis project Ga0208299, IMG submission 184089) | Marine viral communities from the Subarctic Pacific Ocean - 15_ETSP_OMZ_AT15312 metaG (SPAdes) (version 2) | ecosystem: Environmental > Aquatic > Marine > Oceanic | place: Pacific Ocean | collected...
TATAAGCGATGTATTCGTCAGTTCTTCCTTCTTTCTTTAATCTGTTGAGGGTTTGAACCACTTGATTCACTTCGCCTCTAAGCTCATAGAATTGCTGTTGTAAGCCACCACCCCTACTGGATTGCACAAAACGCCTCATCATAGGCATTCTGTCTGCGCTAGGCGGTATAAAGTCCCTATCAGTGACAGACCTTGTGACTGCATCAACAGCACTCATAACATAACTTCCCAGTGAGCCACCATATCCTTGCATCACATACTGCACTTTTATAGGAGATATATTGAAAAACTCTCCCACCAATCTAGCCACTTCATTGGTGCTGTATTGTGATTGATATCCCTTCTCAAGCCCTTCTTCCATATAAAATGGAACGATGTCTTTTTTAGTGTAGCTGTCATGGTTCATAATGGCATCAACCAAAGGCGCAATCGCTTGAATACCCATAGAAGGTTCAAACTGACCGCCAATAGGCAACGCAGGAAAAGCGAGAGATGTAGCCAGTTGTCTGTTCATGCTCTCTACAACATCTTTAGCGGTACTTTCTCCCATCAGACCATCCATGAGTCTTTCGGGGAACACCTTTGCTATAACACCAACCTCGAAAGGTATGGGAACTTTAAGTGCGAAATCATCTGCAATAGGAATAATCCAGTTGTCATCCCTGACTTCCCTTCTTGCGTTTTTATATTCGTCTGTGTCGCTGACCATTGCATAATAGAGCATTGTCAGCATTCCTATAGAACCAAGTCTTAACAGCATATTCTGAGATATCTGTGCTGGTGTAAGTGATATTCGATCAGATGCGTATTTACCAGACGCTGAACGATAAAGGACATCAAGACCTTGTATTCTTGCGTTTAAGAAAGGAACTGCTGAGGTATAGACTTTAAATAAAGGAGAGTTTCCTCTGCGTCCAAAGTTAATAACTTCAAGTGCCTGATAAGATGCTTCAGACTCTGCAATTATTTCTGCCTCTTGTTCGCTAACCCCTTCTGCAACCTTCCTGTTGTAGGTTTTCTTATATACATCTTTATATACATCTATTCTGGTAGCCGCATCTGATTTTGTTGTCATTTGACCCAGAGCGTCCCAGACAGTCCTAACCCCATTTCTAATAGTTAGTCCTTCTTCTAACTTATCAACCTGCTGTCTAATATATTTAGCAACATCTTTAGGATCGTTTGAGAAATCATAACCACCAACAACAGCCATTCTTTTTAGTTTGTCGAACACCTCGTTACCGCTTGATGTAAAGAAATTTTTAGCAGTACCAACAACAGGTGTCATGCTTGCACCCGATGTGACATAGGCAGACAAAGTATCACGCATCATATTAACAATTACGAAGTCTGGACTTCTCGTAATCATGTCTCTTAAAGCACCAGCAGGTATAGCCAATGCTTGTTCAATACCCCTGTATGGGCTAACACCATAACCCAATAAAGAATCAAGCAACATTGGGTCATTAACTCTAAACCAAACCTCTTTTCCCTGACCGCCATCCTGATACCAGATAATATCTTTAGTAACCTTGTCTGGTTTTTCTTTTAGCTGAACCGCATTACCTGCATTAACAGCATCTCTGGTAACATATTTAAGGGCTTGGTTTCTCATGGCTCTATTAAGTAAAGCCATTGAGTTTCGGGTGATTGCCTCCAGCATATCCACATTAACAGGAGCACTAGAACCCTCTAACTCTACATCAAACGGACTCTTGCCAAGCATTCTTCCACCAGTAGAAGGTCCGTCATATTTTTCATCTTCTTCAAAGTGTCTATAGAAAGGATAGTAGGCAGATTTTTCTTCCCATTCTCGACCTAGCTCTTCATCAAGAATGCCTGTTTTGACAGAAAACCTAATAAGAGAGCGATTAAATGCCTGATAGTTGTCGTACCATTCCTTAATGATAGGGTATTTTTTAACCATTTCATCAGCTTTAGCAATCATCTCATCGGTTACAGGCGTTTCAACCTCTCTACCGCTATCTCTAAGACTAATAGCTCTTTGCACAATAGAATATGCTTTGGCGTATTCTTCTATAGGAATATTAGCTTGTCGCCCGTAAGAATGAAGCCTTGCAAGAGCACCAATTAAACCGCGCTCAATGGCTTGACCATCCATTGTTTTCATTTCGGCATTATCAACAACGATAGCTTGAGCACCATTGGTTGTGGTTCTTAATTCAATACCTCCTCTTAACAGCATCTCAGCCATAAGACCTCTTGCCCTAGATGCAAAAGCCAGCCAAGATGTAGCAGATGCGTCTGCCTCGTATATAATGCCTGTTTTTTCTTGTGATTGTCTCTCTCCTCTTGCCACAGACTCATATTCATAAACAATCCTTTGTCTAAAGCGTTCAAAGGCTTGATCAATATTAGTATTTGGAAATATGTTTTTTAGAATAGACTGAAAGGCAGTGAGATTTTGGTTATCAGCAACAGCTTGTTTTGGTTTTTCTTTTCCATAAGAAACATTTTTTAATATCTCGTACTCAGATTCCCATTTTGCTGTGCTAAGTCTCCTCGAAGCTCTAGTAACAGTAGGGTCATCCATTGACTCATCAATCACCTCTTCTATAGTTTTTCCTTCACCGAACCCTTCTACATTGTATTTCTCTGCGCTCTTATAACCTACTGCTGTGGCATAAGGGTCTGCGTTGAGGTTCCATAATGGTATAGCACCTCTTGAGGTGCTCTTAACATTGGTTTCAGCCTTAGCGTATAGCTCTTGCTGTTCTTCTTCAGTTAGGGTTGGTGCATCTTTTATGCGCCTACTGGCTCTGGTCGTATCAAGAATGTTTCCATCTTGTTCTAAAGGCGATGCTACCTCATGATCGGAACCTACTTCTTGGATGAAGTTTTGATAGGCTTGCCAAGATGGTTCGTAAAGATCGCGAATGGAGGCTTCTTGTATAGAGGATGATCCTTCGGCAAAGGCTTTATCTCCGAGTCTAGCAGCTTTTTGTCTATATCCTTCGTTTTCATTTTCAACTAACTCCGTGTTTAAATTTACACTGTTAAGGTTAAGACCCATTGTATCAGCAATTGGTCGTATTGTTCTTCTAAATGACTGTAATTGTTCAGGCGTATAGGCATCAAAATCTAGTGTCCAGCTTGCTGGATCACCAATAAATATAGCATTGTCCATAGCAGTCAGATCAATGTTCTCTTCTCCCCATACTGCTTCTCTGCTCAATGGTTTTAACAACTCATTAATCTGATTAATCTCATCAAGATTAAAATTAGAATTATCTTGTTTGGTTAATACTAAAGTCCTGTTTGTTCCATTGGGCTGAAGGAATCCTGTAACCACAGAGTCTTGCATAAGAGCATGACCCATTACAGAGGCAATAGCTTGAGCTTCTTCGTAACTAGATTCTGGCAAGGTGATATTAAAGTTCTTATTAATGTCATTACCAAAACTTCCATAGCCTTCTTGTAGGTTGTGGGTAACACCAATATTATCTAAAAACTTTATCTTGCCTCCAGTTGTTAAAAGTTTTTCAAAAGTTCTATCCTGTAATGCACTCCAAGCATCTTTAGATACAGTTACATCATCAGGAATAAACCCTCTAGCCTCTCCTGATTTGGTTTCGGCAACAACCAATGGAGCATCCTGTATTCTCCTACTGGCTCTAGTGGTAGGTTGTTCAACAGCATCATATCGAGCATCTATCTTGTTTGCATCCGAGAGCAATTTATCAAAATTAGTTGCAGAATCAACACCAGCAGGGGCAAACATACTGGCGTTTCTAAAATAGTTAGAATGTGTTTTTAGTTTATCTAAATCAAGATTTCCATAAGCTACAGCCAATTCTCTTGCATGATATTGTGGTTCATTGTAAGCAGGCAATTGTGCAGCAGCTTTTGCATATTCTCTACCTATTGCTCTGCCTTCTTCTGAAATGCTTGCTACATGGTCTTTTACCCAACCATCTATTTCAGGCTGACTACTCCAAAGCAAAACATCGCCCTTCTTGATCTTTTCAGAAACCCTAGAAGGAACAACATAATCACCTTGATCTGCATTTATTGCATAATATAAATCTCCTATTTGCATAGTGCTGAACTGATTACCAAAAGCCTCATTTGTTTCGTTAATCATCCGTTCTGTTGTGCCTCTTTGTATATCTGCATTTTGTTTACGCAAATCTACAATTCTCCTACTAGCTTTAGCAGTTGCTGCGTCCAGAGTTGCGCCCACATCTAGTTCTTTGTCAACCTCTTCTGCTTGTACGGCTTGTAAATCTATACCTAGAGCAGCAGCCCTGTCTAGTTCCCTGAGACTTCTTACCTCACCGACAGTTCTTGCTCCTATGACACCTGACTCAATGTCTTGTAATATATCTATAGGCGATCTAAACCCTGCTGCATTACTGGAATAAATAATAGATCGAATAAAATCAGCAATTCTTTGGAAAAGACTTCTTGGTTTGCCAGTGGCAATTGATTTGTTTTGTGACCAGTATTCAAAAAGCATAGCCACAGCCTCTTCGTTTTGGGTATCAATATCTTTGTCGGAGTAAGTTCTTTTAGCCAAATCATTAAAAGATTCTCCTTTATCAAAGGCTTGCTTGCTTACTGACTCTGGAACCTTAACTCTTTCGGTGTATTTTTTAAGGATATTCCATTCCCTATCAGTAAAGAGATCAAGTTCTCTAAAGGCATGAATCCCCTCATGGTGCAAGGTTCTTGCCATATTGATGACTGCCTGTTCTTCACTTACAGGGTTGCCATCACCATCAAACATTGCATCAGTAACACTAATTAAAACTTTACCAGCAGGATCACGATAATCCCTCTTGGTTATTAACCATCTTCCATAGTCTTTTCGTTCTTTATCAATTCGATTAACAAGTTTAACTCTCACTCTATCGGGAATATTAAGACGCTTGGCAGCCTTTTTAACTTCTTCTCTAAAGCGCCTGTCTCTTTCTTTTAATAGTTTCTTTCTTTCATTTTCTGCGGTAGCTATATCTGTAATGTCCTTCCCAGCAGGAGAGAGAATCCTGTTTTTATTAGCTTCTATTTCAGCTTGACGAGATGTTTCAGACTCTACTAAATCGCTTATAACTTCAGGAGCTACACCCATATTGGTTAATCGTTGAGCATAATCCTCTGTAGATTCTCCTTTGGTTGCAGTCAGGTCATAGACATATTCGCTTTCTAATTCTGCTACATCTCTTGGAACCCACTTGCCTTTATAGGTTTGCTTTCTAGTAAACCTCATCTCAGCTTCTTTATAAGGAGCACCCCGTCTATTAAAACTTCTTCCTTTAGGCGTGAAATATCCCATCTGCTGAATGATTTTCTCCTGCGGAGCAAGACGACCACTCTCTACAAAATCTTCAAACATCTCAGTAGCAGACTCTCTATCCAAGCCAGTTAAATCCATAATAGACTTAGGGGAAACGACTTGATTAGGTCGTTCTAAAGAGTTCTTATAAACAGCATCATACTGCGCAAAGGTGTAAGGTCTGGGTGCAAAATTTGGAAGTGGGGCAGGCGGAACCTCTTTGCCTGCGGAACCTTTGGCAAAGGGAGGTATGCGAGAAAACTTTGCATACGCCATTCTCTTTTGTGATTTGGATAGTTTGGAGAAAGATCGTTCTCCAGTATAGGTTTCAAGGAAACTTTGAAACGCTTTAGAATTAATATCAAGACGGATATTCTTTTCTTTAGCTAAATCCTTGAATGTTTTTTCTGTAATTTTTTCAGGAATATTCCAAGACCTTTCTCCTTCTATGATAGGAGGGAGCCTTTCTTCTACTCCAACAGTATCTTTTGCAGCAGCAACATATTTATCATACTGACGCTTAGAGCCATCAGCAATATCATTTAATAAATCATTAAAGTCTTTTGGTTTTAATAGCTTCTTAGCTTCAGCAACGGTGTAAAAATCTTTCTCTTGTACCTTTCTTCGTTTAAGGTTTTTTCTCCAGACCTGAAGAGCACCACTGACTCTTGTGCCAGAAGGGTCGAGAGTTCTAGCAGGGGCTTTACCGCCCTTGCCTGTAATCTCACCAAGAACTATTCTAGCTTCCTTAACCATTTCATCGGTTATTCGGCTATCGTAGTTTGCTAATACTTGTTTGGGGATTTGAGATGTTTCTGGGTTAATGATGTTCCGAGCTATGCTTTCAGCAGCGCCACTGCCTACTAAACCATTTATTCTTAATAGTTCTTCAACAGCTTTATTTGTTCTTAAATCATTTGATGCTTTATTAAGCTGTTGCTTGGCAACAAAGGCTTCGTTCATATCTTTAGTGCTAGACTGCACTTCATTGGTTCTGGTATTAACAATATCAAATCCATCTTGGGTTTGAACAACCTCAAAATAAGGATTATGTGTCGCTAACTCTTCTTCAAGTCTTGCTTTTTTCTCAGCATCTTCTGGTTTTGTTGAAACAGGACTTTCTTTATTAATAATATTCTGGAGAATTTCGTCATTACTCGTTGGAATGGGTGCTCCAGATTCATCTCTTGTTACAACCAAAGCAGTTGATGTGGTTGGATTCAAATCTTCTGGCTTGCTGGCTATTGGTTTTGAATCTGCTTCATTAAGATATTCCCTACGCTGAACCTCATCCATTCTATTCTTGGCGAAACGCCTAGTTCCAAATGCAGTCATAAGGAAACTGGATATAAAGCCGACACCAGCACCTACAGAAAGCTCATCCATTGCACTGTCAGTGATCGGTAAGTCTGGATCGTATAGGTTTCTTGCAGTGAGGTTCTGCATAATGCCAGCAGTAGCTTCCTGTACGCCCTCAGTACCAGCCTGAGCTAACGCTGCTTTTGTTGCTTCAGCCAAATCAAAACGACCCTTATTAGCTTTGGCGAACCTACTCCATGCTCTTTCAATCGGTAGCAATTCTGTAAACCCAATACCAGCACCTGCTAATTCAGCAAGAAATTCTTTGCCTGCTCCGACCTCTTCACCACGCATTCTTGCTTGTTCAAGTCGCTGTCCTTGTTCTGAAATACCCATAGGAATGGCAAGAGACAAAGCACCAAGCTCTTCTATGCTTCTGGCTCTGCCTGTTGATACAGTTCTAGTAATGCCTCGACCTAAGATCGGAACATCCTTTAACTTACTTAGTGTTGGCATTGTTGCAGATGTTTTACCTGCAAGCCCTACACCTCTAGCAATAGCACCGGGTGTCATAAAGGTAGCAAATGAACCCAAGCCTTTACCCAACATTGTTGAGTAAGCATCACGATACGCTTCTTCTGGTCCAAGTGGACTTTCTTCTATGCTTCTCTGTAATCCTCTTAGTCCCTCACTTAAAGGGCTATCATTGCCTCTATCAAAGATATTAACAATACCCTCTCCAGCAGAAACTAAACCGCTTAGAAAACCTGCTGGAATACCTTTAGCAAGCTCTAAGGCATGACCGCCTAGAGTTCTTTCATATTCTGGGGTAAAGTGATCTGGATATATCTGAGCTAATTGATTTCTTACTGTCCTCTTCTGCTCATCAGACATATTATCCGGAAGATTGATCGTTTTACCATCTGGTAATTGAAGTAAAGGCATAATTATCTACCTAAAAAACTAGCTGCTGTTTGTGTTCCTGTATTGGTCATTCCGCCTATTCTATTTTCTAACTGTGACATTAGCCGATCAATTTTTGCTTCATTGCCTGCTTCACCAAAGTTTTCTTGTAACTGTTTAATTAGATCAAGCATATTTCCTGCCTCAGTAGCTTCAAGCAAACCTTGTTTATATTCCATTTCAATGAGAGCCATAATTGCTTTAAGTTTCTCAGCAGAGCGAGCCGCTTTAAGAGCACTCACTTCTTTACCTGCGGCTGATAAACCACCAGCAAGATCACCTGCTGCTATCCCTGCACCCAATTGAACTAAAGCTGCGCCTTGCTGATCTCTAAGCGATTGACCGCCTTCACCTAATATCGAATTAATTTGATCCATAACCTGTGATCTTGAAGAAGCTATACCCCCTCCAGAAGCATCAACAGCACTAGAAGAAGGATCAATAGGCATATCACCTTTTACCATAGCGCCCCTTAAAGTATCAAGCTGAACTTTTGGATCGAGTTTCTTAAATGCAGAATAACCACCTTTACCAAACAATGTACTTTCGTTCCATTGAGCACGGTTCATAAGAGAGTTAAGCTCTGCTAATTCTTCAGAAGTAAGAGGAACCTCTTTAGCTTCAACATCCGTAGCCTCAACCTCTGTTCCAACGTCAGGTAGTACAGAAGCAACACCAGCACCACCTAAGACTGCTGTGGTTGCAGGATGATTTAAGGCTACATCTGTAACTTTTCCTGCGATTGATGTTGGCTTTATTATTTTTGGCGTTGTGCTACCAAGAACATCCATTACTTCTGGAGTTGTTGTTGATGTTCTAGTTCCGCCTAGCCTTGCTCTTAATCCCGCGATACCTTCATTATACTTATCTCTTATTCCCTTTGTCATGCCTTTAAAGCCGCCCGCTTTATCCCAAGTCTTTTTAGCCCCTTTTAATCCTGTTTTAGCGAGCTTAACTTTTGCTAAATCTAAAGCTATATTTCCCGTTCTTGCCCACGGTCTATCATAATAAGGGTTATCTTCTCCGCCTGTATAAACATCAGTATCTAATAACCAGCCTTCTGGACCCAATACAGTATTACCATAAGGACCTTGTATTCCTGCTTGTTCAGAAATAGGAATCAATCTTCCTTGACTATCTCTAGTCCATCCATCAATTTCTTCTCCACTTTGATACCGAATAGCACCGCCTTCTTTCATTTGCATAGGTGCGCCCTGTGGCATTTGCTGAGGCATTTGTTGTTGTGGCATAGGCTGTTGCATCATTTGCTGTTGCATTGCATTAGGATCAACATTAGGGATTCCACCTAATTCCATAGCCTCTTCCTCAACCACACTTGTTTGAGGCTGTGGATTCATTTGAGATTGATAGGCATTACGCATATCGTTTCGTCTTTTAATCTCGGTGGCAACAAGAAAACTAGGAGCAATCCCAGTGGGTTGCATCATTTCCTGAGCTAATACATCATCAGGATAGTATTCTAGTTCTTTTTGTTGTTCAATAATGCTCATCCCTGTCTGCCTCCCATGCCTTGATATAGACCCAGAGCACCAAGCCCTGCACCTAATGTTTGTTGAAATAAGCCGGGTCGTTGAGCATAACTACTAACAGTCTGTGATGGTTGTAAGTTAAGTCCCCGAATAATATTGCTTTGAAATCCGATTTGTTGCTGTGGATAGCCTTGCTGTCTAAGGAAGTCCTCATAACCAATGTCCATTCCAGCTTGTCTAAAGCCTCGTCTTTGACCACCGACACCGCCTAGAGCACCGATTCTTTCAAGTGCCATTTGCTGTGCTTGTGGAGCAAACCCGCCTAAGAGTTGAGCCGCACCAAGTTGTGCACCTTCTTGTCCTAGTCGAGCCGCACGATCTGCTTCAAACATTTGTTGAGCATTTTGATAACCAGATTGTAAGCCCTGTGTCTGTATGTCACTTAGGTTTCTCATTAAATCTCTATTAAGATTGGACTCTACAATCCCCTCTCTATAGCCGCCTAATCCGCCCTGTGAGGCGGCAGTCAAACCAATCTGTGATCGCATTCTGTCGGCATCTCTTATTGCTTGTTCCTTGGCAATATCGGTTACTCCCTGTTGATAAGGAGACATATAACGCTCTCTTGGGCTTTGATAGCCTGTGGTCATGCCGGGTATTCCATAGTTAGCGCCCATAAGCGTTGTGTCTTGTTGCCACGGCTGTCTTCCTCTTCCATAAGGTTGTGGAGCTGGGGTCATGGGTTGTTGCATCATTTGTTGTTGCGGACCCATTTGTCCACCATACATAGGCTGTCTTAATCCTCTGTCGTCTACACCTAAATTAGGTCCCCACATCCTTGGGTGTGGTATGCGCGGTTGAGGTATTTGTGGTTGAAATCCTGTCCACGGCTCAAAAGGTCTGCCTCTTGCTTGTTGCCCTGCGGTTTGCTGTGCCTGTTGCATTGACCACGGGGTTCCTTGATTGGCAAGATGTGTGGTCATGCCAAAGGCTTGTTGCTCTTCTGGAGCAAACTGAGCTAATCGTTGAGCTGGATAAGCCGCATAAGGCTGTAAGCTCTCCGCTTCTCCTCTTGAAAGCAGGCGCTGATAATAAGGTTTCGCCTCTGCGGGAAACTGTGTCTGTGTTATTGTTTGATCTACTGGTTGTGGTTGACTAGAGCCACCGCTACTTCCGCCCATTTATATATCCTCCGATATTCTATATTCGTAAAAGGTTGCGTGTCTTCTCCAACCTTTGTTTTTAACCCAATTCCAAAAACCATGTCTAGCTACTCCCTCAATACCATCATAGCCATTGTCTTTGCAAAAATTCTCTAATAATTCCAAGCCGCCTTCAACCCAATCATCCATACTAATGCCTGCAATATGGTCAATATGTAACATTCTTAAATCTGTAGGATATTCTCTAAGAAAAGTAACACTACATCCTGTTATTTTAAGATCATGAATATTATAAACAATCCATAACTGACATTTGCCAGAATCTATATCTCTATAAACATCATCTATTGTAACCCGACCATTGCTTCTTTTAACTGATCGTTTAAGAATCTTCTCACATTCATCCCAGCATTTATCCAGTAATTCTGGGTGAACCATTGAAAATTCTAAATCATATTTTAAAGCGGGTTCATTCACGCGGGCAATACTCTCCTACTATCTATAGGTGGCGCTTGTTCTATTGTGCCTGTCTTCGCCATCCGAGTTCTCTCTAGCATTCCATCCAGCTTTCTTGAGCCTTCAGTAGAATTGCCATCCCCTAATTGAGAGACCACATCGGCTGGCACTATATATTCACCGGGTGATGCGGCTATTCTATCTTGATTGCCAGCAACCCCTTGAACAAAGTCATCCATACCACCGCCAAATCCTTCTATCATTCCTTGAGTTTGTGCTCCGCCATCAGGATTTAATACCTGTTCTCTTAAAGCCATAAATGCTTCTTGTCCATATAATCCAATAAACTGATTAATAATGGCATCGGCTGTTGCTTGATCTGGAGCCATCCCTTGAATAGCCATTATCGTGGCTTCTATCAATTGTTGATTGCCTTCTGTCATCTCAGCATCATCTCCTAACCCAGCAATTCCTTCTCCTTCTTGATATCGAATCGATCCGCCCTTTGCAAAGCCTAGAGGTCTATCGCTTGGTCCAAGAGGGGGCTGTCCTAAATTTGGATCAAAAGCGGGACTATAAGGATTATAAGACGGTACCATTCCCATATTCCCTATTTGATTTTGTAAGTCTTGAAACTGCGAGGAATAATCAGGCGCTTGATAACTAGGCATTATTCCCTGTATATCCTCTAAACTTGGACCTCCATATCCCATGTTTCCTATCTGTTGCTGTAAATTCTCGAATTGCTGATTATAATTAGGCATTTCATATGACGGCATATTTCCTATCTGTTGTCCTAACCCACCAAGACCAGACTGAATATCAGCAAACTGTTGACTGTAATCAGGCATTTCAAAACTAGGGGTCTGTAATCCACCTATTTGTTCTCCTAATCCACCAAGACTTCCTTGTAAGTTCTCGAATTGCTGAGAGTAATCTGGCATTTCAAAGCTAGGCATTTGAAAGTTTCCTAACTGTGTTCCTAGACCGCCCAGACCTTGCTGAATGTTAGCAAATTGTTGGCTGTAATCAGGCATTTCATATGTTGGCATTTGAATTTGACCGGCTATATTTCCAGCCAACTGGTCATAGTCAAAGTCTGGCATCTCAAATGAAGGTGTCTGTAGCCCGCCTATCTGTGACCCCAAGCCACCAAGACCTGTTTGTAAATTCTGAAACTGTTGCGTGTAATCTGGCATATTAATTTTATCTGCCAAAAGATCATAATTAATTTCTGGAGCTTTAAATTCAGGCGCCTGAAAATTCTGGAATCTGTTTTCTAATCCACCTAAACCAGTTTCTATCCCTGCCAGTCTCTCGCTTAAATCACTATAATCCGGCATTTCAAAAGCAGGTTGACTAGGAAAATTAAATTTACTAGCCAGAAGATCATAGTCTATTTCTGGCATTGTTGGCTGTGCTATCTGAGGCGTTGCCGGTTGTTGCACAGAAGGGGTTGAGGGCTGAGAAAAACCTAAGCCTGATAAATCTAAATTGGATAAATCAAATTCTGGTATATCAAAATCAGAAAAACCCATTCCTTCTAATCCAGCTAAAGCATTGCCAAAATTTGGTAAGTTAGCAGGAGGCGTAATACCATAAGGATATTGACCCATTGTTGTTGCAGGCGGGTTTGAATTAGGAAAATAGTTCCACTCAGGATCAATACCCGGTCTATATCCGGGTGGTGGAGCAACAGGTATTCTTGCTGCTGTCGGGACTCTGTTTGTATTCCCCATATTGTTCATTGGATTGTTATATATTGGATTGTTACCACCACCCCTATTGGGTCCGCCAGTTCTTCCGGCAGGTCTGTTATCAGGACTCTGGTATCCTCCATAAGAGGGAGCAAAAGGCTCAGGTTCATTGGGAAGATAAGAATAAGGATCATTAAAATATGGAGAGGTATATGGGTCTGGCGGCATCAAAGTATTGCCTATACCAACAGGGTCTGGCGGCAGTAAACCCTCAGGCAGCACTCCACCAAAGGACTCTCGAGGAGGTTGTCCTAAATTTGGATCAAAAGGTAGCATTGGAGGCATATATGTACTGGGAGCAGGTATATTAAAACGAGGATTGTCTCCTTCAAAGCGTGGTCTTTCTGGCATGGGCGTAGGATTTCTAACTATTGTTTGTCCTTTCCCGCCTCTGCCGCTTGTTGTTTTAGATCGTGCCATAATTAACCCCA
>Ga0208299_1002351_pt1 | contig 12850 bp, 8 predicted proteins | sample 15_taG_FD_184089 | JGI IMG/M metagenome (GOLD analysis project Ga0208299, IMG submission 184089) | Marine viral communities from the Subarctic Pacific Ocean - 15_ETSP_OMZ_AT15312 metaG (SPAdes) (version 2) | ecosystem: Environmental > Aquatic > Marine > Oceanic | place: Pacific Ocean | collected...
TTTAGAACAACCATTTGCAACAGGCGCACCTATGTCTGAGGATACAACAGGGATGCCTGCTGAAGTAGCAAATGCAGTAACAAGAGATTATAGTGATTTAATGAAAGCAATAAATAAGAAAAAAGGAAACTAATAAATGGCACAAGAAGTAGGACAACAAATAAACATAAGCCCTCTAGATTTAAATAAAAATATAGCGGTTGGGGTTGTCCTTCCTTTTGATGGTAATGCTGTTTTTAATTCTTCTTACACAACCCAAGACCAAATTAAAAGTAACTTAATAAATGTATTATTAACTGAACCGGGAGAAAGAGTATATGAACCTAATTTTGGAGTAGGATTAAAAAAATTACTTTTTGAAAACCAAATAAAAGAAGACGAACTAGAAAGCAGAATTAAAGACCAATGCGCCCTTTATGTTCCAGAAATCGACATAACAAACTTAATAATTCAGTTAATACCAGACAACCATACATTATATGTACGATTAACATACAAACTTATTATAAATGACACAACAAATTCAATCCAACTTAATTTTAGATAATGGCATATACAAAAACATCAAATAAAATACAAGATAAAGATGTTAAATATCTAAATAAAGATTTCAACACCTTTAAACAACAATTAGTAGAATTCACTAAAGTATATTATCCTAATACTTACAATGATTTTAGTGAGGGATCCCCAGGTATGATGTTTTTAGAAATGGCAGCTTATGTAGGAGACGTTTTATCGTTTTACACAGACACTCAATTACAAGAAACATTTTTAGCTTTAGCTCAAGAAAAAGAAAATTTATTTCATTTAGCTTACGCTATGGGGTATAAACCTAAAACAACATCAACATCAACAACAGATTTAGATATATTTCAATTATTACCTTCTAAATTAGTAAATAATTCATACGTACCCGATTTTGATTATACAATGAAAGTAAATCAGGGATCATCTTTTACATCAACAGAGGGCCCCATTTTTAGATTAGAAGATAGAGTTGATTTTGCAGTGTCATCTTCTTTTGACCCCACAGAAGTAAATGTTTACCAATTAGATAATAGCAATAACCCACAATATTTTTTATTGAAAAAGAAAGGAAAAGTTATTCAATCTAATATTAAATCACAAACATTCCAAATAGGATTGTCTGAAAATTTTTTAAACCTAAATATATCAGACAATAATATAATAGGAATAGAATCAATAACCGATTCTGATGGTAATAAATGGGCAGAAGTACCATATATGGCTCAAGATACTTTATTTGAAGATATAGAAAATACAGGAGCAAACGATCCCGACTTACATCAATATAATAATCAAACTCCTTATCTTTTAAAATTAAAAAGAACATCAAAACGATTTATAACTAGATTTTTAGCAGATGGTACTATGCAATTATCATTTGGTGCAGGAATTTCTGATAAAGATGATGAAGAAATAATTCCTAACCCAGACAATATAGGTTTAGGACTTAAAGGAGGAATTAGTAAAATAAACACAGCTTTTGACCCTTCAAATTTCTTATACACCCAAACTTATGGGGAAGCCCCATCTAATACAATATTAACAGTTAATTATTTAGTAGGAGGGGGAATAGGTGCTAATGTGTCTGCAAACACTATTACAAAAAATGATTTTCTTAATTTAACTCAAAAAACAAATTTGGTAGCTAAAACAGCTAATTTTATAAAAGAATCTATAGTTACAACAAACCCCGAGGCAGCAACAGGTGGTGGAGGTGGAGACACAGTAGAAGAAATTAGAATGAATACAATGGCTTCTTTTTCAGCTCAACAAAGAACCGTAACAAAAGAAGATTATATAGTAAGAACATATTCTATGCCTGGTCGTTTTGGTAGAATAGCAAAAGCTTATATAACACAAGATGACCAAATTACCCCTCTAACAACAGAACCTAATAGAATACCAAACCCATTAGCTTTAAATTTATACGTCTTGGGGTATAACAATAATAAACAATTAACCAATTTAAATAACGCTACAAAAGCTAATTTATCAACTTATTTAGAAAAGCATAGAATGTTAACGGATGCTGTTAATATTAAAAACTCATTCCCTATTAATATAGGTGTAGATTTTGAAATCACTACATTTAAATCATATAATAACCAACAAGTATTATTAGATTGCATAACAGAGCTTAAAGAGTATTTCAATATAGATAAATGGCAAATAAATCAACCTATTATTATTAATGAAGCAATGAATCTAATAAGTAATGTACCAGGAGTAATTTCAGTACAGAAATTTGATTTAATTAATTTAAGTGGTGAAGATAAAGGATATTCACAATACAAGTATGATCTTGAAGGGGCTACAAGAGGGGGAGTAATTTATCCCTCAATGGACCCAAGTATATTTGAAGTAAAATATCCAGATTTAGATATTAAAGGACGTGTAACAACATACTAATATGGCATACTATTCAATTTTCCCAGAAAAAGACACAACAATATACAGTCACCCTGACAGAATAAAAATGAATACGGGGCATGATGAAGTTCTTGAAATTATAAAAGAAAGAGGAACTTCTGACCAACGATATTACCCCTCAAGAATCCTTATCCAATTCAGTAACGAAGAAATTAAAGATGTAATTGAAAATAAAATCGGATCTTCTACATTTACTTCTTCTATAGAATTATATTCAGCTGAACATAAAAACTTAACAACAACCTTAAATGTAGAAGCTTACGCAGTGTCTAGATCATGGAATGAAGGATCAGGAAGGTTCACAGATGTACCTATTACATCAAATGGAACATCTTGGGTTTATAGAAACAACGATGTTGAAAAATCAACATGGCTAACAGGATCTGTTATAACAACTGGATTAACTTTTGGTTCTTCATCTATAAACATAAATGAACTACCATCAGGTTCTTCTATGGAACTAACTATTAATGGGATAGATTATGTACCTGTTATTTCTGCTTCTTTATTTGATAATAATGATTCAGAATTTTTTGTACAAATAAGTTCATCAACTGATATTTTTGGCACAAACCTAGCAGCTATTATAAATGCATCATCTTCATTAAATAATATAACTGCATCGTATAATACAAGTAGTGCTGCCCCTGCAAATACATTATTATTATCAGGATCTTCCTTAGGAACTAATGTAACTATCTCAACTAGTTCTATAGATGGGAATAACCAAACAGTATTTACATCCTCAATAGGTAATTTTTCAGTACAAGGAGCAACAAGCACAACAACAACCCCTTTTGCCGTAGGTACTTCAGGATCTTTAATAGCACAAGGAATTACAGAAGGGGGAGGAGAATGGTATACAGGTAGTGGTTTTTTCTCTACCCAACAATTTTTAAATGGTGATAATTTAGATATAAATTTACCTGTAACTTCAATAGTCCAAAAATACTCAGCAAGTTTATTTGTAAACCAAACATACCCAACAGGAATATTTAATAATGGTTTTATTATAAAACAACCTAACGTAATAGAAGAAAACACTTCAAGTAGTTTTGGTGAAATGTCTTACTTTTCTACTGATACACATACAATTTATCCTCCTAAATTAACCTTTAAGTGGGATGATTCATCTTATTCTATAGGAAGTGGCACTGTATTAAACAGTGGAGACATATTTTTAACATTATTTAATAATAAAGAAGAATTTCAAAGAAAATCTAAACAACGTTTTAGATTAACTACAAGAAAAAGACACCCAGACAGAACATTTACAACATCATCAAATTATATAGACACTCAATATTTACCTACTACTAGTTATTATAGTTTAAGAGATGGAGAAACGGATGAAGTAATAATTCCTTTTGATACTTCATTTACTAAACTAAGTGCAGACAGTGAAGGAATGTATTTTGATTTATATATGGAGGGATTACAACCAGAACGTTATTATAAATTAATGTTTAGATCAGACAATACTGATGGTATTCAAATATTTGATGAAGATTATATTTTTAAAATAGTAAGATAATGGCTGATATTTATAGAAAGCTAATAATAGTTCCTGAAAACTTACCTGAAATTTTAACCCCCCCAAATAATAACCAATCTATTATTGTTGAAAAAGATTTATACGGGAGTAGTGGTCTTAGAGATAATTTAGACACTGGTTTTTCAGAATTTAATAAACCCAAAACACAAAATATAGATAAGTTTTTTAAAGATTATGAAGAACTGTTTTATGATATACCTGAAGAAGGAGCTGAAAAAACACATCGTTATATATTAGAAACAAGTGGTGAATATTTAGACATGTATACATCAAGGGATGCTAGGATAGAAGAATTAGAAAAACAATTAGAAGGTTTAGAAGAAGAAATAGAAGAATTAAGAAACCCAGAAGAAAACCCATTCTACCCTAATGGAACAGTATTATCAGCTGATAAGGGGGGATCATTTTTCTTTATGGAAAAAGGTAAAAAACGACCAATAGTAGGAGGAAGGCCAGGTGGTGTTTGGAAAGCTTTAAAAGCTTCCTTAGGTTTTAAAGAATCAGATGATGATTTTGAAATGGGGATAGTTAAACCAACTCCACGAGCTATATTATCTCAAATAAAAAGTGGTCCATCGTTAGACATGGAAGATATAGGAGGAGGGTTACAAGAATCTCCTAAAGCAATTGCGGTAAAATTAACCCCATCGGACTATAAAGCAAACCCCAACAACTTTGGTAATTTAGAATCGTATTTTATAAGTCTAGAAGCAGAAATAATTAAAGCTTGGGATTTAGAAAGAAACATGGAAATGTTACATTGGAAATATGCTAATGATAAAGTAAACTCATATACATCAGAAGAAAGAGAAGAAGCTAAAATTAATGATGCACAAGCTTTAGGAGAACTAAAAAATGCAAGAAAAAAACTAGCAGCATATAAGATGATTTATCAAAGATTAAAATCAGCAGAATCTGCAACAACAAATAGTGAGGAAAGTATAACAATAGGAGGAATAAGAGAAATGTATAACACTCTAACAAAAGATAATTATGAAGAAATAACTGACGAAGATATAAACCAATTTAAGGGGTGGGAAAAAGGAAAAGGTGATTTAGAAGATGTAGTAGGAAAATTTTGGAGGGATGGAGAAAGAGGAACAGATTATTACTAAATAGATGAAATCATTTAAAAATAAAATTCTAAAAAGAGGTAGAACTATTAAGGCTCTAAAGCATTCTGCTAGTGATATTAGTAAAATAGTAGATAGTATAGAAGGGGAAAGCCCCTTATTAATAGGAGATAAAACCCAACAAGCACTTGAAATAGCTAACCAGAATGCTAAAAACACATACCAATTACCTAACCCTAATGTGACTAGAGGAGATTATGACACATTAGAAAGGATTGAACCAGAAAAATTAAAAAACGTAGCATCTAGAACATTATCAAGAAAATTTGGATCTGAGGATGACTATATAGAGGCACACATTTATAATTCTAGTGGTCAATTATTACAAACAATAGATAATTTTGAAAATTACCAAGCCCCCTCAAACCCTGATTCATATGGTAAAGTAAGTAACTTCACCGTTAATCCTATAGAAGTCTTATCTGATTTGGGTTATTCTTCGGGACAGTATAAATTAATCTTAAATATACAAAAGAAACAAATTCTTAATGGTTTTGGAAAAATATTTACTATTAAGGAAATATCACCTTCAAGACAAGAATTAAAGATATCATTTACTAAAAATGATAAAGTTAAAACACAATTAGAAATATTTTTAGGTAGAATAGAAGACTCAACCTTTTATAAAGATTTTGTTCTTAATTTTGGTCAAAATCGTAATGAATTAGGAATAAACATAGCATTAAATAATCACCGTCCTGAAGTTTTAATAAAATTATTTGAACCATTAGATTCTGGTTTAGTAGTAGGAGACGTTTTTAGAATAGCAACTGAAACCACAGATCCTATTTCTATGGATGTAGATTTAGGAGAACCTCTACCTGTCGATAATACAATTCATCTTCAAGGTCCCAATTATAATATAGATACTAGATTATTAAATAGTATTCCTTCACAATATAAAACTTTTGACACATCTTTAGAATATTCTCTTACATCTTCATACCAACACTTACTTCAACAATTAGAAAATAACGAAGTACCTAACATTCAATATGATTATATAAGAAAAATAATAGACACTGCTTCTTTAGATGTAGCTTACCACTTTGAAAATTTTGTCCATTTTGGTAGCGCTACAGAACGTTTAAAAAACTTTAAATATAAATTAAGTTTAATAGAATTATATGATAGCCAAACAGCAAACATAAATACCATTACGGGTAATACTTCATCATCATCAGCTGTAACAGAAAATAAAAACCTCATCACAGCTAAAAAAACAAATTTAATTAAGGGTTTTGATGGGTATGAAAGATTTTTATATTTTGAATCAGGAGCCTATGCTTGGCCTAAAACTAATCTAGTCTCTCCTTACATATTACACCCAATAACATCATCTCAAGCCAAAGATTGGTTAGGTAGTGATGTAGACGCGTCCTCTTATTATGGTGGTCAACTACTATCTGCTTCTTTATTTGATAGACAAAACCCACACACATTATTAAACATAATTCCTAAACACATAGCTGACAACCCAGATAATAGTCAATATTTCTTATTTTCAAATATGGTAGGTCAACATTTTGATCAAATTTGGTCTCACATTCACCACATTACTAAACAAAAAGATACACACCATACAGAGGGAGTATCTAAAAATATGGTATACTTAGCTTTAAAAAGTTTAGGTGTAGAAACTTTTGATCAATTTGAAAATGCTAATTTAATAGAATATATTTTAGGAGAAGGAAGCCAAGGAAGCCCATTTTATGATACTCCAGTATCCCAATCATTAGTAACAGCTTCAAACCAAGGTTCATTACCCAAAGGAGACATAACAAAAGAAGTATGGAAACGTTTATACCATAATGCACCTTATCTTTTAAAAACCAAAGGAACAGAAAGAGGAATTCATGCTTTAATGAATTGTTATGGTTTACCTTCAACTATTTTAAATATTAAAGAATATGGGGGACCAGTAACAGATAAATCAGGATATAAAACTTTTAGTTATGATAAGTATAATTATTCACTAACAGGAGATTCAAACACAACAGGATATTTTATAAAAACACCTTGGTCAATGGGTAAACCACCATCAGCAGCTAAAACAGTAGAATTTAGAATTAAACCTTATAGATCAATAGAACAATATCATTTATGGGGTTTATCAGGGAGTAATGCAACTAAAGACCCACACTTAGTATTAACACCTTACACAGGAAATGATATATCTTCTTCGGGAGATTCAACTCAATATGGTAAAATAGATTTATATATAAATAATACAATAGAGGCTTCAACACCAGATTTTCCTGTATATAACGGAGATTTTTGGAATATCCATTTAGGTACTTTAGGCACATCAGGAAGCTCAGCAGACATTCAATTTGGAGCTTATCAATCAAATTTCCTTAAAAATACATCTAAATACACAGCAACTAACACTCAAACAGAAGCTGACAGAGCTTTAACTTTTGGAGATCCTTTTTATGGGGGAGGTAACGGAGGGGTAGACCAAGTTTATTTAGGAGGAGTACCTGCAAACCCAGCGGCATCTTATGACTTAATAGACACTTTAAGATATTCAGGTTCACTTCAAGAAGTAAGATACCATTTTGGAGATTTTTTATCTGATAAAATTTTAACACAACATTCATTAGAACCTTTTATGCATGCAGGTAATACTTTATCATCTTCTTTTAGTAATGTAATTTTAAGATTACCTTTAGGAAGTAATAACATATTACATTTAAATAGTGGAAGTTACCACCCAAACCAACATATAACTTATTATACAGACGGAAGTATTACTTCAAATATGAGTTCACAAACCTGGAAGTCAAACGTAGAAACACACCATTTAGTAACTCCAGACACAGTTGGAGCATCAATGTCAAGTGAAAAAATAAGATTAGATGGGGGAGCTATAGATGATGATATTTTATCACCTATTATAAAATCAGAAACATCTACATTAGATAGACAACCTCAAGATTATGAAGATTTAGGAATATTTTTCTCTCCCCAACATGAAATAAATGAAGATATAGTTTATACTTTAGGAGGTTTTAGATTAGATGATTATATTGGTTCACCCTTAAAAACAGAACAGTCAGCTTCAAGTTATCAAGATTTAAAAACAATAAGTGATAAGTACTTTAGAAAATATAAAAATAACCAAAGATATAATTTTTGGGATTATACTAAATTAGTTCAGTATATAGATCATACTTTATTTAAAATAATAGAACAACACGTTCCCGCCAAAGCAAATTCAAAAACAGGTTTATTAATTGAACCCCATTATTTAGAAAGGAATAAATTTCCTATACAAACACCAACAACAGAGGAATATACAACAATGTTACCTGACTCACATCAGACATTTTATGTAGGGTATGGAGATTTAACTTCAATATCTTCTTTTATGGGGCAAACCACCTCATCAATTGCAGTTTCATCAACAGGAGGAGTAATATTAGATGAACCACAGTATGGGGCACAAGCACCTATAATGCCTGTAACAACAACAGGGATTCCTTTTGGTTATAAACCCTACCAATCAAGTGTCCTACTAGGAAACTCATTAAGAGGGGTACCTTCTAGTATTTATTTCCGAAGTTTACAACTAGGTAAAGAAACAGATTATTAAATATGGCAATACACCCAAGTAATTACGCCCCAGTAACAAGAAGAAGTACAGTAGCCCACCAACCTGGACAAAAGGTTGGTGAAAAAATTAAATCGGGGAAAGATTTCTCAGTTGAATTTGATGATGCTTTATTAAGTTTAGGAGGGTGGGTAAATCCTCGTCTTGATGGGTGTGAAATCACTTCCTTACACCTAAACAAATACAGTAAACAAGGCATTCCTAGACAGTTAGGAGGAATAAAAAGTCCTAACATTCAACATTTAACAAATTTAGTCCAAACATGGGAGGGGGACAGTGGAAATTTAGACAGAAATCCCGCAGTTGAAACTTACACCAACACAGTATTTTTTGGTGCTACTTTATCAGGTTATCAAGAAGATACAAGATTTCCTAATGTAGGGGAAGATTTTTCTTACATCTTTATAAATAAAGCTTTTACATTTGACCCTGAAAATGATGAATTTTTTACTACTGAATTATTAGGTCCTAACGATAAAGTTTTTGAAAGAGTACTAAAACAAGACATGTCCTATTCTTCTAAATTTACATTTAAATTATTAGACGAAGGAATAGAGCATGATTTAAGAGAAGAATATAATGTTCATTGGAACGCAGGACTATTTTCTTTAATAGCAACTTATGAGGAATGCCCAGAATTTCCCTTCACCCAAGAAATGCAGGTAACAACACAATATGCATCAGATAATGTAACTAAAGATTATTATGGATTGTCTTATAATCCCTATACTTCAGGTAACCCTTCCCAAAATCAAGTACCTTTCTTTTTCAACTCAAACAACAGAACAGAATTAACAGGATCCTTTACAATTGAAAAAAATATAGACACTTGGTTTTGGAGAAGACCACAAACTAGTTCTTATTTTGACTCAAACGGGGCCTCTTTAGGTTCACATAATTCAGCATCGGGATTAATAACCTTTCCTAATGCAGGATCTCATTTACATACAACGGGGGATTATTCTACTAGTGTATTTGGTTTTTTTAAGAGTTTAATGATTAAGGGTTTTGGAACAACAACCAATTCATTTACAGATAAAAACGAAAATAATCTATATGGAACAGCTCCCGCTAAAAAAGACCTACACATACTAACATTTAATGATGCTAAAGGGACAGTAAAAGACATACAAACAGAATTAAGATATGGGAGAAACACAACCCAAGCTTTAAGACATTTTGGTAGTATTTCTTTATCACCCGGAAGGAAAGTTCCAGTACCTGGGTGTTATAAAGGTGATGTAACATTAGATACTAGTGGGTTTGCAATTAATTCAAGAGTAGTAGGACCTTCTTTTTATGAATATTCAGTTCAAACTACTTTTAGTTCCTTTTATAATTATGGAAATTCATATTATACTTTTTTTGTGGGGGGGAATGCATCAGGATCTGAACAAGCTTCTACAGCTTACCCCTCAAGTTTAAGTACTCTTTATACAGGTGGAGCGATAACCGGAAGTGGTAATTTTAATGGTGTACCACAATTAAATAAATTCACAATTTCTAAATTAATAAAAAGACCTAATGTAATTATGGCGGACATTAATAAAATTTTACATTTATTTGATGGAGTGGGGGGTAAAGGTTTTCTATGTATTCCCGAAAACATTAACCCTCAAATAAAAAATAATTTAGATTATTACTTGAAAAAAGCCGAATTAATAGATAAAGGACCAAATAAGAAAAATCTATCACAAAAGTCTCCTAGAATATTAAGAGAACCAAAACCATTAAAAGGCAACCACCTTAACCCAGATTCATAATAATTAAAAAAAACTACACATTTTTAAAAAACATATATATTTATAACAAACAACAACAACAATGGGATATTTAGACAATACAGTTATTACAGTAGACGCAATTTTAACAAAAGCGGGAAGACAAGCACTAGCAAGAAATGATGGTTCTTTTAGAATTACACAATTTGCTTTAGGCGATGATGAAATAGATTATACTTTATACAATGAAGACCATCCAAATGGTTCTCAATATTCAGGAGAGGCAATTGAAAACATGCCTGTTTTGGAAGCCTTTCCAGATGAAAATAACATCTTGATTCATAAATTGGTTACATTACCAAGGGGAACATCAAAAATGCCAGTAGTAACATGCAATGTATCAGCGGTACAATTATCATTAGGTGCTACAACATCAATAAACCCAACAACCTTAAATTTCTCTGGTTTATCTAATTTAAAAGAGCCAGGAGGATATTACTTCACATTAGCAGACAGAAGATTATTTACTCAAGCAGTAGGAGTAGGAGCAAAAGGAAGATCAAGAAGAGCAAAACCATTTACACAATCTGCCCTTAGTGAAACTATAAAGGGACATTCATTATCCCTAACAGCAATAAACAGCACATCGTTATTTGGATCAAATAATACATTACTAACAACTATTACTGTTGAAGGTGTAGATTCAGGAGGTAGAGTAACAATCCCAGTTAAAATAACTAAAGAAGTAATAGTAACTAAAGCAACCGGAACAACTGGTATATCACTTAGATAAAAATAAACAAATAAATGGCAACAATTAATAGATACGGAGAAGGAGATGTAGTAATGAGTACAGATAAAGTAGTTACTTCCACATGGAGTAATAACGTTAATAATCTTCAAACTTTTTACACATCATCTATCCAAACATCCCAAACAGACCCTAACTCACAAGGAAATTTTTTCTTTAATTTATATGACGCACCTACAAGTTCATTAGATGCTACTGTTCAATGTTCCGTAGGATATGGTCATAGGGCAGGCTCAGGATCTGTAGATTTTACAAATGACACAGGTTCATTTGGTTTTAGTGCTACTAAAGTAATATACAACCAATATAGACAATTAGTATATGGTGATGAAACTCAAGACTTTACATTTAGCACCCATACCCCAGACGATATCTACGTTATTAACGTTAATAGAGCAAGATACAGACACAATTTAAAACCAGGAACTTTAAATTTATCTTTAAAACAAGGATCTACAATACTACACCTAACAGATGATTCCGTTACATCCTCAGGTTCAGCAACTACTACAAACATAGGAAGACAATATAATTTAGTGTCAGGATCAAGTGGGGTAATGTCAGGGTCTAATATAAATCAAGTAGGCACAACTTCATCATATGGTTGTGTTTACCCCGACGCAGGATTAATAGTCTTTAATCCTGATGCATTAGGTATAACACTATCAAGTACAGTTCCATCTAAAGTTGCCAACACTAATGGTAATAATGGTGAAAAATTATTAACTGTAATGGAAGCAGGAGATACATTTATAGTAGATAGTGAAGAAAGAATAACATCCCAATATTACTTTACAAGAGTTAAAAATTTCGAATTTAATTACTCATCAAACCCATCATTTATAGATGGTCAAGGTAACTTAAATTTTACCTCAATGATTGACATGCCTAAAGTTTACATTTCAACTGTAGGATTATATAATGATGAGGGTGATTTATTAGCAGTAGCAAAAATAAGTCAACCAATAGCAAAAGATTTCACAAAAGAAGCTCTTATTAGAGTAAAATTAGATTACTAAAATGTTGTTTAAATGTACTCAGCTTACAAAAAATTCTCAACACAAGACATAGGGCAAGTTCCTTTTAACGCCTACAAACAATATAATTTAAGCTCTTCTAAATTCCCAGAGAGTAGCATTGAAATATATACTACTACATGGTCTTCCGCTTCTATAGACACATTTAGTACAGGAGCATTAAACGGAGTATACCCAACAGCAGACACTGCTAATTCTTTAAGATATTTTCAATTAGACCATTTATTTTATAAAGATTTTAAATTAAATCTTAATGAACGATTAGGCCATATACATTATTTAAATCATAAAAGAGAATTACATAAAAATTCTAAAATAATATCTATTCCTAATGGTCTATGTGGGGGAAGAATAAAACCATCAACATTGGATTTATACCTTTCAGGGTCAGGTTTTTCAGAATATAATTTAATAGATGATTCTTATGGTAACCTTTACACAAGCGGATCAACCCTGTCAGATTACAATACAGACATTAGAGCTAACGTTTTAAAAATAGGACCTGAAAAAGGTTTAA
>Ga0208299_1002355_pt1 | contig 12842 bp, 7 predicted proteins | sample 15_taG_FD_184089 | JGI IMG/M metagenome (GOLD analysis project Ga0208299, IMG submission 184089) | Marine viral communities from the Subarctic Pacific Ocean - 15_ETSP_OMZ_AT15312 metaG (SPAdes) (version 2) | ecosystem: Environmental > Aquatic > Marine > Oceanic | place: Pacific Ocean | collected...
GTACGATATAGGTAAAAACCTTGAAGCATCATTAGCTAATCAAGCAACTGGACTTCAGGGTCAACTAGCTAATCAAAGTAATTTATATAATACTCAATTAGCCAACCAACAGGCAGGTCTTCAGGGGCAATTGGCTAACCAACAAACAGGGTTAACAGCAGGTCTAGCCAACCAAGCGAATTTATATAATACTCAATTAGCAAATCAACAGGCGGGGTTACAGGGGCAGTTGGCTAATCAACAGACTGGTTTAGAAGCAGGTCTAGCTAATCAAGCTAACCTATATAACACTCAACTAGCAAATCAACAAGCAGGTCTTCAAGGACAATTAGCTAATCAACAAACAGGGTTGACAGCAGGTCTAGCTAATCAACAAACAGGGTTGACAGCAGGTCTTGCGAATGTAGCAACAGATTTACAAGCTAATCTAGCTAATCAAGCAACTGGACTTCAAGGGCAATTGGCAAACCAAGCAACAGATTTACAAGCTGGTATGTCCAATCAACAAGCAGGGTTACAGGGGCAATTGGCTAACCAAAATAACCTATATAACACTCAACTGGCTAATCAAAGTGCCAATCTTCAAGCAGCATTAGCTAACCAAGGTGCAGGTATGCAGGGTCAAGATATAAGATTAGCTGCTGCTAACCAATTAGCTAACATATCCAATCTTGGATTTGGAATGGGTCAGACTGTTAATAATAACATGATGCAACAAGGAATGATGCAACAAGCTCTACAACAAGCACTCATGGATGCAGCACAGCAGAATTATGGAGAATTTACAGGTCATCCAGCAGAGGGTCTTCAGTATTTGAATAATGCATTAGGCATTACACCTTATGGACAGACAACCACTACGACAGGTCAACCCGGACTATTTGATTATTTGACATTGGCAACCCAGTGGCCGCAGTAATAGGAGATTAATATGGCAATAGGTTTAGGACAAATATTAGGCATGGGATTGTTGAGTCAACTTATGGGTAGCTTTGGTGCTAAGAAAGAAGAACGACCACGAATGAAGGGTGGTTGGTCACCACCACAACAAGGTCTACAACAGGGAGTCATGGATGTAGCAAAACTACAAGCTCTAAAACAACAACAAGGACAAGGGAACAACCAACAACAAGGGTTTGGTGGTATAGGTGGTATGATGAGTGGCGTAAGTAATCAATTGTTTCCGGGAATGAATCCAGAACAAAGAGCTCGTCTTGGTATGGCTTTCAATTCAATGCGTTTACGTCCTGATGCTAACTTAGCCGCTTCTATGCAATCTACTATAGACAATGCTACTAAGAAAAAAAATCGTAATGCAACAGTAGAAGCTCTTATTAAGATGGATAAGCCTAATCTAGCTAATTTAGTACAGACAGGTGCAATGGATATAAACACAGCATGGGGATTAGCAAATAAAGAAGTAAAAGGCGATGTTAATGGTACACTAGTATGGATGGAAACATTCAGAGGTAAAGGTACTCCTGAACAAGATTTACAAATAGATTCGTACAGAGCCTTACTTGAAAGTGCTATAGGTGACCCAACAGCGATTAGAGAATACACCAAAATGTTTGCAAATGACTTTGGTGTTGGTGTTAAAGACCTTAAAGATACTCTTGTCGGTGGCATACAGATACAACAAACAGATGGCATTGTAAAAGGTGTAGAAATGAAAGAAGGTCAAAAGTTTATGATAACTGTAGATGAATTTGGTGAAGAGAACCTTAATGTTATTGAAGGTGCGTTTGGTGAAACAGAAGCACAAAAATATACAAGAGAATTAGAACAAACTCTGAACGCAGAAGATATAAAACTTGGTACAAAACGTGCTGACGAAGCATATTTAGAAGCTGCTGGTGCTATTCAGTCCGTACAACAATATTTAGAAGTACAAAGAACTCTTAAAAATCCTGATGGCACATATAATGAAAAGGCTATTACAGGTTGGATACCTGATTGGTTACCTTCATTTAATGCTGACCAATCTTTTATTAATAGTACAGCTAATTTAATGGGTATTAAAGTAATTAACATGGCTACTTTTGGTGCATTGTCTGAAAAAGAAATGCAAATGGCAATGGAGACAAATCTAGATACTAGGTTATCTCCTGAAGAATTGTACTTACAAATTACAATGATGGTTGAGTCAAGACAAAAACTGGCTCAAGAGTTAATGCGAAGAGCACAACAATATGCAGAGTTAGGTTATTCACAAACAAAATTCAGAGAAGCAAGAGTTAAAGAAAACCAAGGACATTTAGCAACAAGATATAGAGTCATGCCTTCCGATGTTAAACAGGCTATTATAATTGGAAAGTATAAATCAGATACAAAAAACCATCCTGATATTACTTTTGAAACATGGGATGCAAACAACGAAATGACAGGAAATGAGATTTGGTCATATTTTAACTTTGATGCTAGAGCAAGGTTCATTGCTAATATGGATGGGATGACAGGTAAAAAATTCTTAGAAATAATGGGTCATACTGAATTTGCAGATGATTGGTGGAAGGAGAACGAGGGGGTTAGGTAATGGCTGATAAAAGAACAGACGAAGAACTATTTGATGATGTTTTTACACCTTCAGGAAGTGGTGTTGTTGACGCAGCCACAATACAGAGTTCATCACAAGAAAATGTTCAAATGATGCAAGATTTATTGCCTCAAGTATCACTAGAGGATACTGGTGTAATACAAGCACCAAGTCAAAAAGCTAGAGCATTTGCAGGTGGAGTCACGTTTCAATTTGCTGATGAGTTAGAAGCTTACGCAAGGTCTTTAATGGATGATAATGTTTCATACGAACAAGTCAAGTCTGAAATAAACAAAAAAGTAGCCGCTTATGCAAAACAAAACCCTAAAGAAGCATTTGGTATGGAACTAGCTGGTGCGTTTTTACCAACATTGGCTAGTGTATTTGGAACTCCAGCAGCATGGGGTGCTACTGTATCAAATATTTTTAGGCTTAGTCGTTCTGTATTCCAATCAGGTAGCACATCAGGTAAATTGTCTATTGCACAAAGTATGAACAGGGCAGGTACAAGTGCAGGTGTTTATTCAGTAGGTGCAAGTGAAGATAAGAATGTTTATGATTTTGCTACAGGATATATTATAGGTGCACCAATAGCAGGTGGTTTTGTATTAGGTGGTAATGTTGTTTCAGGCATAGCAACTTATGTTTCTACATTAGGAAAGAGAATGTATGGTGACACAGCAAGTTTGGCAGTTCGTAAAGAATTAGCCAAGCTAATGGAACAGACAGGCAAGTCTGAAGACGAGGTGGTAGTAGATTTAATGAATGGTCGCTTAATGACAGAAAACCAAACTCTAGTTAATTTAATAAAAGAAACTGTTAAAGGCAAGGGAGAAGCAGTAGATATTTTAGAAGACATTGCAAAAACTAGACCGAAAATAACTAAAACAAATGTTATTGATGAAATGCAAAGTGCCACAACAGGAACTAATTCTGATGCAAACCTAACTAAGATATGGAGACAAAACCAAACTGAAATTAGAAAGAAAGAGAAAGAATTATATGACATAGTATTTGGCAAGAAAGGTGGCAACCCTAATCTAGTTAAAGGAGGAGATAACGGAATTGTCAATGATTTATTAAGTGCAGCTCAGATGAAAGGTACAGGTGTGTTCGATGAACTAGAAAAAATATACAGTTCATCAGGTCACTTAGTTCCGTTATTTGCAAGAAATTCAAATGGTGCTATAAGAATTTTAAGACAGCCTTCTCTAGAAGATGCTGAAGTTGTAAGAAGAACACTAGCAGAAGTTGCCTATGACTTAAATAAATCAGGCAAAGGTCAGGCAGGTGGAAATATTCAAGCATTGGCTGAAAGCCTTAGAACAAAACTTGATGATATGAGTCCAACTTTAAAAGTAGTTAGAGAACAAGCAAAAATAGTAAGAAAAGGTAGAGAGGCTTATGACTATGGATTAGGTTTACTTAATGCTAAAAAAGGTAACTCTGCTGAAGATGTGCAATTATTTATTAATGACTTTGGTGATGTTCCGGGAGTTATGAACGCACTACGCATTGGTATTACACAAGCACTTAAAAACAAAAAAGGTTATCAATCTATAAAAGAGATGGCTAATCCTGAAATGCCACTACATGACATAATGAATCAAGTTTTACCTAAAGAGCAATTAGCTGAGATTATGGCTAAAATGAATGTAGCAAGTAATGCCGCAAAAGTTAGTCCATCACTACAAGGAGCATTTGGTTCTCAGACTGCTGATAAAATACAAATGTCAAGAATAGCAGGTGCATCAGGTGGTAGAGAGGGTGGTATGATAATTGCAGTTGTCGATGGTGCTATCCAATATATGAAAAGGACTATGGGTTTGTCACACAAACATGCTAAAGAATATGCAGAAATCATAACTACAAAGCCTGAGAATTATAAAGCACTAGAAAAAGCATTGATAGATGATAGCTCAATGGGAACATTTATGAAGGTGTTAGATTCATTAATTACTGGTTCGTCCAAAACTTATGGTGAAGTACGAGCTAAAACAGGTGCAGCAGAGATTAATGAAATGTTTGACCCCGGAGCTGCATCAGGTGTAGAAGGTTTAATGAGTTTAGCAGGTAGAAAAGCATTTCCTTTGATAACTGGATTCAAGGAGTAATTAATGGAAAAACTTAAAGCAATGACAGAAGACCAAATTCAAGAGATAGCAAGTGATGCTGTACAGGGAGCTGTCAACTTCGTAGAATCCGAAATAGCAGAGGAAAGAATCAAATCTCAGCGATATTTCGAGGGAGAGGTCGATATTGGCGAAGAAGATGGACGTTCTAAGATAGTTTCCACTAAGGTTAGGGATACCATAAGGGCTATAAAGCCTAGTTTGATGCGTGTTTTCCTCTCTTCAGAGAATCCTGTGGAGTTCATTCCAACCTCCCAAGAGGACGTTAAGATGGCAGAACAGGCTACCAAATACGCTCATTGGAGGTTCACAGAACTCAATGGTTATAGGTTATTGAACGATGTGATACACGATGCACTTGTCAAAAAGACAGGTGTTCTGAAAATTTGGTGGGAAGACAATACAGAATCAGAAATACATTCCTACTCCAATGTCACAGACGAGGAGATGTTATTAATCGTCAATGATGACAATGTAGAAGTCTTAGAACATTCAACTGAAGTAGTCATGGATATGGACGAGATGGGTGTGGAAATGGAAAGACCTGAACACTCATTGAAGATAAGCTACAAAACAGAGAGTGGTGAACTGAAAATTGAAGCACTCCCTCCTGAAGAGTTTGTAGTGGATAGAAATGCCAAAAGCGTTGAAGATGCGTATGTAGTTGCACACAGAACAGAAATGCGAGTTTCCGACCTCGTGGAAATGGGATACGATTTTGATGAAATATCAGAACTCTCAGGACTCAGCTCTGACGATGCCTTCAGCGATGAAGAGGATTTTGAACGTAGAGGTTATGAACAGGATGATGAAGAATCTGCAGATGTTAGTATGAAGAAAGTACAAGTTACAGAAGCCTATATGAAAATGGATAAGGAAGGAACTGGTATTGCAACCATGTACAGGATACTTCTCGCAGGTGGAGAGGATAAGCTCTTAGAGTGTGAGCCTTGGGGAGATGTACCATTTGCAATTTTTGAAATCGACCCTGAGCCACATACATTCTTTGGCAGAAGTGTTGCAGACCTTATTATGAACGACCAAGACTCCTCTACAGCGATGCTGAGAGGTTTGATGGATAATGTCGCTTTGACAAATTCGCCAAGACAGGGATATGTACAAGGACAGGTCAATGTAGATGATTTAATGAACAATGAGATTGGTGGACTTGTGAGGATGAAGTCTCCACAAGCACTTGTTGATATAACTACACCATTCGTAGCAGGTCAGGTACTTGATGCAATTCAATACATGGATATGACTGTAGAATCAAAGACAGGAGTCTCTAAAGCCTCAATAGGACTAGACCCTGATGCTTTACAGAATACTTCAGCGACAGCAGCACGTCTACAAGCACAACAAGGTTCAGCTCAAATAGAAGTTATGGCACGGAATCTCGCAGAGGGAGGCATGAAACGTCTATTCAAACTGATGTTGAGACTCTGTGTGGAGAATAGCAATGAAGAAGCCATGATGAGACTACATGGACAATTTCAACCTATTGACCCACGAACATGGAACGCAGAGATGGATGTTACCATCAATGTTGGACTCGGAACAGGTAGAGAGGAGCAAAAACAAGGAGCACTTGGACAAGCATTGCAGATGCAAATGCAAATATGGCAAGCCTATGGAGCTGCTAATGGTCTAGTGACGATGACAGGAATCAGGAATACTCTTGGAGATATGTTGGCTTTGAATGGCATCAGAAATATCGACAGATACTTCAATCCAATGACACCTGAGCAAGAACAAATGCTTATACAACAACAACAAGAGATGGAAGCTCAACAACCAGAAACAAGTCCTGAAGCAGATGCATTAGTCGAGGCTGAAAAATATAAGGCAGACAAGAAAGCAGAAACAGATGTTCTTAAAGTCCAGATGGATGCACAGAAGGCACAGCTAGGAGCACAGAAAGATTCCCAGATAGCTCAGATAGAGATACAGAAAGCCGCACAGAAAGCTGAGATAGATGCACAGAAGGCACAGATAGATATGCAGAAAGCAAAAGCAGTTGATGATAGAGAACGTGATAAACTCGACCAAGAACTGATTATCAAAACAGCAGAAATACTAGGAAGATATGGACAATCAGTAGATACTGCTAAGATTAAACAAGCACAAGCACAACCACGAAACGGAGGTATGTTCTAATGCATATCGTTGAAAAATCTGCTAAACTACGAACATTACAGGCTGACGATACTTATAAAGCAGTCATAAAAGAAATTACAGACCAGCAAATCGCTATGTTTGTAAATGTTGATTCCACAGAGGAGCAACGAGGGGAAGCACACGATGTTATTCGTGCTTTGAGATTGATTGAGGATTACTTCGACTCTGTTTATACAGATGAAGCAATGCACAATCGTAAATTGAAGAAATAGGAGACAGTACCGTGGCAGAAGAAACGACTGAAACCAAACCAATCAGCACCATAGAGGATGCTGTAGAGAGCATTGTTGCTCCAAGTGAAGAACCAACTGAAGAAGTTACAGCTCAGGCAACAGGAGAAGTTACTGATGAAACAGCACAAGAGGTAGAGGCTTCTGCTGAGACTGAAACTGAAGAAGTTGAAGAAGAGGAGGAAGTTGAAGTTGAGGCTTCTGACTCGGATGATGAAGACCAAGAAGAGCCTGAAAGTCAAGTAGAACCTGAAACGTATTCTGTCAAAGTAAATGGACAGGAATCACAGGTAACCTTAGAAGACTTAAAACAAGGCTATTCTGGACAGAAATACGTCCAATCAGGGATGCAAGACGTTGCCAATAAAAGAAAAGAGGCAGAAAATGTCTATGTAGCTCTGAATAATGAACGACAACAAATAGCACAAATACACCAACAGCTCCAAAATGGAGGAGTTGCACAACCACCTACTAAACCTTCCAAGGAACTTTTCGAGGCTGACCCAATTGGGTATATGCAAGAAAACCTTGATTATGAGGAAAAGAAGGCAAACTGGGATAACCAAATGGCACAACTGCAATATGTTTCACAACAAAATAGTGTAGCACAGCAGTCAGCTAGACAGGCTTTTCTCAGAGAACAGATGCAAATACTCCAAAAAGATATTCCTGAGTTCGCTGATGAAAAGAAAGCGACAAAACTCAAGGATAAGTTGGTCAGTACAGGGCAAAAACAGTATGGGTATACTGCTGCTGAGATTGCTCAAATTACTGACAGTCGAGCTATAAAGGTATTAAATGATGCTATGAAGTATCAAAGTTTAATTGCAGGTAAAACCAAAGCTGAGGTGAAAACCAAGGGTGCGAAATCTGTAATGAAACCGGGAGCTAAGAAACATGCCACCCCTGATGCGAAAATCCGTTCTCGAAAAAAAGCAAAACTAAGAGAAACTGGGAGCATCGATGATGCAATCGGTTTAATTACTAATGTATAGATAATATGGAGAAATATTATGGCACAGCCAAGTAATACTTTCGACAGTTATGATGCGGTTGGTATTCGAGAGGATTTAGAGAACGTAATTTACGACATCTCTCCTGAAGAAACACCATTCTATTCTAGCAGTAAGAAAGTAAAAGCAAGTAATACCTACCATGAGTGGCAGACAGATGCTTTGAGAGCATCAACTACCAATGCTCATATCGAGGGAGATGCTACAACAGCAGAAGCAAGAGTAGCGACTACTCGTCTAGGTAATTACACACAAATCTTTAAAAACGCTGTAGTTATTCCTGATACCGACAAAGGCTTAGACAAAGCCGGTAGGGCTTCAGAGATGGCATATCAGACTTTGAAGATTGCAAAAGAGCAAAAACTCGACATCGAGAAGGCACTCTTTGCTAATAATGCAAGAGTAGCAGGTAATGCTACAACTGCTCGTGAATTAGCAGGAGCACCAGTTTGGTTTACTAACACTATTCAAAACATGGGTGCAGGTGGAGCACACGCTACAGGTGATGGTACTGATGCTCGTACAGATGGTACACAATCAGTATTCAACCAAACCAAATTTGATGCAACTATGCAATCAATTTGGGAGAAGGGTGGTACACCTGATAGTGTTTATCTGAGTGCATTTCAGATGAATAAGGCATTAGACTTCTCAGGTAATAATAACCAACGTTCAACTGTTCAGGCAGGTGATAAGAAGGTTGTTAAATCTTTGGATGTATATGTGACTCCGTGGGGAACAATTGAATTTGTACCCTCAAGGGAAAATAGAAGCAGGGATGTCTATGTTATGCAAGATGACATGTGGGCAGTCGCTGTTCTTAGGGGAACTAAGAATGTCGAACTAGCCAAAACTGGTGATAATTCAACTCGTCAAGTAGTGACTGAGTTGACTCTTATTTCTAAAAACGATAAGGCATCAGGCATGGTTGTAGACTGTACTACTTCTTAATGAGGTAGAATAATAGAGTGGGAGGTCTGAGTTAAGCCTCCCACACTACTAAGGTAAATATGAAGATTAAAGAACAAGTACATCACGACATAAAAAATGATAAGATAATCGTCGAGAGTACATACGATAACAACCCTACACTTGAAAGGGCAGAACAGCTCAGAAAGGCAAAGGTTGGTATAACTGGTCATAATAAGCTAGTGGGCACGATACCGATTCACATCGTCAAGATGTGGTGTGATGAAGCAGGTATTAAATGGAGTGATACTCAAGCCAAGAAAGAAATCATCAGAAAAAAGATGCTTAGTGGCGATTTTGATAAACTTCGAGTATGGAAAGGAACTTTTTAGGAGACAAATATGGCAGATACAACTACAACTACATTCTCCTTAGTTAAGCCAGAGGTTGGAGCTTCTGCTGATACTTGGGGAACGAAGTTAAATACAACACTCGACACTTTGGACGATTTGTTGGATGGTACTACAGCAGTAAAACCAAATATGACTGCTTCTCAATGGCAGGTTGGTGGCACAGCAATCACAACTAACGCTACTGAACTTAATGCTCTAGATGGTTTCATAGTCCTCACAGCGACCTCAAACATAGGACTAGGCTCTGGTGCAGTAGACTCAATTACTACTGGTGACTATAATGTAGGACTAGGTGATAGTGCATTAACAGCAGCTACTACAGGTTATAGAAATGTTGCAATTGGTCACGATAGTTCAAAAGCTATTACTACAGGATTTGGTAATACAGCTTTAGGGCACTCAAGTTTACAAACTGCGATTACAAATCAAGGGAATACTGCTATAGGATATAAATCATTAACCATAAATGTAGCAGACAACAATACTGCTGTAGGTTATGAAACTTTCCTTGTAAATACAAGTGGTTCGCAAAGTGTAGGAGTTGGTTACCGGGTATTAAAGGCAAATACTACAGGTAGTTATAATACTGGTTTAGGTTATCAAGCCTTAATAGCTAATACCACAGGTGATTATAATACAGCAATTGGTAAATCAGCCCTTGCTGCAAACACCACAGGTAATGAAAATACAGCAGTAGGTGATGGTACTTTAATTGCTAATATTGGTGGTAATGAAAATACTGCATTAGGTCAACACGCATTATATTCAAATACTGAGGGTGATTATAATGTTTCACTTGGTAGAAACTCTTTGTATACAAATACTACAGGTTCTCAAAATATTGCTGTTGGCAGAGGTGCTTTATACTATAACACTACAGGTGGAAACAACAATGCTATTGGTTATTCTTCGTTAGGGGCTAACACTACAGGTTCAGGAAATGTTGCTTTGGGTGACTATTCTTTAGATGCTAATACTACCGCTGCTTATAATACTGCTATTGGATATAACTCTTTAGGGGCTAACACTACTGGTATTGCTAATGTTGCAGTTGGAAAAGATGCTTTAAAAGCTAACACTACAGGTATTGATAATACTGCGGTTGGTTTGGGAGCTTTAGATGCTAATACCACAGCTAGTTATAATACAGCTATGGGTAAAAATGCTTTAGGAGCTACTACTGCTGAAGGGAATACAGGAATAGGTCGTGAAGCATTATCTACTAATAGTTCAGGAACAAATAATACAGCAGTAGGTAAGGGTTCTCTACAATCAAATACCACAGCTAATGATAATACAGCAGTTGGTAAAGATTCTTTATTTCAAAACACTACAGGTACTATGAATGTATCTGTTGGAGCTAATTCTTTAGATGCAAACACAACAGGTTCATATAATACTGGTATTGGTAAGAGTTCTTTAGGTGCTAATACTGAAGGAGCTAATAACACAGGTATTGGTTTTGTAGCTTTAGCAGCTAATACAACTGGAGCTAACAATACCGCTGTAGGTTATTATGCTTTAACAGCTAACACTACAGGTGCTGATAACACTGCTGTAGGTAAAGATAGTATGGATAGCAATACCACAGGCAGTAGTAATGCAGCATTAGGACTTGATTCATTACAAAATAATAGTACAGGAAATTATAACACAGCAATTGGTAGAAGTGCATTAAGTGGTAATTCTACAGGTGATAATAATGTTGCTGTGGGTTACTATGCATCGTTAAATAGCACTACAGCCGATAACAATACAGCAGTGGGTTATTATGCTTTACAAAATAACAGTACAGGTTCTAATAATTTAGCTCTTGGTTATGAGGCTTTAAAAGCTAACACTACAGCAGGTCAAAATGTAGCTATAGGTAGAAAATCTATGATTACCAATACTACAGGCGATGATAATACAGCAGTTGGTTACAATTCTTTATATTACAATACCACAGGTACTGATAATGTTGCTCTTGGTACTGGTGCTTTACAAGCTAACCAAACAGCCTCTTATAACACAGCAGTAGGTAGAAGTGCTTTAAGTGCTAACACCACAGGTGTTGAGAATACGGCTATTGGATTTAATTCACTACTTGACAACACTACTGGCTCTTACAATACCTCTGTGGGTAGAAGTGCATCTGAAGACCAAACAACTGGTGATTTTAATGCCTCATTTGGTTATCAGTCATTAGAAAGAGCAAACGCTGATAATAATTCAGGTTTTGGTGCATATACATTACGCTTTACTACAACAGGTGCTGGTAATACAGCAGCTGGTATGCAAGCCATGTATGCTAACACTTCAGGTTCTGAGAATGTAGCAATAGGTCATTATACTATGGGTGCTAATACTACAGGTGGTAGTAATACAGCAGTAGGTTCTTATGCTTTAGATGCTAACACTACAGGCGGTTCTAATGTAGCAGTAGGTAAAAGTGCTTTAAGTGCTAACACTACAGCTAGTTATAATACAGCAGCAGGTGTTTCAGCAATGCAAAATAATACTGAAGGTAATGATAATTCAGCATTTGGAAAAAGCTCTTTAAAAGTGAATACTACAGGTGATTACAATACAGCAATTGGTTCTGAGGCTTTAAATAAAAATACTACAGCTAGTAATAATACAGCGGTTGGCTACTATGCTTTACAAGCTAACACTACAGGTAGTGGTAATACATCAATAGGAAGAAAATCTCTTGGTCAAAATACTACAGGATACGAAAATTGTACTGTAGGCTTTAATATGTGGAACAATACCACAGGTTATAAGAACACAGCTATGGGTTATAGAGCTTTATATCTTAATACTACATCTAATTATGCCACTGCTATTGGTCACGAAGCATTATATAACAGTGCTACTCATACAGTAAATGCTGATAATTATAATGTAGCTGTTGGCTATCACGCAGGTTATGGTCTAACTACTGGTGTTAGAAATGTAGCCATTGGAGCACATTCTATAGACGCTACTGTAACTGGTAATGACAATGTAGGAGTTGGTTATGCTTCTTTAGGTGCTAATACTACAGGTCAAGATAATGTAGCTGTAGGAACATCAGCATTAGAAGTAAGTACCACAGGTGATGACTTAGTAGCACTTGGTTATAATGCTTTAAGTTCAAATACTACAGCTTCAGATAATACAGCAGTTGGTTCAAGGGCTTTACAAGCTAACACAACTGGTATCGAAAACACAGCAGTAGGAGAAGTAGCATTAGACAACAATACAACAGGTTCATATTGTACAGCATTAGGTAGACACGCATTAAGTTCTTCCTCAACAGCTAATAATAATACAGCAATCGGTAGAAATGCTTTAGGAGATGACAGTACAGGTCATACCAACACAGCATTGGGTAAAGATGCTTTAGGAAATACCACAACAGGGGATAATAATATTGGCATAGGACATAATGCACAATCTTCTGCTGT
>Ga0208299_1002356_pt1 | contig 12838 bp, 12 predicted proteins | sample 15_taG_FD_184089 | JGI IMG/M metagenome (GOLD analysis project Ga0208299, IMG submission 184089) | Marine viral communities from the Subarctic Pacific Ocean - 15_ETSP_OMZ_AT15312 metaG (SPAdes) (version 2) | ecosystem: Environmental > Aquatic > Marine > Oceanic | place: Pacific Ocean | collected...
ACCACCGTGAGCAACGCCTACATCTGTGGCTTCCCAAGTACCAGTAGTGATTGTCCCAACCCCCGTTATTTGGGTTTGAGAGGCATCTACACCTATAACTGAACTAGAAGCTGTAAGACCTGTACCTGCAAATAATGTTGCTACATCGGCTAAATCACCCTTGACGGTCGCATTGCTGTCAGTGGTGTCTGTAAATACTATGTAATCACCATTAGCAATGGCGGTATCTGTAAGTTCTGAAAGGTCAAGGGCAAGATTGACTGTACCTGAGGTTCCCCCACCAGACAAACCAACACCTGCGGTTACAGCTTGAACATCTCCTTCATAAGCAGAGTCTACAGATAATACTCCACTACTTGCACTTAATCCTGTTCCTGCCAGTTTACTGACTAAGGTGTCTAGACCTACCTTCTTTAATACGCCAGCATCACTATAAAGAAGTTCATCTGCCGCCGCTAATCCAGAAGTAATTTCTGACTGTGCGGAAATAACATCAGTGTTCAGCATAGAACCGTGAACAGCATTAGCCTGAATAGTTCCTGTACCTGTAACAGTACCAGACCCATCAAACGAACCTGAAGTCCAAGCTACGTCTCCAGTCATAGAAATAGTTCGCCCAGTAGCTAGTGCTGTAGCTGTGGTAGCGTTACCTGATAATGCCCCAGAAAAGGTAGTAGCGGTTACTGTGCCTGAACTGGGGTTGTAGTGGAAATCCCCATCCATCTCTAATTCTTGGCTTCCTGTGCTAGTTACGGCGTCAGCGACAAAAGTAACTAGGTTATTCTCGTCAGTAGCTTCATTATCCGTAACTGTAATGTTATCACCAACTAACCCGTCTGTAAAATCAGTACGAGTCATGTATTTAATTACATCAGGGTCTTCCGAAACGTCAAGCAGCAATATAAGGTCATCACCAGCAATAGACGTTTCTACCTCCTGATCGGTAAAGATATCCTTATCTATTTCAGTTGCGGGTATATTAGTATCAAATAATGGTCCGCGTTTTAAGCCTCCGGGTCTGCTAACAGGCATTTATCTTCCCCATGCAATTCCTCTTATTCGTACATTAGTTGAACTATCTCGAATGATAGTGATTTTTTCAGATATATAAATTCCATCATCAAAGTACCCTTCGTTCTGGGGAATAAACATATCACTAGTAGCTTTAGCAGCATCATCATCAAACCGTACCCATGCGTCCCCAAGTTCTACTACGAAGGTAATTTTATTACATTCTTGCATAGCACCCGCTAAATTTAATACGGTTTCAACAGTAGACCCACTAGTCGTTAATGTAAACGACTTGTGCTTTGGGTAGTTTTGGAGTAACTCAATTTCTTGTCTCCACGGTGCCTGTTGTGTCATTTACTTATCCTGCTTTCTTGAATAATGTGGGGCGTCCTGTGCCTAAACCATTTTTTATGGGGGTCATTCCCTTTGGCATTCTAAAGCCCTCCATTTTTTCAATCATAGAAACGGACATGTATACAGGAGACACCGCTTGTCTACGAAGTCGTGATATTCGGTTCCCCAATGTGTCGATTATTTCACGCATTTCTTCATTAAGGGCTTGTGCGTCACCTAAATCCTGTTTGCCATCATTTACTTCTTTTACTAGTGAAGAAGCAACTAATTCTGACCAATTGAGGTTTTCATTAGCGGAAGCTAATTCCGTTGTAGCTAAAGATAATTCTGCATCAAATTTATTTTTCAATTCATTATAGAACTCTATTTGCTTTTTCAGAAAGTCAATTTCTACCTCAAAAGCCCTATTATCGTCTTGAAATTGTTTTTCTCGTTTATCCAAAGATAATTCCCTGTCTTTTAAACCAGCGGACTCCTTATCTTGAATCTTTATTTTTTCTTCAAGCGAAGTTTTATCACCCCGTAAAGAACCTATAATTAACTGTTGAGAATCAATGGTTGCTTTATCAACTTCTATCTGGGCTTTAGCCGCCCCCTCAGTAATCAGTAATTGTTTATTTAAATTATTAAGTTCAGAAAAGTCTGATTGTAGAGTATTAAAATTATTTTTCAATTTTTCTGAGTTAGATTCAGACTCTTGGATTTTAGTTTTTACTCCAGCTAACTTAGTAACTTCGGTTTTAAGGGCAGAATACTCATCTATATAAGTTTTAATTTCACCTCTTTGGTTTTGATTTTCTGTAGATAGGCGAGTAACATCACCTGAAAGTGCTTCAACTTGTTCTTTCCAAGTATCTCTTTCACTTTCAACGTACTTGAGTCTGTCAAGCTCAGAACGAAGTTTAGATTCTATAGTATCATCACCAATTATAACTTGTTGCGAGGATAATGAAGATCGTCTTTTAGATAATTTAGGGCGTTTCATAAACTCATCTGCTCTCATTTATGATTTTCTCCTTGTCCTAGGCCCTCTTGTTGCCCTAGCGGTTCTCTTAGAAGGAGCTCCTCTCCTTGATACCACCCCTTTTGTGCCCCTCGCAAAATATCTTCTAGCTGTAAGAGGTTGTTTTTGCCCTACTTTTCGTTGTTGTGTACCGGTTCCTGAGCCTCTAAATCTCTTTTCACCCTGAACTTCTGCTACTGTTCTACCAACGTTTTCTTGACGAACCCAACGATGCTTAAATCCATCCCACACTTCACCTTGACGTGGAGGGATTGGGAGATGGTCTTTCTCTAACATTTCAGAATCAGCTTTCCATACCTCAATATCATCTTGCCAAAATTTTTGTAAGCTTTTTATAGATGGCTGTTTAGGACCCCGTGGTTTAACTCCACCTTCACCACCCATTGCCCCTGATGACCCATCTATCGTGGTACCGGTGGGTTGAGGGTTGGATGACCTAGGGACAGCATTGTCCGTTTTAGGTTTATGAGGTGCGGGATTTCTTACTACTTTTTCTAGTTTTTCCATATAATTTTCCTAACTAGATGTTGAATATACATTATACTGTATTATACTACCTTTCATATTTATTCTAAAACGTTTGTGACTTTATGTCAGCGCTTCAAATCCTCCACGAGGGCGTGTTTGAGGGGCGGCTGTAGGGGGCGTTTTAGGGGGTGTTGACTCTATTGACGATGGAATACCGACTCGTTTTTTAGTCCCTTTACCTTCCGCAGCACGACGTTGTGCCCTATTTGGCGTCACAGGTGTAAGGTCAGGTGCGTTAGTGCCTGTTATTCCATCACGTTCGGCTCTATCCTCAACTGTAAAGTTATGAAAAGCATCAACTGTTTCCCCATGCGTTTCAATACGGGATGCATCCCCTACACCTGAATTCTGTCGCTCACGAATAGCATTTAATTTAGCCTGTGCTCCCCTTAGTCTTTGGGTTTGGGCTGGGTCTTGTGTTAGTTTATTTTTACTGGTTTCAGGGGGTGGGCCAGTACTAGATGGTTGATCTGCGCTAACACTAGCCATACCTGTGGAGGCAATGTCTTGACCAAACTGACTTGCACCTTCTTTGGTGCGATCTATAATCTTACCCGCTTTATCAGCAGAAGCAGCGGTGGCTTGATTTATTTTCTCACTACCCGCAAGAGCACCTTCCCTAACTTTATCCGTTACTTTTCCCTTGACATCAGATACTTTTTCCTTGGCATCAGAAACCCGTGCAGTAGCTCGGTCTATATTTGCACCCGCTGCTAAAGCTGCTCCGGAAACATCTTCAACAGCCCGCCCAGCAATATCAGATACTACTGGAGCCACTTTCCTCCCTACCTTTTTAGCGGCTCCTGCTACCCCTTCTCCCGGTGAAGGCAAACCAAGTGCTTCATCCTTCTTAGTAGAACCAAAAAGTAGTCTGCGATACAACTTAGGTTGTGCTGTAGGGTTATAGAAAAGTGAAGCTACATCTCTGAAAGAATATAATCCCGTAACATCTTTGGATGTTGCGCCGACCTTTTTGGCTGTTTCGCCAACCTTCTGTGCTGTTTCGCCCACCTTTTGTCCCGCCGCTGATTGTCCGACCTTTTCAGGCATTTCGTTGAGCTTTAATTTTTTGGCAAGACTACCACTATGTTTTCTGGAAAAGTTAAGAATATTCCCTGCTATGTTCGAGAAATTTTCTTTTCGTAGTACGCCGTTTATGTCGTTATCCATAGGGACAACGTTTTTAGGGGCACCTTGACCGCCAAGATTATGATGCCTAATTATATTATTTTGCATCCCATGCCTAGCATGGTCCGCTGATGAGCCTTCTTGATGGTCTAATGCATGCCATGCTCCTTTATATTGTCCTACAGCATGAGCATTATCTAATCTTTCATCGAGTTTTGGGTCTCCTGTGTAATGAGATGTAGTTTCTGGAGAGATAAAACCGTGTTTATTCTGTTCAGGGGGTTTTACTGGAGACCATATTATTTGCCCTTCTTTATTTTTAGTAACACTGATATAATCACTAGCGCCTTTAGTACCACGAGCTAATGGCTCGTGAGCTTTGAGGATTACGCTACGTTTACCGTCCTCGTCTTTTCCTATATGTTCTGTATGTACAGTATGAGCGGGAGAAAAAGATGTAGTTTCTCCCGGTTTTAGATGCTGGTCAAAATGAGCCGCCATTGAGTCAAAACGTTCCCTGTCCACCCATTGCCCAGTTTCTGGATGGTATGCGTAACCGTCTCCCGGCGACTCTGTGGATGGGTGACCCTGTAAAGTTCTGCGTTTAGCCTTTTCTGATGACGTTTCTTCGCCTACATTATCTTCTTGTCTACGAAGCGCCTCCGCTTCGTCCTTATTTTTCATATCTTCAGGATCGGAGTATAACGGAATAATTTTACCATCTTCGTCTCTATACTTATCATCAGCAGTTTTAGAGTAAATGGAATGATTTAGACCTTTACCTATTATGTCATTTTGTCGTTCTTGATAGTCTTCTTGATTATTTCTAGCTTGGTTATTCTCAATTGATAATTGTTTTCTGTGCTCTGGACCCATGTAATCATCTACAGTTTCCATTTCTTCTGCAAGGTCTCGTTTTTGACGAGGAGTCAAAACGGCATTTATAGCGGATGATGAATTTGTAATTTTGCCGTATATTTCAGTCGGTATGCGATTTCCAGCGCCCAAGGCATTCAAAAGGCTGCCTAAACTGCTTATTTCGCTGAGATCAATGCCAGCCTTTTCTAAATTGACACGGGTGTCATGTACTACAATTTTATTTAAATTACGGAAATAATGAAGTGCAGCAGAGTTATCCCATTGATCTGATACCTTACGTCCATCGGAACCCAGAATAGAAGGCATAGCCGCCATCTGTTCCTGTACACGTTTGCTTTCTACAGCCCAAACAGCTTTATCTTCTTCTTCTTTCTGTTTTGTTGCTTCTGTTTCTTCTTTTTCCGCTGCTCTTGCTTCTTCTTTTTCTTTTTCCTCTGCCCTTGTCGCAGCCGTTTTTTGATGGTCTTCCAATTCTTTTCTACGATCATCATCAGAAAGAGAATTTAAATATCTAGCATAAGACCCTAAATCTTTATATTTTAAATCGTGGAAAGCTCTACCATCATGCGTTGCAACGTGGTCTTTTATATGCTCTCGAACTACGTCAAGGAGACCTTTTTTATTACGTATACTATCCCTTAACGCCCTATTACTCTTAGAAGAAGTACGCCTTGATTTTTCTTCGTTCTTTGCGTGAGTTTTTTCCGCAGTACTTATAAGCTCATCAAACTTATCGTCTTTAATTTTACCACTATCCAGTAAAGTGATTTTTAGACTTTTTAGGTCATGATAACCCCTATGGCGAGGCTTTATTAAAGTTTCAAGTACTTCATCACCTATATCATCTAGATGTTGTTGACGGAATTTTCGTGCAGGGTCTTCTTCTGCTGTTGCCGCCGCCGCTGCGTCCCTTTCAGCTTGTGCAACTCTTTCAGCTTCAACTCTTTCTGCTTTGGCTGCTGCTTCAGCCTCAAGTCTTTTTGCCTTCTCCTCTTCACTCTCATCATCCCCATTAAAAGCTTCAAACCTACCTTGGACACCATTATCAGGAGGGGCATCTCCACTCTTGTCATCCTTATCACCACCCGTGACGTTACTACCTACTTGATCAGAAACTGATCTCCCAACAGAGTCTCCATCGACGTTTTCGTCCGAGCCTTTCGCACCTGCTCCTTTAGAAGCTCCGGGTTTTCCTGCATCTCTCGAAGCTGCTGATACGACAGGTTTTCCATCTCCTCCTCCGTCAGTTCCTCCAGTTCTGCCTTGGTTAGTAGCTCGTTCAGTGGCACTTTCATTATCATCTCCTCGGTGTAGTTTTACTTGGTTGTTTATATTGTCTAAATTTCCACTTCTAACCCCCTCAATTAATTCTTCACGCTGCCTCTGTGCACCAGATTCGATATTTTCCCGACGATTATCAGTAACCCCCTTACCGTCATTATCTATATTATTTTGTTCATTCTGGTTGATTTTAACCAAAGCTTGAGCTATATCTAACTGCACTCGTTTAGGAATCTCATCTAAAGGATGACTACCGGATTCTTTTGTATCAATAGCATATCGTAAAGAAGTTATCTGTTGGTTTTCATCCTCATTAAACTCTATACCCTCATCGGACTCATTTTCAGGGTTGTCAATTGTGGAGATAACATTATTAAGTCGAGCAGAATCTCCTGATTTAATGGCTTGACTAAGCCTATTTTCAGCATGTGCAAATGCGCTGTTTGATGCTTTTTCTCTTTCAGGGGAAGCCATCCGGTTAGACACTGACTTTTCAAGTGCACTTTTATAGGCAACAATGGCGGCTTGCTGGTCTTCTGGAGAAAAGCCATCTAGCCCACCGCCTGAAATGTCATTAAGGTGATTTAGATAACCTTTGTCTTCATCGCTAAGTTTTGATTCGTTGTTTTCAGAATCTTCATCGGTATCAGTTTCTTCACCTTCTTGACTGTCATCAGCTTTATCACTGTCGTTACCAGTGTTTTCAGAATTTTCATCAGCTTGACTGTCACTGTCTCCATCGTCATCAGCCGTAGGATCAGGAATATCTGTAGTGTCAGTAACTTTATTAGCTTTTGCTGCTTCGTCTTCTTTAAATTTTTCATCAAGTTTTCGTTGTTTCTCTGCTTCTGCTGCTGCGTCTTCTTGTCGTTTGGTCTCTGCTGCTGCTGCGTCAATGAGTTTTTGTTTTTCCTCTTCTATTGCTGCATTTTCACGTTTTGTGGCTTCTGCCTTTTCGTTTGCCAACCTTTGTGCGGCAGCTTGTTGATCTTTAGACGGAGGGGGTGCTTTAATCCCTGTGATTTCTTCAAGTCGATTACTGTACTCATCCCATAATTGACCTTCTGGTATCGCACCGTTTCCATGTAAGTCAGCTTTGAGTTCTTCTACCTGTTCATTTAGTCTTTTTGAAAATTCATCCAGATCATAAGAGACAGCGTTGGAGTCCTCATACAATCCTTTTAACCCAGTCGGAAAAAGCCCTGAGTCCTGAGAAATGGAAGATTTTAACTGTTCTGTCATAAGTCTTTGTCTGAGGGGGGAAAGTGAGTTAAAATCACCTGCACTTATAGGGGTTTTCCCACTATCGAGAATCTGATATTCCGTGGATTTCGGGTCTGGAGCAAAGTCCTCATTCCATTCAGCTTCAGCATGTTCAGTGGAGACAGGATCATCAGATGATGCGGCTGTAGCGGCAAAAGGGGCAGATTCGCCCATAACATGATTAGATAATATCTGATGCATTGTCTGGGGGGCATCATGGGTACCTGTATGCTTTAAGACCCCAGATAATGATGTGCCATCTGAATTTTTAGGGATTACGTTAGATGCCGCATTTGAACTCCGGATAAGAGCTTGAAATTCTGGTGAACTTATTAAAGCAGCTTCGGCTCTTGCAGGTGAAACATTGTTGGAAATTGCATCTAAATGTACGGTATTAGTTTCGTCCAGAGCAGCATCAATGTCCTGTAAATTTATCGAGTGGTGTTCGACACCATCGTTATTTTCTGTCCAAACTGGGGAATCCACTATATCACTGTTTTCATTAATATCATGAATAACTCTCATCATGGGAAGAAGAGCCTCTCTAATTCCAGAACCTTCAGGGTATTTAGCACTAATTAATTCTTCTGGGGAGGAACGTTTTATTGGGTTGAATATTTTTTCTTGTTTCCATTCTGGGTGTTTGGAGTTAGGATCAATTTTATTCATTGTCTCAAAAGAAGGATAATTAAATGCCCTAGCCAGTGCGCCTCCTTCGCCACCAAGTCTAGTATGATGAATGTCATATATAACATTGTAAAGAGGGGACTTTGGGGATATTCCCTCTATTTCTCCTTCAAATTTTCCTGCCTCATTTGGCGAATGTTTAGGTAATGCTTTTGCAATAGATTTTATATGCGCCATCCATGCGTCAAACACTGGTCTTTCGGGTCCATCTGGAGATTGTTGGGCACGTTTATTGAATGGTTCCAAACCTTTCGTGTACTTCTTCCCCACTTTAATGGCTTGATGTTTTACCTGCCCCTTTCCATCCCTAGGAAATAGGTTTGTATCACTAAAATTTTCCTCAACAAACTCGTCAGTTGTAGGAACTCCTTCTAGCTTGCCACTTAACTCAGGGTTAGCCCTAACATGTGCCTCTAAAGCTTTAACATGTTTAATTGATACTTTAGGATTGTTTGAACCGCCGTGACCCCATTCATTATGATGCCCATAAACTGGGAACCATGATTGTTCTTTACCACCTTTAGCATGCCCATTAACATTTCTGGATAAGGTTATAGGGGCGTCTAAAGTCGGTGAGTCTACAACAATAAATGGACGAGCGTTTTTTCCATCACCTTTACCTTGAATTTCGTAACGATGAACAATGTTGTACTTAGGAGGGTCTTTTTCTTTAGCCTTTAGAAAGGAGTAGTCATCCGAATGCTGCTGCATGGAAAGTTTGATCGCTTGCATGTAATCTTCTTCATCATAAGATTTTTGCAGCATCTTAGCGGCTTTTTTAATTCGGTTTATCTGAACATACATGTCAGAACCGCCACCCTCTGCGGTATCAGACGCTGTGGGTGTTAGGAGGGAATACGCACGAGAGTTGTTTCTATTCTGACGTTCCAACTGACTAACCATCTGGTCAACATATTCCTGCTTAGTAGTCCCACTAGGTGGAATTATATCAGGGTCAGACATATATTTTTCTCGCAAAGATGTCAAATGGAGTTCCTTCACTAAAATAGTAAGCTTCTCCATTATACTATCTAGATTATCTAAATATGAAAAAATACCCTGATTGACTACTTAGAAGAAGGGAAAGACATCTCTCTTCCACATTTTTCACATTTGTCTTTCATGTTTATTCCATGATTGCATACATTTAAACTATACATAAGTACTTAACCTATTAACCTTTAATTATTTAATTATTACTTAAGTTCTCTATATCTTTATACTATAGAACTAGGGTCTAATAAATGATAACAGTTCAAAAACCATGTGTCAAGTTAATATTGGCTTAATCAATAATTAGTATAATATTTAGGTTTGATTCTACCTAGTATCAGGAGGATACAATGAAATTTCCAAGTATAACTAATTGGTTTTGCAGGGAGCACTATTTAGCTCATCGAGAAAAACACCGTAAATACATTTTTACGTAAAAATATAAGGTTTCCTTTTAGTCGTATTTATTTTCTGAGAGTATAATAACATAGTTATAAGTTAAAATAAAAAGTAGGAGAAGCAGCATGCCATTTGTAAAAGAAGAGAGATATATGTCGTTTGTTAGTGAGAGCGATGCACATGCGGATAAAATAAATTTAGCTATCGAAACTTTATCAAATGACGTGTCAAAGCTTAGGGCAGAGGTAAAGATTCTACAAACCCAACTGGCTAACACTAAGACCACGCCTCCTGCTACTAAAGCTAAAGCTACTCCTTCTTCATCAAAAGTAAAGAAGTAGGAGAGTGAAATGGTCGCACAGAAAAAATTCCCCACTAAATGGGTAAATCATCTTAGAGAACTTTTAAATGATACATATGGGATTCCGATGGAAGAAACAGAGGAACTACCCGAAATCATTACAGACTCTATAATTTGTAAAATCTTCTCCTTGGGACGAAACTTAGCCGTAACCCTTAATGGAAACGTATACATTACTCCTCTTTTCTTTAAACGTCAAAAAGAAGATGAAGCTAAATATGGTGCGTGGTACGCCAATCGAAAATATTTTGCTTTATACTCCCATGAAATGTACCATTCTGTGGAGCAACGAAAACTAGGAATGGTGAAATACCTTTCTAAGTATATCCCCTTAATGCTAAAATGGGGAGGACGAAGTAGTCACCCCATGGAAGCCCCTGCTTACGCTATAGGGCGTTCTGTATTTGAGGACCTGCAAACTCCAATATCCAAAAAGAAGATTAACGGTAAACGTGGTAGTGCTACAACATCTCTACACTAGCAGTCCTTGACAACCCTGTATAGGTAGAGTATAGTTAAAGAACATATCCCAGCGAAGAGGAGAGAAAAGTGGAACAGCAATTGACAGAATCCGGTGACAACTCAGCTACGAGTCCTAGTTACTATGGGGACTATGTAATAAAGCCTATAGATTTTATTGTTTATAACAACATAACTTTTGCTGAAGGTAATATTATCAAATACGTTGTACGCTGGAAGCAAAAGAACGGCATAGAGGATTTAAAGAAAGCTAAAGTTTACTTGGATAAGCTAATTGAGTTAGGTGAACAACACCCTAACAAGGAAGGCAATAGTGATGACCCTAACAGCTAATAAAGTGTCAGTAGGGCGTTTAATCTATGGTTTCACTCCTAAAGTAAACAATGAACCAATCAATACGTTTTCCAAGTTGATGAGCTATATATCCGGTATTCCTAACTCGGACACAGTTCGTGGAGATGAGGACGTATTCAGGAATCACCCAGCACTATCTACTAACAGTCTTGAGTACTTTGAAGGTCCTATGTCCTTTATTCAATCAGGTGGTAGAAGTGACCCTTATTTTATAGGAGTAACTGAATCTGAAGTCCACACAGATGGGACATCGCCTGTATTACTTGACTTAAAGTTTAAATCTTTACAAGGGTCTCAACACAGAGTCACAGTTGATAACTACCTTTCAAAGCACAATCTAACAGTTAAAACTGAAGATATAGACTGGCATTTTATGGTCAGTAATACAACCAGTCTTGACAGTTAAGGGGTAGTAATGTGAGTATCGACAAACAAGAATTTATATGTACTGCTCATTATGTTGGGCAAGAGTTTACACCTCCGAACTATTCATATAAATTTGTGTCCAGTCAAATAGTCTCTCACGATGATTTCAAACAAGAGACTTACATTTATGTAACATGGAAAAAGATTAGTACTGCGAAAGATAGTGACCCTTATGAACCAGTATGGGAGGAGGAAAGTGACGGGGAAGGTGAAGGAGAGTAATGTATCAATACAAAGTTAAAGTTGTCAAAGTTATCGACGGAGATACTGTAGATGTTGACGTAGACCTAGGCTTTTCAGTCGTACTAGCTAAACAACGAGTTAGATTGCATGGTATAGACACGCCTGAGTCCCGTACTAGAGACAAAGAGGAAAAGGTAAGGGGTTTACTATCTAAAGCATTCCTGTTAGCCTTATGTCCTATAGGAAGCACAATTCACTTGCAAAGCCACGGAAAGGGTAAGTTCGGGAGGATACTAGGGGAACTATACGAAGTTGACGACGATGTTGATAGTATTAACAAGAAGATGTGCGACGAAGCCTTTGCTGTACCATATTTCGGTCAAAGCAAAGAAGACATTGAAGAACTACATTCAGCCAATAGGGATATCCTTATAGAGAAGGGAATACTATGATCAGTCAAACCGACCGCTCCTTAAATGCGTTACATGAAGAAATCCATGAACTCAAGAGCACTATAAACGACATCAAAAAGTCTTCCTACGCTTTAATGAGAGTAACCTTTATACTGCTAATCTCCGTCATCATAGGCATGGTATGGACGTAACTCACAGCGCAGATGGTTAACAACTTTAAACGACATGTACATAACACAGGATTTAGGATATAATGGCAAAGAAGAAAAAGCCCCCTGCTCATAGGCATAGGTATCTAAACAAGAGCGATAAGCTTGAATGCTCCCTGTGCGGACGTGAGGCACCTAAGGTGAATATCCTAGAGTCTTCGCTCAAGCGTTCCCTTTCAAAGAAAGCTGTGTTAGAATATTACAATATCACCAAAGAACAGGCTAAAGACTTCTTTGTGTATGTAATGACAAGATTTTAAAGGAGATAGGTATGGCAAGTCAGAGAGAATGGGAATCGGTAGTATGGCACTTCTTGGGCGATACCCTTAAAAACGCCGACCCCGAAGAAGTGAAACACTGGATTTTCTCCTACCCACCGAATACACCCACTCAGGAAGACCGATGGACTAAATCAATTAACAAAGTACAGAAGCAACTCGAACACTTCGCGGGAGAAGGAAACTCCTGCAACGATGAATGCATAGCAAACGACTACTGGGATCATGAGGTAAGGTAATGAAACCCAAAATTAATAACAAGACACTAGGGATTATAGGATTTGCACTCGCCACATTAACAACCGTGTATGGCATTAAAAAACGGAAAGAAATTAAACACAAAACCGAAGGCGCTAAAGAAAAAGGTGCACTAGCCCTGCATAACCGTATCGGAATGCCCATATACCGCTACCTACAGAAAAAGAACAACATACCATTCTAATAGGGCAAAATACCCCCATTTTTTTTTGAAAAATTTTTTATATCTCAGAGGTCATATAGCGAGGAATAATATAGCCCAGCTACTGAATGGGGGGGTAACTTTTAAACGGCTTGACCCATCCTATCGCCCTAGCTGATATTATTAG
>Ga0208299_1002357_pt1 | contig 12837 bp, 13 predicted proteins | sample 15_taG_FD_184089 | JGI IMG/M metagenome (GOLD analysis project Ga0208299, IMG submission 184089) | Marine viral communities from the Subarctic Pacific Ocean - 15_ETSP_OMZ_AT15312 metaG (SPAdes) (version 2) | ecosystem: Environmental > Aquatic > Marine > Oceanic | place: Pacific Ocean | collected...
AGGTGGGAGAGGGCGGTGCTAATATCAAATTTAACTACATCCCTTACTTGCTTACTTCCAAGATGTTTAGCCCAGAAATCAAGTTTTCTTTTCTCATCTGTCAGCCTTGAACCTTTGTATTTATTAGACAGATACTTGTCAATAACAACTGATAGTTTTGTTTGTATTTTGGTGTTGCTATAGGATATTAACTTACTCCTGTTACTTTCAATATTATTAACAAACTGAACTGCAAGTCTCTTACTATTAAAAGTCTTTGTTACTCTTTTAATGTTTGCTTTCTTAATATATACACGGTATACAACATCTGTTTTTCTTGTCACTTTCTGAATATAAGCCATAGCCATCTCCAAGTAAAGTGCCCGCAAAAGGGCACGGAAACGGACTTATTTATGTCTTATTTAGTTGAGAAACCTCTGCAGAGTGCATAGGAAGTGGGGCGAGAAACGGGGCTCGAACCCGCGACAACCGGAATCACAATCCGGGGCTCTACCAGCTGGCTCGCTTCGCTCACCGGTATTAGACTGCGTCTAATACCAAGCTATTCCAACTAAACAAAGGGAAATAAGCCCTTATTTAATCAGTCTTCATTTTACCATATTTAGGTAGAAATTAGTAGGGTAGGGCACGCAAAGGGCACGCAAAAAGTGCACCAAATTTACACCAAGAAAAACCTCAGGATAGACACCCCCACCCACCCCTTTTCAGAGACAAGCTAATCAAAGTTAATCAAGTGAAACTGGGTTAGAGGTGAGGTTTAGAAAATTTGATTGAAGCATAATAAAACCCAAAATTCCATCATATTTTGAATGATAGCTTAACCTTATCCAACAAATCTTTTTCTTCTGTACTAATATCATTATCTGAACTTGCTATCTTTTCAAGAAAGTTAAAAATTATTTCTTTTCCATCTTTTGGCATTTCTGCATAAACCTCAAGAAGGTCATCCATTAGAGGTAATGTTTCTGGATGGTGACAAAATTCTCTAAATTCTATATGGTCAAAATCTTCACTAAGCGATACTCCTATCGACTCAGTTTCTTCTATTTCTTCTGGCTCTATTTTTCCATCTGCAATAACCATATGCGCTCCAAATGCGGCAAGAGCAGTAGCTACATAATTTTGATTACTCTCTTCTGGTATGTCAATACCTAGAGCAATATAGTAATGTAGCTGCAGTGTGGTTAATTCTTCTTCTACAGCTTTTGGATTATCAATCAATTCAATGCAAGAATTATCTGGAGCAGTTAATAAATCATCATTAATATCATCTATATTAACTCCTAGTTTTGAAATTCTACTCGAGGTTGGTGGGTGCGAATCTGTAGGGTGTGATATTGTTTGGCTTGATATCTGCTTAATAACTTTTGGTATAGACTCTTTATTTACATCATAATTAACAGAGCTTAGAAATAATTGTGATAGATTTTTAGTAACCTTTCCTTCCATAAGTCTAGTTATAACTTTTTCCTCTAATTTTGACCAGAAGCTAGAATACAATCCAATTTTTAATAATGAGCTAGATAGTGCGCTAGATGGCGCTACTTCACTTGCTGCCTTATCTGCCTCAAATTCTCTATCTCTATTTATCTCGCTAATATTCTTATGAAATACATCTAGTATGTATGAAAGAACAACATAAGCGGGCAAGGTTGCAATAGAGCCACCATCATTTTCTTCATTCCCTATAGAAGTAATGGCGTGAGACAATCCTGAATATATAGGCGAGAACTTTAAAGAATAATGCGTATCTTTTCCACGAAAATGACCTAATTCGTGACCAATAATTCCTTTTATTTCATCTATAGTTAGTATTCTTGCCAAAGGTAATGACATATATAGTGTCTCCCCTTTTAGCACTTTAGATTCACCCAGTATTTTTACATTTGCACTTGTCACATAAAAATTAGGCTCCAAGCCAACAACTACGTTATTTGGAGCTACTGCTCCTAATGTAGTAGCAACATCATCAATCAATGAAAAAAGTTTAGGATGCTCACTATTAGACAACTTAATCCCCATTACAGAATGGGTTTGTTTTTTCATTAATTTAAATGAGGATAATATTAATGTAACCGCACCTATTAAAGCACTCAGACCAACCAATCCAATAACAACAGGATGAAACATCTCAAACGCATAAACTTCTGCTATATAAACGCCATAAGTAAGAATACCTCCCTGAACTAAAACTAAAGTAGACAAAGTAATTAATGTTATAAAAATTAATAGCGGAAAGGTCTTGGCTATTCTATCTCTGTCTTTCCCAGAAAATTTTGAAACTGCGGTAAATAGTAACAAAAGAATTATGGCTACTACTGCACTTATAATTGACGCTATCTTCATCTGTAATATCGGCAAAACCTCATTACATAATTCTTGCCACTCTCTTGAAATTGAAGATAATTCAGAAGAGCAAAATTGATAGAGAGGGATATCCTCTTCTGCCATAAATTTATTAATATCCCATAAAGCCCATTCAGATACAGAATAACCAAATATTGGAATAAGAATCAATATTATTAACACTTTAATAAAACTCATAACTCTCTCTAATTACATATCAATTTAAACCATAATAACATATATGAATTAATTATTAAACACTATTTACACCAGCTTAACTTCTTACCACAACCATAAGAGTTAAATGAAATCAGTATTGAGAATAGAAGTATGAGTAGTTTTTTCATAGTAACTACTATTGTATAGCAAAGAGGAATATGTATTTCTTAAAATGAAAATCCTCAGGATAGACACCCTTCAAAACAAGTTAATCAAGTAAAACTGAGTTAGAGGTGAGGTTTAGTAATTTTTGATTATTTAGAACCAACTAGTAGAATTTAGCCAAACCAGTTTTTCTTGAGGCAATATGACCATAATGATACCTATTTCAGATTCACGTCTTATCTGTGTAAATAAAGCATCTCTTTCACCACAAAAGTTTTCTGGTTCAGTAACTTCTCTGGTTATCGTAAAATATCGTGGCTTCACATCTACAAATTTTGTTCCCATACAAAATGGTGGCAAAAGAACATTGCCATTACGTTCTCCAAATCTGCGCCCTCCAAAGTTTGGAAAATTCATAACTGAACTAGTAAATTCATATTTCTCTAAAGCTGTTCGACGAAATGAGTCTAGGTCATTTACTCTAAATACAATATTCTTTGATTGATTTGCCCTCCATTTTCTCAGAGAGGTATGAATCAATTCGGCATCACTTGGATAGGCTAATTTTGTCTTTTCAGTAAATATTGAAGGTGCATCCTCCTCTAGAAATAGAAAAGGTTTATTTTCCTGATAATTAGTCGTATTAAGTGCATAAACGAACCAAAAACCCACAAAAAGAATCAATACTGCCATCTGCCCAATAAATTGAAGGCTCTTCAAGAAAGGTTTTGAGGTGTAAGCCCGAGAGCTTAGGTACAGGGTAAAGAAATAGTAAATGGGTATAAGCAACACGAGTGCGCCGCTGAAGTAAGGAATCCTAGACAAGGGAGTAAATGTCTCTAGGTAGTCCAGTAATACAGATAATACAAAAAGTATAACTGTGCCGAGTAGACCCCATAGCCAAATCAATGAAGCTAGTCTTCTTTCTTTGAAAATGAAAGCTTTAATCTTTTTCATAGCTAGACGTTATTTAAAATTCAGTAATTTCAATAAGGATTCCTGTACATCATAGGAGTCCCCATCCTCTCCATTACTACGCCAGCGTTATACAAGGCTTGAGACCTCTGTTGTGCTATTTGAGCGTCAAGGTTGTCTCTATCTCTTATAAATTTTGTAGATGCTTCTCTTTTGATTCTTTCGTATCTCTCTTTTGAAATTTTCCCTGATTCATAAGCTATGGCAGCATCAATTTTTGTTGAATACATCTCCATAAACATTGGTAAAAATCTTTGGTCTGGTAGTTTTTTTGTCTGGATTTCATAGTATAAATTTTCATATAATTTTGAATCTTTAATTGCTCCTGTATCATTAAGTCTATTTTGATTAGCAACATATGAATTCCAACTATCGCGTTGCTGATTAGATGCACACCCAGAAAGGATAAATAAGGCAGTTATAGCACTAATTATTATTTTATTATTCTTTATTATTAGTTTTTTCATAGTAACTACTATTGTATACCAATGAGAAATATGTATTTCTTAAAATGAAAATCCTCAGGATAGACAAGTTAATCAGGGGAAACTGGGTTAGATGTGAGGTTTAGAATTAATTAACCCAATTCCATTTAACAACGCCACTATTGTTTAAGATTCCACCACCAACAACTAACTGGTCAACAATTTTTGATAACGACTCTAGTACTGTCAATTTAGTAGACACTTTAGAACCTCCGACAATTGCAACTATAGGTCGCTTAGGATTGTCTAAAGCTTTTCCTAGCGTTTCAAGTTCTCCTGCTAGTTGTTGTTCACCGCTTCCAATTTTCCATCTCTCCAAAAGCCGCTAAAGATTCTTCTCCATCTTCCTCTACGGGGGTAATATATACCATTTCCATGCTCTAAATCGTTCTTCCACTTACCGTCGTATTTATCTCCATTTGGATAGTAGAATGTTCCTTCTCCGTTACGTATGTCATTCAAGAATTCGCCTATGTATACACCACCATCTGGATAGGTATGTGTACCAAAACAATTATGCCGATAAGTGCTACTTGATTTGCAATCTGGTAACTTACTTACGTAACGAATTATTTGTTTCTCTTTAAAACAATAGTTTCCGCTTTTTGTATAACCTTTATTACATGTCCATCCTGTATCTGATACATGAGCATTCGGTGGTATGTATATTGTTTTTTTACAGTTATATTTTTGTACTAATCCGGCATTAAATTTTCCATCTATCATCCTTCCAAAAAAGTCAGTAAATTCACCACTGACCCTGTCAAGAGAGTATTTATCAACAATGCCTGCTCCAAGTCCTATTGCCCATCTTATAATGTTTCCATCTTCTCTGTAAGGACCACTAGTGCCTTTAAAGCTATACTTTTTGGACTCTGGAAAAATTGTTATACCCTCAGTTCCAGATACCCTTGTAACTTCATTGGTATCAAGATTAATTGAAGCATAAGCATCACAAATTAGATTAACGCGTTCTTCTGCGTTAGCAGAGCTAATCGAGATTAACATTGTAAATATTATTAAGAGTAGTTTTTTCATAAGTTAAAGGTCATAATCTTTTGACTCTTCTTCGAATTTTTTTCTAATAAATGCTTTCTTTTCATCATCATTCTGTCTTCCTAACATATCATCTTTATATGTAAGTTCCATATCATAAATCTTGCAACTGTCATATCCAGAACTTGAATTTCGACAAAATCCATCTGTAATAGCACAACGAAGAAAAATGCTTCTATCGCCATCCTCAAATTTATACCACTTGCCATCACCAAACCAATGAGATTCAAAATCCCCATACTTTGCTTCCAACATTAGTCGTGTTTTACCAAAATCGCTATTAGAAGAATCACAGCTATCAGAGTATTTATATTCTCTATTGACATACGCTTTAATATATTGAATCTTGTTGGTAGTAAATGTTGTCACAAAGTAATAATGTTCAAAGTAAGGTAATGGATTTACAGGGTCAAAATCTGACAAGGTGTAACAATGGCTATAATCATCGGTATCACATTCTTTTTTTTCAGGTTCCTGAACCTCACCTAACTTATAACCAAAAGCACCTTTAATAGAATTGGCATTAGCAGAACCTATAAAGGTAAGAGATAGTAATAAGAGTAGGAGTATTTTTTTCATACTAGAGTGATTGAATGCTCATCTCTTAATAAATTTAACTCTTCTTCAATCTCATTAATATTTTTTTCTCCGCTCATTGTCTTATCCTCGTTTTGAAAGAGTTACACCATCAATCAACATAGTCACAAACATAATTTAATATAATTAAACCAGGAGTACGAGGGGATGGATATCTCCATTCATCAGGTGGATTATATGACTCACTACTTCCTCTACCCATCGGTTGTTTATACCAAATCTTTGATAAAGTTTTATACCTATTCATTCCACAATCACCTTGGTGATATTCTTTGATACTCATCTCTCCTAAATTATTAGGTTTAAGAAAATCAGTCAAATCCCAATAATAAACATCTCCCTTGTATTCTTTAATGGTGTCCCTGTCTATGTAATAAGTGTAGACACCATCAGAACTTATAGCAACTTTCACCCACTCTCCATATGAGTTAAAGGAAATAAGTATTGAGAATAGTAGTATGGTTAGTTTTTTCATTTAGATAGTCTTTTAACATAATCAATAAACTCATCTACTTTATCAGATGACTGACGACAATCTAGTGTAGCAATTTGTGCAGATACACTAAGAGGGTTATGATTAACTAGGTATCCGTTCCAATCACTCTTATAATATCTTGTTAAGACGAGATTACCCAAGATAAAATCTAAATTAATAAAGTCTGTTTTAAAGCTGATACTATGACCATTACTACTTGCAGTCTTCCAAAAAAATCCATTGGCTTTGGCTGTTAATGTACCATCTCCATTAAAATATGACCAAGCCTCTGTACTATCATTGACATCTGATAGTTTGAAAAAAGTTCCTTTTGCGTCATACGATGGGATTTCAAACTTGAAATAAAGGTTATCACCCACTTCAAATGAATCTGCATAACCAGAATACTCTTTTGCTTTCCCTTCTTTATTTGATACAACATAATTACTCTTTACTTCACATCTCATTTCTCCTTTTATATCTTTACTGTGTGAAGATACGGAAATTAGAAGTAGGGAAATTGTAAGAATTAGTTTCACTTTATTTCTCCTTATTTAATATCTGACTCGTAGCATAAAGGTTCATAGCCACCAGGCTTGCTCCAAGCACTTCTAGCACCACATCTACTACCATTTCTTGCTCTACTATAAGGACAGGGGCAACTGCCAGGATAAGACCTTATAGATTCATCTATTAACTGTTGTTTGGTTTTTTTGCTATATTTATAGTTTGATTTTGATGAAGATGATGAGTAGCCAGAGTTATGGTAATGATATCCGCCAGTCGACCTATTATTATGACCGCCACTAGAGTCTGTTCTGCCTGAGTGAGCAGTGGCTAGTGCTGAAATCAGTATTGAGAATAGTAGTATGGTTAGTTTTTTCATAGTTACTACTATTGTATAGCAAAGAGGAATATTGATTTATTAGAATTAGACATTATTGGTTCTAAATTAATAGCTATTGGAGGCTGTACAAAGGTATCCGACAAGGAAACTTTAAAACGTTAATACTAGTGGTTATTAAGGAATGTACCTTATGTACTATAAAGGGCAATATTGGGTTTTTATCTATAGCTCTCTCTATAGAATAAAAGCTAAAAACACCCCTTATAGTACATATGGTACATAAGCTATCTAGAACTCTTTATATTTGTCATAATTGTCAGTATTAAGTTTAATACCACTATAGACCCATCCCTTAGTCTCTCTTCTTTTAACAAAGCCTCTCTCAGCCAACTTAGTGCCGAGGATACGTTGGTTCATACGCCATTCACCATTGTCATCCGCCCAGTCCTTATATGATTGATATAAATCTGAGAAACTAGTGGAACAATGATTGCTAGCCTTGTCAACACAACGGTCCTGCATCCAAGAGTTAATCCTATCCATTTCTGTTTGGTACTCCTTAGTTGCATTAAGAATAACCTTTGGTGTTACAAGACCTTCATCTTGCCATTCCAAGCATCCCTCAATAGCCCAATTAAGAATACCTGCTAACTCAACCTTGAGTTTATTGGACAGGTTCTTATCTTGTTTATCGTCACTAAAGCGTACATCAAATGGTATAAGTATTAATCGTCTCCAGATACTGTAGCTATCTCCTGGTACTGGCTTGTGGTTGCCGCTTATCCATAGAGTGAATTGTGGTATATACTCAAAGTATTCTTGATGTAAGAACCTTGCAGCCACAACATCTCCACCAGTAATTAGCTTAACTTCGGATTCGTTAAACCTACTACCTTCTTCAGTCTCTGTTGTAGCTACGAACCTAGCCCCCCTTAGACGTGCAATATCGTTATTAATACTGCCTTTGCCTCTTGTCATTATTGTACTGACTGGAGTTTGCATCGCATAATCAGCTAATAGGCTTTGTATGATACTTACAAACACACTCTTACCGTTAGCCCCAAAGCCATGCAAAAAGAACAAGATTTGCTCCTTAGTGTCACCAGTTAAAGAATATCCAACAATTCTTTTTAAGTAAGCAGCTAGTTCCTTATCACCATTGGTTACTTCATTGATAAACTTAAGCCATAATGGGCACTTAGCACTATGGTCAAAGTGGGTACCAGCTTGTTTAGTAATCATACTATCCTTACTATTATCAATTAAACCTCCAGTCCTAAGATTAACAACACCATTAGTTACTCCTAGTAGATACTTATCTTGGTCCAACACTGATTGAGATATGGTTATACCTTGTTCAGTCTTTGCAACTTGAACCATGGAGTCTAACTGTTGCCTATTCTCAGACCTTAAAGCATGCAGCAGCAGTTCTCTTCTGCGGGACTCATTGTTCTCATTCCCAGCTTCTTCACAGATAGAACGAGCAGTCTGTTTAGCAAGTCTAAACATATGTCCGTCCTCATCAAAAATCCACCTAGAGCCATCCCAATGTAGCCACTTTTTGAACTCATAAACATACCTTATATCCTCACCAAATAACTTAACTAGTCGCGTTGCATTACCTGCATCAGTCGGGTTCTTTGGATTAGGTTGGTATAAGCTATAAGCACTATCTAAACAGCGTAAAGCCTCGTTATTAGACAATGCAGGAGTGCAGTTTTGAGCAGCCAACAGTATTTGTTTTTCAGCAATAGCACGGGGTATATCATCGCCTCGTAGTTTGCTTGCAAGTTTAAAGATACTGTTGTTCCTATTGCCTTGCTCAACACCATTTACAACTTCAGATGTCGACACTTCATAGTCTTTATAAGTAGTCATGTTGCTAGTTAGTTTTTCAAGTAGTTTCTGAGGAAGCTCAGCAATCTGTGTATCCTCATCTTCAAACTCATAAGGGTTGCCATCAATACTAGAGCCTGGTGCAATCACATAACCGCCATCAGCACGTATATCTATGCCCGACATTAAGTTAGTCTTACACTTAATAGTATCAACATCATCTGGATAGTTAAAGTAATAATGCCTGCCACCTGATGGTGTATTAACTATCTTTGTATCAAACTTACCACATTCATCTTCTAGTTGTTTAAGACTGTCCATCCCGCCAGCATCATTCTTAACATCAACATCTACTACAACTAAATTATTAACCTTACCTGTTGGTAGTCCAATATTGGCATTAGGATATTTATCCCACCAATCATTAACAACCTTTTCATCTAATGATGCATCTTTATATCCGTGTAAAGTTAACGGCTCTTTTTTATTCTTCTTGCAAGGGAATATTTCTAACCCTCCCAGTAAGTAATATTTAACATACTCTTTTAAGCTCATTTCTGTCATTCAGTTCTCCTTACTATTGTTGCTGGAACTTATTTGTTTCCAGTAATAACATTATCCCATTTACTGGCTTAATTTTAATAGAGGAGTGGGACTATGAATAGCTATATAGATACTACTACTAAAGCATTTTAGTGGGACATTTTGTGATGTTTGGGACCCTTGTTAGAAGTTAGGGAATTTATCTAAATAATTCTTACGGATTGTTTCATATTTTGGCGTTTTTCGGAACGTCTTTTCAGCAGATAATATATCGGCAATTTCATCAGCGAGTGCATTTTTTGGTGTTCTGGGATATTTATCCATTATCTCTTTTGCAAGTCTATTAATTTCTTTCTGAATAGCAATTGTTTCAGCTCTATGTTTTACAGGTGGTTTTTCAATTACTAACTTAGTTGAGCTTAAGTCAAAGTCAAACTCACCCTTATACATTTTCAGTCTTTCATAACAAGCCTCAATAGCTGCAAGCAAAAACTTATCAATAAGAAGCTTATAGTCATCGGACTCTCTATCTACTTTTATGTCTTCGGCATTAAGGAATGAGTCTAAGTCAGCCTCAACCTGCTTATTTTGGTAGCCATACCTACGGGATTCTTGAATAGAATCACACTCTGAATCTAATCCCTCAATATAATCGTAGTAGTCTTCACCTACACCAGGTTTGTTAATCGCAAAATGTCTTTCGTTTTCACTTTGTAATTTTGCAAGATACTGCTGTGCTAATTCAATAATTTTGGTATCGGTAATAGACATATACTTTAATTATATTATATTTAATCGTTTTATTAAGTCTTGTTAAATACCACCCATAACTCTATTTATAAGCTTAGCTTTATGGTCAATACTTCATACTCAATTGACTGAATAGCTTTGTTCAAAGTATCAATTTGATAGCCTAATCCATAATTAGCTCCCGTTCCAACTCCAGCGTGTCCCATGAGTGCATTACCAACAGCCTCATCTACACCTGCACTCCTTAATGCATCCTTGAAACGGTGGCGAAATGAATGATAGACTTTCTGCTTACTAGTCACTCCAATCTTATCTAGGTAAGCACCAAACCACTTTGACCAATTTCTAGTTAATTTGCCATCTTTACTAGCTCGTAATAATGGAAATAATCTATTTACTGCCAAACTATTCACATAATCAATGAGTCCCAAATCTATTAATTCGTTATGTATGGGTATGCATCTAGCAGATGATTTTGTCTTTAATCTTTTGCTCGCATTATTATTTATGTCAATATACCAAACACCCTCTTTTTGTTTAATATCAGTGGTTAATAATTGACCTATCTCTTCTAATCTTGCACCAGTATATAAGCCAATTAAAGGAATCCAATAGGATGCTTCACCTGCCCCGCCTTCTGGTCTATCATGACTACTGAATACAGAACTACTAAATATCCTTTCTAATTCCTTATCCTCAAAAGGTAATCTAGTGATTCTTAATCCATTCTTTGCCTTTATCCCTCTTGCTGGGTTGCTCCAATTAGACTTATTGTCAAAATAACCATTAAGCTCAGACCATGAGAGTACAGCTGAGATACTTTTTATATATTTATTTACAGAACCTGAAGAAATAGTTAGTCTATGTTTCCTATTTTTTACAAGCTCTATTAATGACATAACCCTTTCAGAATGAGTTAAATTAGTTGGTATCTTTAATAATAAACTCTTATATTCTCTCATCATAGGACGAGTAATGTCTGCTGCAGGGACGTTTATGTATAAATCATTAAACAGTCTAACTGCCCTATTTAATGTGTCTATAGTGCTATTTGCTGGATTGCGTTCTTTGATATATCTACTCAACAGAACGTTTAGTGTAGGTTTATCCTGCCCTACTACAATCTGTTTTCTACTATTCGTAGCTCGTATTGGTAAATTGCCTTTACGTGCGAGTATAAATAGTTCTTCACATTTTGCTTGTTCAATATTGAATAGACCTTTTGCTTCTGCAAGACTATAAGTTTCTAAGGAGATTTTTACTTCCCACCCTAGCCTATCACGTAACTCTTTTGGAACTGCACGCCTAAAGTAATAAAGACCTGAATTAGGATGCTTATATGGTTTTGAAATTGTACTCATCTGTACCACCTCTCTGTACTTATGAGAGGTTTGTTGAAAGTTGAGTATTACAGGATGCTTTAGTAGTGGGAGTTACAAGCCTTTATGGTTGTCTAAGTAGACGTACCCTCGGTACGTTACCGTACACCCGCTTTCCAAGCGAGCAAATTAAACCGCTCTGACATCCCTCCGAAACTCGTTGTACTACCTAATTTTCATCCCAGGATTTGCATCTGAATCTGTAGACAATAGATGAATAGACTTGCCATCACTTGCTGCAAGCACCATGCCTTCTGAAACTCCAAACCGCATCTTTCTTGGTGCAAGATTTGCAACCAATACAGTTAGACGCCCTTCTAAAAAATTAGATAATATATTCACTCCAAAACAATATAGTACAGACTGCAAACAAACCTCTCTGGAAGTCACTTTCTGTACCAGTCTTCTGTACCAGCTATTATACTTTGTTGAGGCTCAGACTGAAAGTCTGAATATGTAATTAATTTAAGTAAAAGTGCACCAAATTTACACCAAGAAAAACCTCAGGATAGACGCCCCCACCCACCCCTTTTCAAGACAAGTTACTCAGGTGAAACTGGGTTAGAGGTGAAATTTAGTAAATTTGGTTATTTAAAATTACTAAACATAACTTTCTTTTCTTGCATTTTTTCAATCTGACCTATAGTCATCCAACAAGAAAGATAATATGTTCCATCAGTAATCATCCTGCTCAACTCGGCTTGTGACATTTCATCATTGTAAGGAGTAGGAAGGTTGATACTTTCACTATCCAGAATATTAACAGCTACACTTGCTTTAACTCCAAAATTCGTAAGTTCAGGGACTACACCATATTCTTCTATTACTGTTTCAAGGTCAAGTTTAGCTACTGTAACACCAACTACATTGCCCTTATCATTCATAATTGGACCACCGCTATTACCAGGCTGGAGTGCTGCATCAATTTGAAACCTAGAAAAGTTGTTTCCAATTCCTGAGAGAGAACTGACTATTCCTCTTGTTACTTTTACAGATGTGCTAATTCTCTTTCCAAATGGATATCCTGCAACCCATATTTCTGTAAGTAATCCAGGAGCTTTTCTACTTAAACGATAGAATTTTATAGGTTTAAAATCACCTTTTAATAAGGCTATATCGTTATTGGGGTCGTAAGTAACAACCCTTGCCTTAACTATTCTACCTTTATCGTGTATTTTTACTTCTGAACAACCTTTAATGACGTGATTATTGGTAATTACATAA
>Ga0208299_1002360_pt1 | contig 12828 bp, 20 predicted proteins | sample 15_taG_FD_184089 | JGI IMG/M metagenome (GOLD analysis project Ga0208299, IMG submission 184089) | Marine viral communities from the Subarctic Pacific Ocean - 15_ETSP_OMZ_AT15312 metaG (SPAdes) (version 2) | ecosystem: Environmental > Aquatic > Marine > Oceanic | place: Pacific Ocean | collected...
CTGGGCCAACGGGCAGCGGGTGGTCGCCAACAGCAGTCAGGCGCTCGATTGGGCGCGGGCGCATGGGGACAACGCCAGGGGGCTGCTAACTCCGCGACTCCGCGAACTCGAATGGGGGCAAGGGTGATCTCGCATCGGCCGCTAACACAATCAGAACGGCTTGAGCTTTTGCAGTGGTGCCGTAAATACGGCTCAGGCAATTGCTGGACTGGCAGCACTGGCAAGATTGCCAGCTTGGTCGTCAGGTTACTACACGAACATGCGGGGAGATAGACTCCGCATCCGGCAGGGGTGATGACTTGTAGTTATCACTACTGCCGGGCTGTACATAAAGGAATCATGGGATGTTATTTAGCGGAGACTGGAAACTACATCACGGGGATTGCATCGAGCACATGGCGACATTGCCTGATGCGTGCTTCGATTTCTCGGTGTTCTCGCCGCCATTTCCTAGCCTGTACGCTTACTCAGATTCCGAGCAAGACATAGGAAACAGCGAGGATTTTACCGGCGATGCCAAATTGCATCTGTCATTCTTCTATCGCCAATTGTCACGCTTGATCAAACCAGGGCGGGCTATTGTCGTCCACGTCATGCAGATCCCTCGCCTCAAGCGGTCAGGCGGCGTAGGGCTCCACGACTTCCGCGGGCTGAACATCCGACTCGGCGAGCGAGCTGGATTGGTCTACGAGTACGATTGGTCGGTGCGGAAGAATCCACAGGCGCAGGCAATCCGAACTCGCAGCAGAGAATTGCAATTCGTCGGGCTGGAGCGTGATCGGGCAAAGTGTCGCGGTACGTTGCCTGACTATCTGATCAAGTTTCGCGTGCCTGGCGAGAACGCGGTTGCGGTCAATGGCAAAGGGCAGGTCAGTCGGAACGATTGGATTGACTGGGCCGAATGTACATGGATGGACATTCGCGAAACGGACACTCTTAATACCAAGGAAGGCAAGGGCGAGGATGACACCAAGCACATCTGCCCACTTCAGCTCAGCGTTATCTCGCGGCTTGTCAAGTTATACACAGATCCTGGCGAGATTGTATTCTCGCCGTTCGCGGGGATTGGCAGCGAGGGACATTCGGCGGTGAAGCTGGATCGTCGATTCTACGGGTGCGAATTAAAAGACGAATACTACGAGACGGCACAGATCAATCTCGCAAAGGCTCAGGCGTCGAAGCAAAAACAATTCGCTCTGTTTGGGAGTGACCAGTGATTATTGATCTGAATCCCAGCGAGGTTGAGGACTACCGCAAGTTTTGCGCAATTAAGCGATTGCCGGTATCGATCATCCTCGGCCGGCGAGCATGGTTCCCTGATGAGTACGCCAGCATGATCGGCGTTGAGGCGGAAGCTTTGCCGTTCTCGAACTACGCGGCTCCCGATTGGATGTTCGACTACCAAGCCGCCATTACCGAGATGGCAATCCGAAAGCGAAAGTTTGCGGCGTTCTGTGATTGCGGGTTAGGCAAGACGGCAATCCTGCTTGAGTTCGCTCGCCATGCGGCGCATCGGTCAGTAGGCAAGCGAGTGTTGATTGTCTCGCCTTTGATGGTCGTCAAGCAGACAATCGAGGAATCGCAGAAGTTCTATCCAGCAGATCGCGGCGTTGGTGCTTACGGTATCGATACGATCCCTGCCGCTGCGTTGCAAGATTGGCTCGATGGCAACTACGGCGAGCATGACGTTGGCATTACCAACTACGAATCAATTAGACCGGAATTGCGAGCAAGGAATCTTGGCGGGCTGATTCTCGACGAGTCTTCAATGCTCAAGAGCCATTACGGCAAATGGGGAACGAAGCTAATCGAAATGGGGCGGGGCGTTGAATGGAAGCTCTGCTGTACTGGTACGCCTGCTCCTAATGATCGGATCGAGTATGCCAATCACGCGGTATTCTTAGATCAGTTCAGCACGGTCAACGCATTCCTCGCAACGTATTTTGTGAATCGCGGACAAGTAGATAATCGGTGGGAGCTTAAGCCGCATGCGTTGTCGGCGTTCTATCGGGCGATGGCTCATTGGTCGATCTTCCTGTCGAATCCAGCGACCTACGGCTGGCTGGATAATGCCGAGACGATTCCGCCGATCAATGTTCACATCCATCCTGTGGACATGACGCCAGAGCAAGTCGAAATCATGCGCAGCGTGACGGGCAGCTTGTTCGCAAATGAGCCAGGGGGAATCACTGGTCGCTCAAAGCTGGGGCAACTCGGTAAGGGATTCTACGACGGAGAATCGGTGCCGACACTCAAGCCGCAATTCATCAAGGATGAATTGCTGGAATCATGGAAGGGCGAATCAACGATCATCTGGTGCCTGTACAACGCGGAGCAGGACTCGCTCGCTAAGTATCTCCCTGGTGCGGTGAGCCTCACCGGCACGACCAAGCATGATGTCCGCCAGAAAGCAATTGATGACTTCAAAGCGGGGCGGGTGAAGACGCTGATAAGCAAGCCGAAGATATTGGGATTCGGGCTCAACTTGCAGATCGCAACGCGACACATCTTCAGCGGATTACAGGATAGCTATGAGAGCTATTACCAGTGCATCAAGCGGTCGAATCGTTACGGCTCAACGAAGCCGCTGAATGTCCATATTCCGGTGACGGAAATTGAAGAGCCGATGATTCAAACGGTGCTTCGTAAATCGGAGATGGTTCAGGTTGACACGGACGAGCAAGAGCGGCTGTTTCGTAAGTTATCACTAGCAAGGTGAAAGTTCAGAATGGGGGCAACGATGAAAGCCACAGACACGGACGACAGCCGAAACTTCCTCGGGCTCGTGCGGGGCAAAGAGCGGTACATCTTCGTCTACGACGATGGGCAGGAGGCTGACATACTCCGCGTCCTTGGACGGCAAGCGGTCAACCCGGAGTTGAGTTTCAATTGGTACGACGCCGCCAGGCTAGCGAGAAGGGTGCAGAAGCATGAGTCAATGGCAAGCGATTCCGGTCCAGACGACATCAGTACATTTGACGCCTGGACAGCGGTACTCGGCCCACAAGAGCGATTCAAATACCCAGGGTGATGCGATGAAACAAACAAACATGTTCGGCGACTTTGAACGCCAACGAATGAGCGAGCAGACGGCCGTCGAAACGGCACCTTATCATCCGCATTCTGCCGAAAGTAAAGAGGCAGCTGACGCGATCCTGCCAGTTGCCGGCACGCACCGCCGGAAAGTCTACGACTTTATTTCGGCTCGCGGCAATTGGGGAGCGACCGACGAGGAAATCCAACTCGGTCTAGCGATGAATCCATCAACGCAAAGACCTCGGCGAGTTGAATTGGTCAAGGCGAAGCTGATCATTCAGTGCGGGCAGCGGAAGACGACCAGCAGACGAAACGCGGCAGTCTGGCAGGCAACGAAAGATGCAAATGATTAACCCGCTCCATGCAGCGAAGCAAAGCGTAAGCAGCGAAGACCGACCGTTTCAGGCGTCGATGATTCGCGGGATGCTCACCGCGTATGACGCGAGATGGGGTGACGTTCAATCGAACATCAATGTTCGAGAGATCGAGAAGCAGTATTACGCGGACTTGCCAAATGTCCGCTCCAGCGGTCGGTCTCGCACGTTTCGACTCGCCGGGAAGCTGGACAAGCTCACTGCCGAAGACGCCACCGTCACGCTAACGGATCACAAGACGACACAGTCTGACATCGAAGAGAATTCGTCCTACTGGCGACAGATCGAAGTCGAAGGGCAGCCGAATCAGTATGAACTGCTGTTGCTCGCCAACGGGATCAAAGTCGATCAAGTCATCTGGGATGTTGTTCGCAAGCCAGCGATAAAGCCAAAGGCGATTGCAAAGAAGGACGTGGCGGCGTTGGCGTCGCTGCATACATATTGCGGTCAACACATCGAATGCGATGCGTTCGAGGGGATGAAGGAAACGCCGGAGCTATTCGAGCTTCGTGTTGCCCAATTGATGCGGGACCAGGGCGAGAAGTATTTTCAGCGTCGTTCCGCGAAACGTACGCGGTCGGGGCGCCTGCATGCTATATGGGACTCCCTGTCTGTATCTGGGCATCTGCTCAGGCTCGGACACGCCAAATAGCGACCGCTGGGAATTCAAGGGGTCTGTCCACGAGGAACTGGAAACGGATGGCGACGGTCGCGATCTGCTCACGAACTCGCGCGTTCGATGTTTCCAGACATGCCGCCGAAAGCACTTCTATCAGTACGAACTAGGAATCAAACGAGTTGCGGCGGAAGACCGGGAACCGTTGATCTTCGGGACCGCTTGGCACGATGCGATGGACGTTTACTGGGGCGAGAAAAACAAAGAAAGGCTACATCATGCCAGCGACGAAATCGCGGTCGTCTGAGATGCTGCGGGACTTCCTGAGCGAAGTCAGCACTGAAGTGAAAGAGAGGCCGTCTGCGAGCGTGATGTACGCCCCACCGGGTCTCGGGAAGACATCGTTTGGGGCAGCAATTCCCGGCGCCGTCTTCTTAATTGACGCCCAAGAGCTCGGGATTGAGACGCTGAAGCGATCCGGCCAGGTGCCTGCGGACATCCCAGTGCTGCCAACTGCGCAAGACTGGGCGATGGTCTTGGCAATCCTCAAGCAGCTGGCCGCGGGCAAGCACAAGTACAAGGCTCTCGTCATCGACACGATTGGCGGACTTGAGCGACTTTGCCATCAGTTTGTCTGTGACACGATGTACGGCGGCAATTGGGGTGAGAAGGGATTCGCTGGCTACGGCCGCGGGTACGAGTCCGCGTTGCCAGAGTGGCGCCTGCTTCTCAACGCATTGGACGACTGCCGCGATTCCGGTCTGTCGATTGTCTGCCTAACGCATTCGATTGTGAAGCCTCACAAAAATCCGCTGGGCGAGGATTACGATCGCTTCGTACCGGACCTGCACCACAAGACGTGGAATCTAACGCACCGGTGGGCGGACATGGTCTTGTTCGGCAACTATCACGTCGAGGTTGACGACAGTGGGTCTCGGGCGAAGGGCAAGGGCGGACACGACCGTGTGTTGCACACCGAGTACTCGGCCGCCTTCGAGGCGAAGAACCGTCACGGTCTGCCTGAAGAGATCCCGATGGGCGCCAGCGGCAAAGCGGCTTGGGCGAATTTGGTAACAGCAATGAAGGAGGCGCGGAACTGATGGCACATTACAAAAAAGGGCTGCACGAGTGCAAGATCCGCTCGCACTATTTCGGCGAGTCGCCGGTGAAGAAGACGCCGTTTTTGGCGTTCCTGTTTACGCCAGCAGGCGGCGAGTATGAGCGGGAAGTCCAGTGCTACCTGACTCCCAAGACGGTTGACCGCACGATTGCGATTCTTCGCGACATGGGTTGGCACGGGTCGCGATTCAGTGAACTTGAGCATGTCAGTTTCAACGGGAAACTCGTTGAGTTGAATTGCTTTCATAAGACCTGGGATGGCCGCGAGATCGACGATTGGGAATTCCCGATGCCAAAGTCCGAGATCGAAGCGGTCAACGACTCAGGCGTTGCGAAGAAACTGGACGCGTTGTTCGGTAGCGAGCTGAAGAAGACGGCGACGAAGGCGGAAACGGTGCCGGCGGAAGTTGATGAGGGTGGCGACGATATCCCGTTTTAAGGAAGGTTCATGACGTGACTATTTGTGCAGTAGAATCCATTGATCCAATTTACGCGCGGGAGCTTCTCAGGGGCAATACCGCGAACTTCCGAACCGTCGATCCTAAGTTGGTATCGGTATATGCAGAGGAAATGTCACAGGGCCGATGGCATGGGATGAATGGCGAGACGATTATCATTGATGATCTTGGGCGTATAGCAGATGGTCAACATCGTCTGCTTGCGATTGTGAAATCAAACAAGACAATTGATTGCCTTGTTGTTCGCGAGTCACCTTCAACGGCGTGTGTCGAGCTGACACGCGGAAGCGGAAGGCCCAGGACAACGGCGCAATGGCTGCAACGTAGTGGGTTTAAGAATGCTAACGCCATCGCAGCGATTTGTCGCGGAGCCATAGCTCATCAGAAAGGGATATGGGGTCAGTTGAAGTGGGATAAAGAATACCTGCTCAATAGTGAAGTCATTGAGTTCGCGGAGAAACATAGAGAAGCGGTTACTGAAACAGCCGTGATTTGCAATCGCCTTACGGGGATGCCCATGTCGTGTATTGGGGCAGTGATTCTAGTAGGCAGCGGATTAGGCAAGCCGACAAGATTTGCAAATTGGTTTCTGGAATCGTTGAAACCTGCGGCGATGGTTGAATCAACCGAGCCTGTTTTTCATCTCAGAAATCGTATCCTGGTTGATGCGGCGTCAAAAACACAAAAAACGCCGGCATACGTTAAGAGAATCCTGACAACTATTGCTTGGAATAAGACCGTCAACGGCGAACCATGCAACCAATTAAAGGTAGTCATGGTGGGACCGAAGAGAACGAAACCGCCATCCACCATCTTGATCGGACCAGGTGACGTAGAAGCGTAGTTGGGGGGGTTCGATTGTGGCACTGGAATAAGGCATCACGGATGGCACGGTCACGCAACATCAAGCCAGGCTTGTACCTGAATGAAGACCTCGCCGAGTGCTCAATCTCGGCGCGATTTTTGTTTACGGCATTGTGGACGATGGCGGACCGACAAGGCCGACTCGAGGACCGGCCAAAGCGGATCAAATTGGGGTCATTTCCGTATGACGATGGCGTCGATGTGGACGGGTTGCTCTCGGAGTTAGAACAGTGGCGATTCATTGTTCGATACGAAGTTGATGGGCTGAGACTCATATCAGTATGCAATTTCGAGAAGCACCAAAACCCGCACAAAGACGAAAAAGCCAGGGATTTCCCACCTCCACCGGTCGAGCACCATGCAAGCACCATGCAAGCACCATACAAGCACGGTGCTAGTGCGGAAGCTGCCCGGCTGATTCCTGATTCCCTATTACTGATTCCTGATTCCAAGATTAGCTTGGAGCTGCAAAGCAACTCCAAGCCGCCCGAAGACCCGCCAACGGAGTTTTCATTTCCTACGGTTGGAAAGCCCAAAGGCGATTGGACGCTGCCGCAGAGCCTACTGGCCGAGTACAGCGAAGCCTATCCGTCATTGGATGTAAAAAGCGAATTGCGAGCGGCCAAGGCGTGGCTGGTGTCCAACAAGGCGAAACGCAAGACACACCGCGGCATGCCGACGTTCCTCAACGGCTGGCTGTCTCGGACGCAAAACCGACGAGGCGGCGGCAGGTCGGTAGTACCCGTCGAGCAGACTCGTGTCCGTGACCCGACACGAGACGCGGAGAGGGCTCGCTCTGCCGTGGTCAAGCAAATGCGGCGAGAAGGCGTACCGATTGACGAAGCCGAGGTAGAACGACGATTAGCGGAGGTGTGACGGTGGGCGATCTAACACTCAGTGCAAGGCGAGCAATGGCAGAAGCAGCTAAAAACGAATTGCGCGACTGCCCAGGATGCGGGCGTCCGAAGTGGCATCCAGCGACAGGCTTCTGCTTGAAGTGCAACTGCTACTTGCCAACGCAGTTTGATATCTATCGGAACTCGGCCAGCGTTCGGGCTTCGTGGGGCGATCTGGAGACGCTCCGGCGGGCGGGGCACGAGGACATCCGCCAATCCGCCGATGGCCCAATCGCACCGCCGGTTGATATTAGATTGCACGGCCACGCAGCGTGTGTAGTGCAGCCACACCACAAGCAACGAGCGTCAGTTCTCAACGCAAGCTAACGAGGTGATCGATGAGAAAGCCATTCCCGCCCGGAACCCGCGTCATCTGGGGTCGGCCGAATTGCAATTGCCGCGGCGAGGTAGTCGAAGACGATGGCGGCGAGATCGTCAAGGTCAAGGGCGACAATCACGGACACGTTGAGGATTGGTATTACGACATCGACGGGCAGAAGATTCGGAGAGAGTGATGAATACACTTGAAAGATGGCGACGGGCAAAGCGTGCCTATTCGCGACTGGCGGGACGATATCCGATTCAGCGCGACAAGGCGACTTTTTACCGACGCGGCGTTGCGCTGACAAAGCTCTGGGAAATAGCAAGCAAAGCTGAACAGGAGCTGCTGAAATGAGAGTTTACCTAGCAGGTCCAATCAACGACTGCACAGATTCCGAGTGCAAGGACTGGCGAGAGTGGTTCAAGCAAAGCCTCGGCATTGAGTGGGTTGACCCCATGCGGCGGGACTATCGCGGGCGTGAGGCTGAGTGTGCCAAGGAAATCGTTGAACTTGACAAGGCGGATATCCGTGATTGCGACGTGGTCTTGGTCATGCTTACCAAGCCCTCTGTGGGGACTTCGATGGAGATCTTCTACGCATACACGCTTGATATTCCCGTAATCGTCATCCACGCCAACGATGCCACACTCAGCCCTTGGCTTATCTATCACGCCAAGCAATTCGTCAGCGGACTCAGCGATGCCTTAGCAGAGATCGAAAGGCAGATGCCATGAAGCATTACCACGGCACGCCAATGGGTGGCAAGCGTCAGGATGTTGCGAGGATTCTTCAAGGCCGGTACGCCCTGATTCCGTTTGGGCGAATCGAGGACCTGCCAGTGGCCGCTGAAGTGTGTCGCGGGTTCTGCTTTGACAATGGGGCGTTCACAGCATGGCGTAAGGGTGAGCCAATTACGGATTGGCATGGTTACTACCGACTGTGCTACGAATGGCGGCACCATCCAAGATTCGAGTTTGCATTGATTCCTGACGTGATTGATGGGACCGAAGCGGACAACGACGAACTGCTCAACGATTGGCCTCGAGGGGCTGCTGGCGTCCCAGTCTGGCACCTTCACGAGTCAATTGACCGGCTAAAGCGACTCGCTCGCAACTGGCTAACTGTCGCCCTTGGAAGCAGTGGAGTCTGGGCAACCCCAGGAACTGAAGGCTGGTGGCAACGAATGGACGAAGCAATGGCAGCAGTTTGCGGAAACGGCCGACCGAACTGCAAGCTGCACGGGCTGAGAATGCTGGACCCTGCAATCTTCACTCGGTTGCCTCTGGCGTCCGCTGATTCCACCAATGTGGCCCAAAACAAGCAGCGACCGTGGAGCACATACGAAGCGCCAACGGTCTGGCAGAAGGCTGAAGTCTTGGCGTCTCGAATTGAAGCGCATCAGTCAGCGGCAGAGTGGGTGTCAGAATCACAATTGCCACTATTCGGAACTGACAGATGATTCTCGCCATCGACCCAGGCACAACCGAAGGGCGAAAACGGACACGTTGAGAATTGGTATTACGACATCGACGGGCAGAAGATTCGGAGGATCAAACCATAATGGCAAGGACGCGAGTACCCAGGACTAGGGCGAGCGGCGAATGGACCGAGGCTAGATTCTGGGGGTTCCTGCGGTCTAATATTCGGCTTGCTAGTCGCAAATGGCCGCCGATGTATACATGCAAGGCGGCGGCTCGCCGGCCGTCTCAACTTGCTGATAAGCGGATAAAATGGCAATATCAATGTGCGGCGTGCGGTGATTGGTTCCAGGGCAAAGAGACTCAGGTCGATCATATTGTGCCGTGCGGCACGTTGAAATCATTCGAGGACATTGGGCCGTTCGTGCGGCGATTATTCTGTGAGGCTGATGGATTGCAGGTGGTTTGTAAGCCGTGTCATGCGGAGAAGACACGCAGTTGAACGGATTCTCAAATGAACGCAGCCACAATCATGGTGCTCTTGGCGATACCGCTTTCGCCTGTCGTTGATGACCACTTCGACCACATGGAACTCAATCACCTATTCAGCCAATCCGCGACCGCTGAATTGGTTCTCGACCAGTACATATTCTGGGACGGCGAGCACGTTGCGGCGTGGTTTCTCGTCGAGCGGTCACGCCGCAAGCTCGAAGACCTCAAGACAGACGCCGAGCGACTTGAATATCGAGCGACGGCTGCAAAGTTCAAGGCTGAGTGGATCGAGAAGCAACGCCAGGCGTTTCTGCGGAAGTGGAAGGGCGTCAGGCCAGTCAAGCAGATATTACACAACTGGCATCCGCCGAAGCCGCCCGCCTATAACCCGCCTTTCCTCGGCAAGTTGCCGCAGCGGGTGGGCAGACGGTGGCGGCTCATCATCCACACAAAGGACATCTTGCGGCAGGTTACCGCAGACACGTTTCGCGAGACATGGACACAAGTAGATCCAGAGGTGGTTGATCGGGACGTATGGGAGACAGACAAGCGGCGGGGATTCAGCAACGGGGAATGACGATGGGGCGAGTCACAATCAGAGGCAAGCGTTGGATGCTCGACTTCCGCCACGGCATGGCTGCTCGCGGCGACGTGGACGCTCCACATCGACCCAATAAACAGATTCGCATTCGAGCGGACCTGAAAGACGAGGAGCGGCTAGAGGTCATCATTCACGAGATCACGCACGCTGCAATATGGGATGCGAGCGAGGAGACGGTTACCGAATTTTCGCATGACTTGGCGAGGATTCTCTATCGGCACTTAGGCTATCGCGAGGGCAAGGATGGCAAGGAAGAAGAAGCGACTTGACGCGTTCAGGTCAAAGCCAGACGGGCGCAATCAGACTTGGTTTGACCGACTGACACCTGCTGAGCAGAAGGTGATTTGCGACGAGGTAGATCATTACATGCAAGGCCATTATCCATCTATCCGAAACGTGACCGAGTTGTCGCGAGCAATGCACGAGGCGGGCGTTCTGCCGCATGCGGTCAGTGGACAGACGCTGCGCCGTTGGATTCAACAGCGGGGGATGAAATGACGCGATTAAAGAAACCGGCACGAACCGATGAAGTCAAGGCATTGCGGAAGAAGAATGCCGAACTGCTGGCGATTATCGACGAGCAGAACGAATCCGCCGCCGAGCAAAGACGGGCGAAGTTCACGATCCCAAAAGGCCGGCAGATGGCGTCGCCGCGAGGAACATTCATTCGGGTTGTCGTGCCTGATACTCATGGGTGCTACATCGACAAGCCAGCGTTCGCGGCAATGATTCGCGACATAGAGCAGTTCAACGTGCGTGAAGTGGTAATGCTTGGTGACCATGTGTCATGCGATGGGTTCCTCGCTGAGCGACATGTGCTCACATATCGCGCTCAGGCGACCTACACATATCAGGAAGACGTGAATGCCGGGAATGTCTTTCTGGACAAAATGCAGGCGACGTGCCCCAAGGCGAAGTTCTGGTACATCTGCGGAAACCACGAGCGGCGAGTTGAAGAATGGTGTGTGAAGCACGCCAAGCGCAATGCCGTGGATACGCTCATGTTGTTGCGGGCGTTAGATCCGGTTTACCTATTACACCTGAAAGAGCGAGGCATCGAATACCTTCACACTCACGACGACACGCACACCAAAGGAAACACTCGGAACACGCTGGAACTTGGCAAGTGTTTGTTCATGCATGGATACGGTCATGCGAAAGCAGCGATTGCGAACACGCTAAACGACATGGCGAGAAATGTTGTTGTCGGTCATCTCCACAGGCGAGGCTCGTTCACTCGCACTACGCACGATAGCGAGATTTCGGCGTGGTGCCCTGGGTGTCTTTGCGAGAAGCGGCAGTTCTACGTTCACGCTCGACCGCCACATCACGCCCACGGATACGGGCTACAGATCGTGAAGCCTTCTGGCGAGTTCTTGCATATCAACGTGCCGATTATCGACGGCAAGAGTTACTTGTCGGCGCTGAAGACGGCGTGAAGCGACCTCCACTACTTGAGCACTGGAGGTGTTATGGCCGGCGTCATCGTGAACGCGATGGAATCGCTATTGACAGATCCCAATTGACCAATACCCGCCTATCGCGATAATAAACAGACGCAACCCGGTGTCTGTGCGGACTGATCCCCCAATCAGCAAGACCAAGAAACGAGACGGCAGTTAGGTGCCTAACCACCTTGCTGCCGTTTTTTGTTTCTTGGTGCCGGGGGAATCTCCCTGGATCATGGAGGTATCCTGATGAAATTGCGACTCTTGATTACCGCTCTCCGGTTCGTCCTGAGCCAAATTGATCCCCAAATGGTCAAAGAGCTGATCGATGACCTGATTGACAAGGTTGAAGATCGTTACGCCGGCCAGGCCGTTGTGATGCAGGCGTGCGGCATGGTTCGCAATGTCTTCTCGATTCCCGATGACATCGGCGGTGACGAAGACTGATGCGAACCGCAACCATTGCGGGCATCCTGCTTATCGGGCTCTGTGCCGCGACTGCCGCCACGGCTCCACCATCCGAGACCGAATCGACGCTCCAAGGCGCCGCACTCGAAGGCCGTCTTGAGGTCATTGAGCACGAGCCTATCGTCATCAAAGCCGGCGTCGAGATCCCTGAAGGTTGGTCGGCGCTGTTCGATTGGGACTTGCAACGCCCTGCCAAGGGCCGCGAGATCGACAACGGCCGCACTCTCCACGTATGGGCGCCAGCGGGCGAATACGAGATAGAACTTGAGGTCTTCCTGGCGAAGTACGACGACGCAACCAAACAGGTCCAGTTTCGCAAGGATACCTCGGTCACGGTGCTAGTGGTCAAGCCGGGCAAGGCGCCAAAGCCGCCAAAGCCAGATCCGCCTGGCCCGGACCCTACGCCGGGTCGTCCGTCGACCGTCTTGATCCTCCGCGACCAGGACAGCGACACGGCGACCGAGGCGACGGCCTTGCAGGATCTGCGGCAGAGCGAGCTGTTCCAGGGCGGAACGCCGGCACTGTTGATACTGAGCACGGACGCGGAGACACCGAACGGGAACCCGGACCCGATAGCGGAGAAGTACCGCAAGCAAGTACCCAGCGACGGCGACTATCCATATTTTTTCGCGGTGGACGAATCAGATCGCGTCGTTGATTCGGGCGAGGTGCCTGACGACCCGGCCGAACTAATCAAGCGAATTCAATCGAGGTTG
>Ga0208299_1002362_pt1 | contig 12813 bp, 18 predicted proteins | sample 15_taG_FD_184089 | JGI IMG/M metagenome (GOLD analysis project Ga0208299, IMG submission 184089) | Marine viral communities from the Subarctic Pacific Ocean - 15_ETSP_OMZ_AT15312 metaG (SPAdes) (version 2) | ecosystem: Environmental > Aquatic > Marine > Oceanic | place: Pacific Ocean | collected...
AGTCGCCTTCCATCTTCGAAGAGACGGATTTGCGTTCGAAGTGCTTCATGCCATTAGGGCAATCGGTACGAAGGAACCAAGCATCCGTATCCGTGAAGCGATGGTTAACCATCCAGCCGCCCGGAACAGAGGACATGCTGTACATGGCATTTATATCGTTGTCTGCAGTCTCAACACGTAGAGGTGATTTGAGAATACGTTCAGCGACAAAGCTAGAATCCGTAGGAATATGCAAGGATTTAACCCCAATACTTTGTGGGATACCCTTATCATCGGTCCATTTGGAAATAGCAATAATGGCTGATTCCAAAGAGGTCTCAGAGAGATCCGCATCTGGATTCAATCGGTTTGACAACGTGCCACCATTAACCAATGGGTGACCGGTATCACAAAGTTCAACACCATCACCACCGGCATACGATGAATTAAATGCACGGTTGTAAATGTTAGCTGCGTCAACCTGTTTGGTATGAGCCATCGAACGCGCCAAGAATTTAGTTAGGCGTTTCGAAAGACTATCATACAGGTTATCTTCAATGGCTTCTTCCGTGATAGCAAATGCTAGCGCAATAGTTTTATGCGAGTAGCGTGCGATCCAAGATTCGCCAGTGTCGGCGTAAGTAACGCCTTGGCCTTCAGCTTTTTCGGCTGCAGCACCGAAGCCCGGAAACAGGACTTCTTCCTCAAAAGCCCGATTGGAGCTTTCAACATCGAATAAAGGAAGATGTTCGTTTTCGTAACCGTTGTACTCTTCACCGAAGATGGCATTAAGGCCGGGCTCAAGTTCTTTGAGAAGTTGTGCTCTAGTAACCATTTTTCAACCCTTCCCTTAAATACCGTCAACTGCGGCTTTGTTGCGATGCTCATTCGGTAGAACGTATACATCCATGACAGTACTCGCAGCAGTGTATTCTTGCTCAAGTTCAGCAGAATTCAACAACTTAAAGTTACCACCGGATCCCGTACCAACCGTAGAGGAATCGATACCCATGCCAGAACGCTTAACTGTAGTGTTACCAGCAGTGGTAGTAATATCAACCAAAGCACCAACGTCAGCTTGAGTTAACGCGGAACTATCTTGGTCAGCTTCAGCCTTGAAAACCGTATTAGGATCATCATAGACATAAGCTTTAGCAATCGTGCCAGAGGCAATCGATTGAGCAGCAGGCCATTGCGAATCAAAAATGACTTCGCCCGTTACACTAGACTGATACTCAACACCCCAAAAAACACCTACCATAAGCAGGGAAGCGGTGGAGCGAATCAAAGTACCGTCCGTGTGCTGAGCAACAACGTCACCACGAATAATATTCGTAGCATAGTCATCAGCGATCCGATAGTCAGACATGCTATTAGGAGTAGGGTGCCCACCGGGAACCCTTACAGGTACAAAACCATAAGGCATTATCTTTTCCTATCAGTTTGATTTAAAGATTAAAGCTTATATTAATCTTCAAATTCAGTTTCGTTATGAGGGCTATTTTTAGTAACAGAAGATTTGTTAGCCCTATGAATGCCTTTTCCGTCCATAGTTTGAGCTGCATTTTGATTAAGTTCTGCATCTACCGCTTGCTGAAGGCGGGCAGTTCTATCTTTGAAATAATCATTTCTAGATTCAGCTATTTCTTCAGGAACTTGCATCAAAATAAGATCACCTGAACGGACGACACCATCATGCGGACCTCCAACCATACTATCCGTATCAAAATTGCCAAGCTGATCTGGCTTGACAGGTTCATACCCTTGACGGGTCCGTTTGTATACGTTAGAGTTATCTGCATTGCCACGAACTTCGTGACGAACCCAGCGCCATTTCATCCCTTCAGGCGGTTCAGGGACATCTAGCATACCGGGTGGACGCCATTGGAGCGGTGCTCTCGATTCATTATCACGAGTGCTACGAGCCGATTTTTTTACAAACTGGCCGCGAGAATTTCTATCTGTAGCTTCTGTCATCGGTTTTCTCCGTTCTAGGAAGCAGCAATACGCTGCTTCTCTCGCGCATATTTAACTGGATCTACTCCCAACCTTTTGGCTGTGGCAAGTTCTCTTTGAGTAAGAGAAACTTTACCTTTAGATCTTTTACCTGTGGTGCGCGATCCACCGGCAACTATTTGTTTAACCCGCTGTTGTGATTGCGGGGTAGTTTCAGAATCTGTAAATTCTTCTGGGAACTCATTTCTAATACGAGAATTAAGTTCTTCATAATAAGAATCTACGGCCTCCTGATCTTCAGGATAAGGAATAAATCCTTCTTCCATTAAATCTTGATGAATATCTGCTGCAGAAGCAGTCATCATTTTATGTTTAGTAGAATCCCCACCAAACCATAAATTACCTTTACGCCAAGCTAATGCAGATTTATCAGGGCGTTGACGACGTGGTGCTGATTGACCAACAGCAGCTTCATTATTTTCTTGTCGTTTTTCCTGTGCAGCATCTCGTTGTTCAACTGCTTGTCTAGCTCGGTCTAGCATAAGCTTTTCAGCTTTAACTTGAGCTAGATTATCAGTAGCAATAAGCTCTGCATCAATATCCCCTTCTTCTTTTGCTCTTCGAAGTGCGTGGATAACTGAATCTTCTTGGGAACTAATCTTATCTTCGTATTGATCGATAAGGGCTCGTTCTCTACTTTGAGTCTTGGCTTCTAATTCTGTAGTCTTATTAAGCATTTCAGCAATTTGACTATCACGTTCAGCGATAGCTTCTTCTGCTGCTTTTGCTCTTTTAACTAATTGCTGGATTCGACGCTGTGCCCGTCCTCCCAACTTTTTAGTATCTTCTTCCGATAGTTCATTACTACCTACAGTTTTCTCAGATTCTTCTTTTTCTTCTTGGACAACTTCGATTTCTGTTTCTCTATTGTCCGTTTCGTGGGTTTGCTCTTTATCCCCATCCTCATTGATGATCGTACCAACATCTGATAAAACTATGTCCTCTTCTAAAGGGCCGTCAATTCCTGCTTCTTCTAAAGAAGCTTCTTCTTCTGACGGTTCGTCAATTACAATAAATTCGTCTTCGTCTGCCATTTAATCCTCCATAGCTGCGAACTACGTTTACGCATATTTACAATTTAACATGATGAATATAAGGATTGCAACCTATTTAATAGAAATCCCATCAGGATTTTCTGTAATTCCTACAATCTCTTCATCATTCATAATACGATATTCTGCATTTCGGTAATTAAATTTCATACCTGCAAAACGTTCAATTAATACAAAGTCACCAACTTTAACCCAAGGATCACCATGTCTTTCTTCAGTATATGCTAATGGTCCTAACTCAATTACTTCACAAATAACTGTTGACATTTGATTAATTTCTTGAGTCTCTTCTGCATAAAGAACACCTCCATCAGATTTAGAAGGAGATTTTTTAGGCTTTAATAATATACGCCAGCCTGTAGGGTGTACTTCAATTGTCATCGTCATCGGCCTCCGATTTAGTTAATTTTTCTACTTCTTCTTCAACTCTTTTTTTAAACTCTTGCATAGTCATTGTAGAGCCTTGAAGATGCCAGTACTGATTAAAGTCTGTCACACCTCCCACCATATGAGAGATGTTAGCTTCAATTGACTCATCCAGTACTTTAATGAGTCGAGAAGCAAGCAATTGTGCTTGATACATTTTTAGCCTCTATTAGTATTTCTAGCTTTTTCTTTATTAGCATTTATTTTCATTGTTTCCAACATAACTTTTGCAGAACGATCTGCATCTTCGTTGGAGTCGTCTATTTGCATTTGCTCTTCATCTAGGAGCAATTGTGCTTGATCAATAGTATAATCTAGTTGTTGTTTTCTTTCACGTAAATCAAGTTCTTTATCTCTTAGAGCTTGTTCAGGATCTATCATTTCTCCTTCATATGCCTTAAGTTTTACTTCATCAAGTTTTAATACAGCATCACTAGCCTGCATAGCCGCTAAAGCAATGGCATTTTCTATTTCAGGGGGTATCTTTTGTTGTCCTGCCATTAAAGCTTGCGCTGCTTTAGGATCATGTTGAGCTATCATTTCTACCATTTCTTTACGATGTTTTGCTGCCATATGTTCATTTAAATGTGCTGTCATAATTTGACGCATACCTTGATTATCTTTAAATGCTTGGTTATTTAAAATCATAGAATGAACTAGAATATGAGCATCATCATTTTGATGTGGTTGTACAGTAAGAGGTTGCCCTACCATAGCAATACTATTTTCAAAAACAGGATCCCCTGATTGAGGTTGCTGTTGTTGTTTAAGATATCGTTCAGGAGATTCAACACCCATAGCACGATAGAGATCTAAACGAATAGCATTCATATCATGAGCACCAGGATCTTGGGCAGCTACTGAAATAATAGCATTAAGTTTAGCTACTCTGTGAGCTTCAGTAGGCATATTAGGATCTGAAACAGGAATAATATCAATTGTATTTGGATCGAAATCCTGTTTAAATACTTCCTGTTGTCCTCCTTCTATTGGATAAGGATAAGAATTAGGAAGATATTGAAAATTAAGTTCTGCTAAAAGATTAAGATCATGTCCTTGGGCAGCATGAAGTCTTTGATGTATAGCACTAAATAACTTACCTGACTGTTCTAAAAGGGCAAGAGTTGTACCTACAGGACCATAATTAGAAGATTCAGAAACAACTGCATCTGTTTGATCCGCAAATTCTTTAGCAGTTTGTACCATAAAAGTCATTAATTGATATAAAGTACTAGAAGGTTCTTTATATGGAAGAGGGATCAAGGATTTATTAAGATCCCCTGCAGGGGCATTTGCTTCTCGCCATTCACCAGGAAGCAAGGGCTCATCGGGGGCCAGCATTCGGAGCCCGTGTGCTTTAAACCCTGCAGGGAGGTTGGAGAACGTACCAGCATCTACCAATTGTTGAAGGGAGGAAGTGGCAGTTTTAGCTAGTCCTCCAATTAAATGAAGATAACCATAACCATAAAAGCCTAATCCTGGTACGAAACAATAGTGAGTAAACCAAACAATTTTAGATTTATTGGGATCCGCTTCTTTCCAATTACGGCGAATAGATAATATCTGTTCAGAATCTTCATCAATTGTAATGACATAAGGAAGGGCCAATCCAGAAGGATCTTCAAATAAAGGAAGATCTATATTAATATGAATTTCAAGAATTACACGAGGATCATTCTCTTGCGTAGGACGAGAACGTCCTTGCATTTCATCTACAAGTTCTTCAGTCTCATCAAGATCTGGAGCTTCAGAACTAGAGAGTTCAATTTCAGAATATACCCCTGCCATTTGATAACGTTTAATTTCATTATCTGTCATAGTCATTTTATGGGTATATCGTTCTGCAGTTTCTAAATCATCTGCATAATAATCAATTACAAAATCTTCACTTTTAACTAATCTAGAAGTAGGTCGTTGAAGTGCAGCATCATAATATGTTTTCTTAAAAGCAGAGCCAAATAAAGCGCAATGAAAAAGAAGCTTATCTAATTGTGGCCCGTACTCAGGCATAAGTTTAGTAGTTTGATAATTCATAAATTCTTTAACACGATTAGATCGTGCTTGAGCTTCAGGAGAAGCTGTACCCATAATACGTGTACGGACAGGTCCGTGTGCGGGAAATAACTCTTTATATGCTTTAGCTTGAAATTTAACTACAGCTTGACTAAGAACAGGGTGACTTGCCCCACAAGCCCCAGGAAAAGGTTTATCTTTTTTAGTTATTGCAAAACCTAAAAGTTCAACTGCATCAGCAGAAATCCCCTCCCAATCACTACGAGATTCTTTATCTGCATCATACAATTCCATTACTTCAGAAGCGATGTCTTTAAGTATTACTTCTCCGTCTTCTCCTTGTTTATAAACCTCAACTAAATTAATATGATGATCATTAGGATTTACAGTTTGATCAGGAAGTATATCAGACTCTCCCAATATTGATTCATTCTCAAATAAAACTTCCATTGCAGGAGTTTCATCAAGAGTATATTCAGGAGCATCGACGTCTGGAGAGTCGTCAATTGGAATTAAATCTGAACGTGCGGCCATTAGTAGTATCCTCCTTCAACGGACCTATTTTTAAGTATAGCACTTTCATTAACGTTATGCCAGGGATCGTTTGTATTTGTAACATAACCACCCCCAATCATCCAAAGGATAGCCTGAGTTACTGTATCTACATAATCATCATTAGCCCCATTAGGAAAAGTACGACATTCATTTATTACATCAAGAGCCCAAGATTTATCCTTTGGACAAAAAATTCTTTTATTATGAAAAATTGCAGAAACTGAATAAGCACGAGCTACTTTATCTCGTTCAGGATTAAAGGCAATTACAGGAAGGCCTGCAAGACGGAGTTCTTGAAGTAAAGATTGTCCTGAAGCTTTCTTTTCAATAAGAACTGTATCTGGAAGATGTTTATTATATTTCTCCATAATCTTTTCACGAAGTTGAGGAAAGGTCCAATGTCCTCGACCAGCGCCAAGCATAATCATAGATTGTGCTTCTCCCATTGATTGTGTTGTTTGATTATAATAAGAATTTGCAAAGATTCCCCATAAAGTATAAGCTGAATAATCAGCAGATTCTTTATCAGAAAAAGCCGTGTCTAAAGATAAAAGTATATGATTACAAGGAGGCGGAGCAAAACCATCCCAATCTTGCCAATATTTATCTTTAATAATACCTCCTTCTACAGGAGTTGGATTCTGCATATAAAGTGCATCCCATTGAAAAGGAGGCATATTATGTTTAGTAGCAAGAAGTTCTTCTGTAGGCCAATGATATTCTTGATCAATACCAACGGCAGGCCAAAAGGATTCTCCTATTTCCATATCTGGATAATTATTATTTATAAGACTTTGACTTATAAGAGTTTTACGAGCTAATTTTAAAGCTTCTTGACTTTCATGCGTTACAAAAGCAGGAATACAAACTACATCCCATTTATCTGCAAAGGGACTTTCTTGTTCTTTCTTAAGAAGATCCCCACTAAGATCATCTTCAGCCCAACGAGTTTGTACAACAACAACACGACCACCGGGCATAAGGCGAGTACGAAAACCTCCGGGATACCAATTATTAACTGCATCACGTCGAGTTTTTGAAAAAGCATCTTGTTCACTAATAGGATCATCAATAATACCAAGATTAGCTCCTTTACCCGCAATACCTGTTCCTGCACCAGCAGCAGTAAATCTACCTTTCTTTGTAGTTCCCCAAGAATCTGCAGCTCTATTATCTTTTCGAATTGCAGTTTTTTGAAAAATTGTTTTATAATCATTAGTTTGTAGAACATCACGTACAGCTCTTCCAAAATCTGTTGATAAATCTGATGAGTGGGATACTTCAATAAGTTGCCAATCAGGGTTACGTCCAAGACACCAAGCTGGAAAATAAATTGAAGTAATTAAAGATTTAGAAGAACGAGGAGGAACAAATATCATAGCACGTTTAGAATCCCCTGATTCTACCCGCATAAGAGTATCACATAGAATACGATGATGTGGTCCTACACTAAAAGTAGGATCCATTAAAATTATAAAAGAAAGAAGATCATCTCTTGCAGCTTCTACAGCAAGTTTAGTTAAACGATCTCTAGTCTCTTTGGTATATATTTCATTCATTAATGGCCTGTATCTTTAGGAAGATATTTTATACCTCCCCATTCGACTATAATTTTTTTAAGTTCTTCAGGTTTTTTATTAGATTCCGAAACTTCTTTAAGTTTTTTATAAGGATAGAGAGGCTCTTTAATCTTTTTTATCACCATTAACCACCTTAAGTTTAGGGGCCGCGGCACGTAACATACGATTTACATCTTGTTTAATAGCATCATCATTATCCCCAGTGGCCCACGGGTTTTCAATTTGTTGAACTTGTTGCTTATCAGTAAACATAGCAAAATGTTTACCTATAAGTTCAAGCGCACGAAGTGCAGATGGAAGCTCATCATCTCGTTCAGCGGCTGTCGCAATTCTAGTGAGACGACGTAATACTTCTTCAGGGGTCATACCTTCTTTAACTAACATATTTTCTCTATACCAATTAAGATATGTTCTAATTTTAGGCTTAGCAAAAAAAGCAGAACAATGATTTTCTGCATATTGAACAGAATAATGAGCACGTTTAAGAGCATTGGTTTTATCTAAATCTACAAGATACTCAACACAAGCTAATTTCTGCTTATCAGTAAGATCAAGATCGGGTTCAGAAGTTTTTACCATTGAAATGTATTCCTATACTCTGTATAATTATAATTAAGTCTCGATTAGTGTATATCGTCTATAACTTTATCCCCCTTAATAGGGGGATTTTTTTATACAAAAACTGGATATTTCTCATCAGCATCACTAATAAATTCTACATTAAAACTTTCACCGCATCCACACATAGATTTAACATTAGGATTTTCTACCATAAGTTTTTGTCCAAATAAATCTTTTTTATAATCTACTTCCATACCAGCTAAATACATAATTGACATACCATCAATTATTAATTTACCTATATTTAAATCTAATACAACATCAGTAGTATTATTTTGTATTTTTTCTAAAGGTTGCCAATCATAGTTAAAACCAGAACATCCCCCGCCCTTTACTGATAAAAGAATACCTTCAAAATTATTCTCTGAAATAATAGAAGAAAGATGTATATTTGCTTTTTCAGTTATTGCTATCATAAATTTTCCTTACTATATTCTTTCCGAGGGGGGCACTCCGGCTTACGGGGTTTCCTATTAGAGTGGCGTTCCTCCTTCCTCGTTACGGCGTTCAGCCACAGTTTTAGTTACTACAACTCCACGTTCTTTAGTTGTAGACTTCTTTAACTCTCCGTCCTCAAATTCTTCGATCAACATCTTTCCCTCTTCTAAGGGGTGTTTAATTTTAATAGATACATCCTTTGTCATAAGTCCTCCTTATCTATATCAGGGTAAGGCCAGCCCTCATCTTCGTCACTCCAGGAATCAAAGTTATCGTCTTCCCAAGTAGGATCTAGAGATAAAGATTCATCACTATCAACAGGAGTCCAATGCCCACTAATCCAGCGATCAGGACTATTACGGCGTACTTGTGTGAGATAATCATGGGCGCGGCCATAAGAAATCATTTCGTGAACTACTACTTCACGATCTTCCACATAAGTAATTTCAAGGGTTCCTAGCTCTTGTTCCATATTTTTATTATAACATCGAAATAGAAAGAGAGCAAGTAGAATTAAATATCTAGGCCGTAGTCACCATGCCTAAAATCTTCAACGAATATCTCTTGTAGAATTTTTAAAGGATCTGATTTTTTAGTTTTTTTATCTTTTTTGGCTCTTAAATTATGTGAAATCATATCTTCTAACCATAACATAGGCTCATATGCATCACCATAATCATGAAGATCTTCTCGTAAGGGAATTCTATTAAGTAAAATTTCCATAATATCAGAAGAGCCCAGTCCTTCAATTTGTTTAAGTCTATTATCCCTAATAGATTTTTGTATATTTTTAGGTAGGAATTTAAAACTTTTATTTCCAGACATATTTTCAGGATCTTCTACATCTAAAATAGTATTTCTTCCTTCTCCATGATATACTATTGGAGGTAAAAGTTTATTAGGATCATACATTGCTCCTTTATCAAGAGTTTGATCTCCTTTATAATCACCAGAATAAATACCTTTATGGTATTCGTGTTCTGGATAAAGATGGGTTCTAGTGTGAGGGTCTCTATCCCTAAACGTTTTTGCTACATACTCAGAAAATCCTGGAGATCTCTGTACTTCCTCTGCGGTGAGTTGCTCTAATCCATATCTTTTTTCAGCCATTTTATAAATCCAATTTATAGCCCTTACCAGAAATTCTATCGTAAATTTCTAGATAGCCAGAATCTCTTTGACGTAAGTCAACGTCATATCCTTGCCCTTTTAAATACTTTTTAAAGTCTTTACTAGACATTTTATCTTGTGCCCATAAGGTACCTTTATCTTGCAGACCTTTAGTTTTTTTATTCCAAGGTAAAGAAGGGGGCCAGGAAGGAGAATAATCCCCTTTTTTAGGACTTGGGGTATTATGTACGCGCCAAATTGGAATGTCTTGAGAATCGGGGGATATATTTTTAATGGGGATATTTTTAACATTAGTGTTGGCAGAGGGGCCAACAAGCTTTTTTACAAGTTTAGCACTCTTACCTGCTTTACGTCCAAGTAGATCTAAGATACCCCCAGCGCCCAAAAGTGTGGCGGGATCATAAGGAGTAAATGTATTATCTTCAGAAATCTCCCCTGTAGGATTAATTATATTATGCAGAAGGCGTAAAGTATCTTGGTTACTTTCACTATCCCGCATATCCCACGTTTCATATTTTTCTTGTCCAGGGGCCTTCGGATAATTATCACTAGAAATCATATCAAAGAGAGAATATAGGGGGTTATCCATAATTACTCTTCAAAATCTTGTATTAATTCTTTTTGCATACAACCGCACTTACAATCTTTTTTGCCGCACTTTGGGCATATCTTATCATCTATTACGCTATCACTTTCCCAAGGCGGATATAAATTCATCTTGGATTTATATTCATTCATTTCCATAGCCCTTATAAATAACATACCGTTCATTCTACAGAATTAAGAGTGGCCCCAATTAAAGCCTCAAAATCTTCATTAGATACTCTAGGTCTAGGAACCGGTCTCTCCTCATATCTCCTGCTTCTACGTACACCAACTCTATTATCGGGACTTTGAAGAGATTTAAAATATTGATCTAAAAATCCTTCAAGTTCTATTAATTGATCAGCAGGAAGGTTACTTAAAGATTCCGCATCCCACCGAGGGGACGGCCCCACTAAATTGGCTAAAGCAGCCATAGGACGTGTATGACGAGCTCCCCATTCCTTATCACGTTCGACAGGAAGACGCGGAGGGGCCTTACGACCAGCCCCAAAAAGATTAGCAATACCTCTAGCCCCTGCGCCTACAGGACTCCAAGGTAGGCTAGCCCAGTCATCTACATCTTTATAGTAATCACGAGTCTGTTCTCTTAAGCGACTTGTAACGGGATTAAGGGGATTATATTTAAGTTTTTGCGCCATAATTCGAAATCCTTATAATAGGTATAGAAATATTATACATAAGGGAGAAAGCAAAATGCAAGGTTTTAAAGTGTTATAAATTTTCTTGGAACAGGATGGCCCCGATTATTTATCTAGTTGAGAATCATTCTCAATAGGCGTCAAAAGTTGCTAAAAACTTGGCTAGTGTAATACATATAAAACACTGCTGCTTATTTCTTCGGGTGGGGGTCTAATCAATAGGGGGTGCCCGGTTTGACATGGTACAGAATGAAACACTTCAGACACAAAAAAACCCTCCCGCCCGAAGGCGAGAGGGTTAGGTTTGTTTTAGCCTAGCACTCGATCTAGGACATACGCGCTGTTCAATCGTCCACGCTCTGTTTGAAGGTAGGCCCGGTTGTCCCGGTTATCCTCAAGAGGTAAATCAAAAGGCTCGCCATCTTTAGTGAGATAAACGAGCCCGGCTGCGGCTTCCAGTTTGTATGGCGCATCCATCACATACGCTGACAATGATCGATTTGTTCCATTGGCGAAATGCCAAACTTCTTGCGAACGGCGTCTTCATTCGAGCCCCAAATATATTCGAAATATTTGGTATTCGGCGCGTCTTTATACGCCCAAGTAATGCGCCATTTTGAGCGATATTCGGCGTGAGCGGGTTTACCTTTCGGCGGTATCATCGTAATCCGCTGATACCCTGTCTTTCTATTTGCCATGATCGTTATCAATCCTTTCGGCAAAGTGAGATGTTAAAAGAGTAGGGGGGACGTTCTGTCCCCCCTATGTAGTCCCGGTTTATCTAGTCGGCTTCATTACGAAAGCATCGTAAACATGTTGACGCCGACTTTCACTACCTCGCCGTCCAAGCTAACCGGTTGATTGCCACGGGTTGAGGCTCTTGTGAGGCTCTTGCCCGAAGCGCTTGGGGTTGCGTTCTCCGCCGTAGCATATGGCAGTTCGATAGTGACTTTGGTCTTTTCCTTATTCAAGGTGCATTTGATATCCATAAGTAGGATGTCCTTTCGTGCGAGTTAAGAGAGAATAAGGCGGAAGCGGTTTCTCCCGCCTCACCAAAGATATAGTCATATATATGTCGATTTGCAAGGCCCGGTCCTTAATTGACCTAATATTCTTTTGGATTTTTCTCGTACTGACAGAACAGAACTGAACAGAACAAAAGAAAAAGGCCAGTATCCGTAGATACTGACCTCAATCTCTCCTCTCTTAGTTGAGCATGGTGAACATATTGACACCAACTTTGACCACTTCACCATCCAGACTGACTGCCTGATTGCCTCTGGTGGTCGCCCGTGTCAGGCTCTTCCCAGATGCAGATGGCGCTGCGTCTGCCTTAGAGGCATATGGGAGTTCAATGGTCACTTTCGTCTTGTCTTTCGACAAGGTCACTTTCATGTCAGCCATTGTGCTGACCTCCTTTCTATTGAGCGGGGCGACGGGTTTGCCGCTCCGTGACCAAGATATAGTCACGCCGTCGCTGGATTGCAAGCCATAGAGACACTATATACTGTCTGACCTCAATCGACGTCACCTTAAAAGAGTAGAACAGAACAGAATAGAACAGAACTGAACAGAAATAGGATTGAATCTGGGAATTTTTAGAGATCCTCTAGGAAGCTCATAGAAGCCCGTAGAAGCACGAGAGAAGAAATCTGGACCTATACCATGTTTTTAACGGAGAACACCATTCACAGGCCCGTAAAAGGCCTTCTAGACCCCATTTTACCCCACTTGCACCTCGCCTTTTACAACATAGCG
>Ga0208299_1002366_pt1 | contig 12781 bp, 28 predicted proteins | sample 15_taG_FD_184089 | JGI IMG/M metagenome (GOLD analysis project Ga0208299, IMG submission 184089) | Marine viral communities from the Subarctic Pacific Ocean - 15_ETSP_OMZ_AT15312 metaG (SPAdes) (version 2) | ecosystem: Environmental > Aquatic > Marine > Oceanic | place: Pacific Ocean | collected...
AATGGGCAAAAGAACATCAAGCCGCAACTCTCGACAAAATAGAAAACTCAAAGGACGCTGATATCAGCCACGCAGATGTGGATAAGATGGTGTTTGATGGGGATGGCGATATAGTTCTATCAAATTGGGTAAGAACAGGCGGGAGCTACCAAGACCACGACGATAGAGACGCCGAACGGTTTCATCGGTTCCTTGGCGTAAAATCATATGGTCGCGCCAAGTATGATTCTACCGAAGAGGAATCTTATAATCCCACGCGCCGTCAATCCGAACAATGGAACCATGAGATAAATAATATCACGAACAATTATAACAATCGCTGGGGCGCAATGCGAATTGAAGCTTACGCCGAAGACGAAGACGACAGCACATTTATTGTAGCAAACGCCAAGCTTGTTCTGGTATATGATGAAGACGATTTTGTAAAGAGTGCTTTCCAAGATGGCACCAGAAACGCAATAAGGTATCTTGACACACATTTTGAAGAAACACTGGGCGCAGAATGGCCGAGCAATGACATTAGCTATTCGACAGTCAACGAAAGAAGCGAAAACTATCAGGATATAATGTCTATCTTCGATGACGACGAATACGACGTGAAAAAAGAAAACGAATCATTTGTTTACATAGAGTTAGGAATAGACTTGGCAAAACTTGCTCCAGACGAAGCCTGGAACAACGATTACGTTGATGGATATGTCGTTTACGAGCCAGGAACACTTTCAGATATATGCCAGAGACTGGAGAGGATTGACAACGACCATAAAGAACTTAAAGAATCTGCCACGAAATATTTTCAAAAAGAGGGAATCTTCAAAGCCCCAGCAATTTACGAACTTTCCCAAGCTTCGCATGACGAAAGCTGGTACGAATGGAGCTTCGAGGAGACTGAAAGCGAGATAGACTATGGATTTCCGGGGGCTATTGAGATGTCAACCAATGTTCATGTAAACCTTGAGGACTTGATAAAACAAATACCGATTACCTTCGACCATCAACCCGACAAATCAGCAGAAATTTATATTATGTTTGATGGTAATCCTGTTGCTATGGCAGCAAGAAGGGACGACGGAGAAGGAAAATTTGTTGATTTTGAAGTTCGCTCCCCAGAGTTTGATGCTGATATAATGAATGGTTTCAAGAACATGGACGATATAAAATATTATGCCCAGTGGAATGTTGCTGCCACGATACTGCGCCCAAAATCTGGAATGATGACTTCACATATAACAGGAAACAAGCGCACAGGCGAATCTACACACGACTATCGCTCAGAAGTAAGACTGTTATTCCGTCAAGAGGTCGGCGGCGCTGATAATGAATTTAAGTTTCCCAATTCAAGTATGTGGGCAGATGGCCCAGACGGAGATGACGAATATCGAATGGTATTTTCTATGAAGGTAGACGAAGAGAACGACGAAGCCATTGTAAGGAATGGCTGGAAGATAGCGACCGAAACTGACGACGAAGACAAACTGAAAGAGATATTCAGAACAGCCTTCGCCAAAGTTGCGAAAATACCGGGCGCAAGTATAAATGAGACAAGGGATTATTTCAAGAAATTTGATTACTTTTAGGTTGACAACACAAAAAAAGTATTATATCATGGAGGGATGAGAGTGAAAATAGGCGATTTAGTAAAAGAGAAGAAGGGCAAGCGTTTTGGTGGAGTTATCATCAAAGTTGAACAGGCAACTCAAGTAAGAGTTCAGTGGTCAGACGGAACAAATAAGATTTATGAGACAAAATCTCTTGAAAACATCAAACCCTATCCGTCCTACACACGCTTTAAAAGATAATACTTGACATATAAACCAGAATAACGTATAATTTATATATAAACAACTTTCAAACGAGGTTAATTTTATGTATAAAGTTCAATATTTAGATTCTGAAACGTGGATTGAGTGTTACGGCGGCTGTGACGAACAGCAAAGTCTTGTTCATGCAACTCGATGGGCGAGCTTTAACCCTGAAAGAAGGGTGCGAGTGGTTCACGAGGAAAATGGTCGCACATCGGTAGTATTTTTCATCTAAGGGGGAACCTTGCCAGAAGAAATTTTGATTACTTGTCCCCTGTGTGAACGAGTGTTTTACTATAAACAATTCCACGAAGGCTTTGCGGCAGACTCCTGCCAGTGCGGTAACGTATCTATTTTGTTGAAAGAGGTGCCTGACCCGAAATACAGTAGATATAAGCACATTCTTGCTATCTCCTACAGCAGAGAAAAGCCAGTCATTACCGATACTTACACAGAAGAAAAATAACCCTTGACAAATAAATAATAATAAAATATTATATAGTAAGAAACATTAGCAAAGGAGCTAAAAAATGAATTGTGGTGACGTTCTTATGAAGAAATGGTGTTTTGGTACTGGCCGAGCGAAAGCAAAGGGCCGAGAAGAAGCTGTAATGAACAACAATGGCGAACTTCAAACGTATGTGACATACCCAAAGTACCGTACAATTGTCTTCAAAATCTTGAGCGCAGAAAAGAAAAACGACCAATGGCACGTTGAAGGCGAGCAGTATTCTTCTCTGAGCGCACCACCAAAAAAGACTAATTTGGTCTTGAACGAGAAAAAAGGTGTTCTCTATGTTGCTGGACAAAAGCGCCCTTTCCTAAAGATGGGCGATATGACAGTAACAGAAGAGGGTTTCCCTCCTGTGGGAAGTTTGATTGTAGTTGACAAAAAACATGCAATCGTCACTTCCGTTGGTCGCAACGAGTTGACAGTATATGTAAAAGGACAATTCAAAACTGTTGCCTGTCGTCCCGGTACAATCAAATGGCACTCAGACAAGATTCTTGCGAGCGTGGTTTAGGAGCTAAAGTGAAAAAACTGATTACAGGTTTGATATTGCTTCTTGCTATGACAAGTTCTGTTGTGGCCCAAGAAACACAATATCAAACCAAAGCGGCATGGGACTGCCGTCCAGATTATACTTGGACGGCAGCAGAGCTTACCTCGCCAGTCTTAAAATTAAGATTTTTTGTGTGTTTGAAATATAATCATTTCTTGGCAAGCTCGGAATCAACTTTAAAAAATGAATCGTTATACTCCAAAAATACATGAGAAAGTGATTCACTTTCTTCATCGAACGACGAAATTCTTGGGAATTGCCTACGTCTATCGCCAAGTGCTGTACTTCTTTCAGTACTTGACAAGAGGATTCAGCGATAGACAAGCTTGGAGTCTTGATATCACTGTTGCAAAGTTCGTCATCCCTCGCCTCAAGCGGCTTAAAGAAATAGGATTGGGTTACCCAATGACGTTCAACTCAATGATAGGCTGGCACCGAGCGATTGACAAAATGATATGGAGCTTTGAATATGTTATATCAGATTACGGGTCAGCCGAATATCACGCAAGCAATCGTAAACGATGGAGCATTATAGAAGCCAAGAACATGAAAAGATTCGACGAAGGAATGAACTTATTTGCTAAACATTACAAGGACTTATGGTTATGAAAAAAGATTTTTATATAAGTGTTTGCGTCATCGGTGTACTTATTATAGGTTGCACGCTTGAACCAAACATTACAATTGACGTTCCAGAAGGCGCGATTGAAAGAACAACAGCTATCAATGTTGAATGGCCAGATGTAAGAGAATACTTCCAAGAGCTATTGACCTTGGATGCACAGTGCGAGTTCAATGACCTGCCGGAAAACAACGAAGGCTTCATAGCGAAATGCACTTCAAACTGTTGTTTGTGGATTTATGAAGCTGATGCTTGCGTAGAGAGATGGTGTCTTAACTTAGAAAATCACTGCGGCTGGGAACTAACAGATTGGAATTGCCTTGAAAGTCGGTGACATGATAGAATTACGCTACGGTTCTCGCGGAGAATTAGAGTTGGCACTTGTTATCAAGATGAGACAAGAACTTGATAGCTGGGAGGTCAGCCGTCTAAATGACTATGTTTGTGACGTTTTAACTTTGGAAGACAACAGACGTATGCCTGTTTTTGCCGACGAAATCAGCAGAGTAATAAGCGATGAATGATGCTACAGACAAACACGAAAAACAAATAGCGGCCTTGAAGTTGGAAAATAAACAATTGAAACAGAAAATAAAATTCCTTGAAACCAAAGTGAAATCAGCCGAAAAACGCTGCGCTTGCTTTCGCAATAATCAAAAGTTTAGCGAGGAGTCAAATGAAAATCGGTGATTTGGTAAAGTATAAACACCTCAATGAAGATATTGGTTTGATTATCGACGAATCCACAGAGACCTCCGAAGGGTACGGTCAAAATATTCCTGTCTTCAAGGTTCTGTGGTACGGTCCCACTTCAAGTTGGTATTCGGTGCAACAATGGGACTGGATGAGGACATCAGCCTTGGAGGTCATAAATGAGAGTCGGTGACTTAGTTGTGTACAAAAACAGATTCCATATTATAACAAAGACTTACGGCACAATGGTAGCGCTGAATGGTATGGACAAAAACAGAGTCTTTCGTAAACAAGATTTAAAGGTGATAGAATGAAATTAGTTAGAGACCACATCCCTGAAATTATTGAAGAAGATGGCCGAACTTGTTATTGGCGCAAGGTTAGTGACCATTCAGAGCACATGATGAGACTGAAGCTCAAAATCATAGAAGAGGCCGACGAATTTATTGAAAATCCTTCTTGTGAAGAGGCCGCAGATATGCTTGAGGTCATAAAAACATTTATAGATATCAATGGACTGAAGTTTGAAGATGTTGTAAAGACAGCCAAGAAAAAAGCACAAAAACGCGGCAGCTTTCAAGATGGTGTCGTATTGGGGCAAATATATGAACGCACAGATACAGCTAAAAAGGTATCGTAAATAGCCGAGAGGACAAGGAAAATAATTTATGAACGATGAAATAAAGGAAATATTAATCTCATTGGTGGAGTACAACAAAACAAGTCGATGGGGCGACGAAAAACTAGGCAAACTGGCAAGCAGAGCACAAGAAGCTTTGTGGATTGGCTCAGGACATAATAAAAAGTCAAGCGACGTTGACCCCTATAGCCTTGAAGAGTACAAACACGAACTTGACTTCTAACATTTGCCTTCGTAGCTCAGTTGGATAGAGCAACGGACTTCTAATCCGTAGGCCACAGGTTCGAATCCTGTCGAGGGTACTTCAATATTTATGCAGAATACACTAAAAAAAGTAATAGTTTGGAGAATAATCTCCACGCTGATAGCGCTCGTCCTTTCCTACCTTTTCTTGGGAGAAATAACAAAAACAATAGCAATGACGGCAGCTTTTGCAGTCACGATGACCACTGTTCATTATTTCTTTGAGAAGTGGTGGGAAAAAACTTGACTTCTAAAAAACAATAAAATATAATACCTATAGAAACTTAAAACTGGAGCAAAAATGAAAAAAGCATTGCAACAAGAGTACTGTGATAAATTTGAAGATATGGCCAAATTCGCTGTAGACAATGAGCTTGGAGACATCTTTAGCTATGCACGTTCTAAAGAGGTATATGCTGCTTGCCGTCTGGGGCATACGATAGCAAACGACTATTCAGGAGCCGATGCTTTTAACCAGAGCGGTCAACCCGTTGAATATAAGTCTACTATTGCCAAAAAGGTGCAAGGCAGCTACACAGGAATTTCTGTTCAATCAAGCTGGAAAGACCAAGAAACTTATTTGAGGGAAGAAAAGATAGCTAAATACCCAGAGCACTATTACAATCGTTTTGAAAATGGTGTGCTCGTAGAGTCTTGGAAGTTAACAGGCAAAAAAGTATTGGAACTTTTGTTACCAAAGCTTAAGCGTAAATTTGCAACGGTGCTTACAAAGAAAGACCCTCGTCTGAGCGCAATCGTTACAAACACAGAAATCAAGAAATATGGAAGGAGAGTGATTTGATTAACAATAACATCGACAGCAAGAAAGTATTATATTCTAAAGGAAATAATGATGAGATGTACACTCCAGCTTATGGAGTGGAGCCTATCTTGGAATATATACCAGAGCGAGCAATCGTTTGGTGCCCGTTTGATAAAGAGCATAGCGAGTTTGTGAAACAAATTTCAAAGCAAAATCCAGTGGTTCATTCCCACTTGAACGACGGCAAGGATTTCTTTCTTTACGAACCAGACGAGTGGGATGTTATTGTATCTAACCCTCCTTTTACAAAAAAGAGAAAGTTTTTTGAACGTGCATTGTCTTTCAACAAACCGTTTGCGCTGATAATGGCGAACACTTGGCTAAATGATTCTGCCCCTAAACAGCTTTTCAAGGACAGAGAGCTACAGCTTTTAATGTTTGATAAAAGAATGAGGTTTGCTTCTCCCGATGGCAGGGATAATAGTAAAATAACCTTTAGTAGCAGCTATTATTGTTGGGATTTTCTTCCAAAGCAAATTATCATGAAAGACTTGACAATTCCAAAGAAAAAGACTTGACTTTTAATTAAATTAATAGGATAATAGTAGTATGAAAGTTGGAGAAAAGATAAAACTCAAAGCAACCGATGGCGCGAGCAATCGCACCAAAAATAGAATCCGTGAACACGGTCATTCTAGCTTTGAGGTTTGTTGTAAGCCCCAACATATTATCAGTATGTCATCTACCGCAGTCTTGCTCAAAACTGAGAAGTGGTTCGGTTGGATTCCCCTTAATGAAATCGAGGTAATCAATGCCTAAAGTATATCAAGCATCCTACAAAGAGAACGGCAAGAATTGGAAAACCCACAACGGCTCTCAAACTAAAATATTAGTAGAAGCCAGAAATGCCGCCAAAGAATATGGTGTTCGCGTCATTGTCGAGGAACTTGAAATTGAAAAACCGTCTTTCAAATATTTTGTCGAATGTATGAACGGACGCAAACCCAACAGTCGCAAGTTTATCTGCGCCTTTGAGCCAAGAGAATCAGTAATGGTCGAAGGCAAAGACGGCGAACATGTAAGACGATGGAAAGTAAAGAAAGTATGAACTCTCGTAAATTTAAAGTAGGCGATTTGGTTTCGCATCGACACAACCGGCCATCACTTTTTGGATTGGTTATGAAAGTACATAAAACAAAAACAAACAAAAGCGAATATTCCGTGAGTTGGTTGCGAGGTCAAGGCCGCTCGCGCTGCACTGAAGGCATCTTAGAAATAGTGTGTTGCAAAGGGTGAAAGTCGGTGATTTAGTAGTAATGGATTGGTCAGATTGGGACGGTGGCGACGAATGGGGTACTGGGATTGTTGCGGAAATCGACAAAGACGTGTCCCGTAAAATTGCAGTACTCTGGTCTAAAATAGGTTTGAGTTGGGAAGACGCCGATAATTTGGAGACAATCAGTGCAGCTTAGTGAAAAAGCTTGGTTTTTATATGTTCTTCGATGCGCTGACGATACATTCTATACCGGGACGACTACAGATATATCCCGACGCCTTGACGAACACAACACAAAGCAGTGCGGAGCCAAATACACCAAAACCAGACGACCAGTTGAGCTAATTTTCTGGCTAGACTTCGAGAATCGCTCAAAAGCGCAAAAAGCAGAATACAAATTCAAAAAACTAACACGCTCACAAAAGGAAAAAGTAATCAATGAAAGTCGGTGATTTAGTTACGCACAACAGCAATGGAGTGATAGGTTTGATTGTAGAAGAGACGACAAAGAACCCTTCTATGATGAACCCCTCTATGGAGCGGATTTATATGATTTCGTGGACAACCGGCGGCAGCTATCATTGCATCACAAAAGACTTTGAGGTCATCAATGAAAGTCGGTGATTTAGCAATGCTTGCAAATTGGTGCAAGAACGGACCAGAGCTAATGCAGATTATAGAAATAGACCCTCTCGGAAGCTGGGGACATGTCAAGGCTCAATTTTTAGGAGGACCAGAAACGGGTTCAATATCTAAAGTGAGCAAGGGAAACATCTTTACTCTTGAAAAATATGACGAAGCGATGAGAAAACATTATGAACGTCGGTGATTTGATTAGAGAAAAAGAGTTTCCCGAAGATTCGTGTGGAGTGATTGTCCACATTGGAGACTTGAGGACAAAAAAGCCATACAAGGTTTATTGTACCTATTGGAGCGTACCTGTAGCCTTCAGTAAAAAGTATATACAAGAAAAGTGCGAGGTCATTAGTGAATGATATCTTGAAAGACCCTCCAAATACACCAGAAAATCATGAGACCCTTGCTAATATTTTTGTGAACGACTTATCTAAAAACGATTTGAAAGAAATAGTAAAAATGCAATTCTTGAGCACTTACAAGATTTCAAAGCGTTCCTTCCTCAAAGATTACTATAGATATTTTGAAGAAACTGGTGGACACTGCCCGTTTCGGATAAATAGTGATTAATTTCCTTGACATTTTATAATAATAATTTATACTAATAATATGAACAAATGGACTGAAATAATGGTTGGCGATTTGGTTTTGCATAAAAGAAACAATGCGCTAGGTCTTGTTACAATGATAAAAGATTCTACTACTGGCGACGTTGACAGACTTTTCTTAGTCCAGTGGTACGATGGATTTGATTATGTCGGATATGATGGGAATTCCCATTGGGGCGATGAGTTGGTAATTGTACAGTGAAGCCGGGAGATTTAGTAAAGTACAAGGCGCGACCAAACGAGCATTATGGAGTGGTTGTGAGCCTTTCAGGTGCAATCAAGTACGATAGAACGTTTCCCATTGAGGTATTGTGGACAGCCGATAATGCCACATCGCATATTCAGTTTGAAAAGGAAGAATGGTTAGAGGTGATAGATGAAAAAGGGTGATTTAGTTGAACTTTCGGCAAGAGGGAAAAAGTGTCAGTACTTGGCTCGTTTGTCAGATGCTCATGGCATTATTTTAGAAGACCCCAGCCAAAGCCGCTGGAGCGTAAAATGGTTTCTAGATAATGGGACTCTTACCGTTCCCGTAGTCAGACAGCACATAAAACGTCTAAAAACAAAATAATTGAGAATTTTCTTGACAACCAAAAAACAATAAAATATAATACATATAGAAACTTAAAACTGGAGTAAAAAACCGAATGAGTTGGAACGGAACCGTAAGATGTGGCCACTGCTACGAAAAAGGTCATAACAGGAGAAGTTGCGAGAAACTGAAGGCGCAGATGTCGCGGCGCATTGAAGAAAATCCGAATGACCCTTACGCCAAATACTTCTTTGAAAGAAGGAACAAGGCAGCAGGTAGGCAAAAGAAATGTGGTTACTGTGATACGCCGGGGCATACTCGACCGACATGTCTTGAACTGAAACACGCAAAAAGCGTAGCATTGAAACTATGTAAAGCTTGGCGTAAGAAGCTTGTTAAGGGTCTAAAAGCTCAAGGAGTCGGAGTTGGCACGCTCATTGAAGCCGAAAGATGGGGCGAGAAATATGTTGGTATGATTACTAAGGTTTGCTGGGGCAAACTAAACCACACAATCCTCTATAATAATAGGTCTGATGCTTGGGCACTTGAAATACAACCAGTTAGCAAAGATTGGCAACACGGCGAAACAGTAAGAACTTTTATCCCTTCTATTCCTGATGTTGTTGACGTGGGCGTAACAAGGGGCGGTTTTGAAATTCTAAGCGCACTGGACCCAAAAACGATTCAGAATCAAGTTCCAGAAGGATATTATGACTCAGCAGACTGCATCAGTTATGTTTTTGCAGAGCAAGCAAAGCCACAAGACAGAGTGGTTGCTTGGCAAGTGCAAGACTGGTGTAAGATTCAAGGATTCTATGACGACTAAACAATGAGGTGCAAGATGAAAAATAAGTGGTGACTATAAAGAAATAATACCTAACAGGATTGAACACCGGACACGGGATTATATAAACTAGACTTTCAATGGTTCTACTGAAAGGGGCGAGAGTGCCCAGTAGAAATGAACCTAAACACCCTTAAGTTAAAGATTTTTAAGGGCAATTCTGTTATACAAAAGAATAGAAACAATATATGAACAAAACAATGTATGAAATAGGCGATTTGGTTGTAAACCGACTTCTTTGCGGAATGATAATAAAAAAAGAATTAATGGCAGATTATGATTATGAAACAGTCGTCTACTTGGTTGATTTCTTTAGTGAAGATGAGGTAGAGCCAAGATATATGCTAGAAAATGAACTTTTCCCCTTGACACAAAAATAAATAAAAAATATACTTATATTATAGCTTTTGGAGAAGGAACTAAAAAGTGAAAGAACGCATTGACATCATCTTAGAACGTGGAAAAGACAACGGAACACTTTCAAGCTTTGAGGGTAGCTTTTTGTTATCGCTTCAAAACCAATTCAAGCGCAAGCCAGAATTAAAACTTAGTTCCAAGCAAGTCAATTGGTTCCAAAAGATTGAAGCTAAAGTTCTCTCTTACAATCCCGAAGAATGGAACAAAAGTTGGGACGAAGAAAAAGAAAGAAACCTGAAGATTGCGACAAACTATTATTCCAATCTTGGTTATTACTTTCAAGACCTGATTCAGTGGGTGGAAGACAACCCCACCAAAATTATTAGCAAGCAAAACTATCAACGATTGGTAGAAAACAAGTACGTCAAGAAGATTGTCAACGCTCTAAACTCTGAACCAGCCTACGAAAACGGCGCAGCCGTTACCGTTCGCTCTAACAACACAATCCCCTCAGAGTTCTACAAGCACAAAAACAAGCTTTTCTTTGTTGTAAGCGCTCTCAATGAGGCCGAATCTCCTGCTCGCGGTTCACGTCTATATCTCATTCTCTCCTCAGAATCAGCAGAGACCTTTAAAATCGAAGAAAGATGGATAAAAAAAGCAAAAAAAAGCTTGACAACTAAAAAACAATAAAATATAATACATATAGAAACTTAAAAAAGGATACAACATGTCTGTTGACTTCAAAACTTTTCGCCAATGCGCTCCTCACGTCATTAAAGTTCGTAAACCTATTTTGCTTCGTGGACGCCACGGCATCGGCAAATCTGAAGTGGTGTATCAAATCGCTGGTGATTTGGATTTGCCCGTCGTTGAACGTCGCGCATCACAAATGACAGAAGGCGACTTGCTTGGCATGCCTTCTCCAGAACAAATTGAAGTCAACGGGGAACGTGCAAGCGTTTTTCGTCCCTTCGAGTGGTTTCTTCGCGCCTGTACAGAACCAGTTGTATTGTTTCTTGACGAAGTTGACCGTGCCACCACTGAGGTACGTCAAGGCATTTTCGAGCTAACAGATTCTCGCAAACTCGCTGGATGGAAGCTTCACGAAGATACTATCGTTGTCGCTGCTGTGAATGGCGGCGAGCATAGCGCCCAATATCAGGTAAACGACATGGACCCTGCTGAATTGGACCGCTACACTGTTTTTGACGTGGAGCCTACCGTTGAAGATTGGCTAAATTGGGGAAAAGATAATGTTGATACCCTTGTTTGGGACTTCATCAATCAAAATCGCGCTCACCTAGAGCACACTGACGATTTTGAGCCTAACAAGGTTTATCCTTCTCGTCGCTCTTGGAAACGACTTAGCGATTGCTTTTCTGAGGGTAAACTGTTCGGAGAAGAGACTGATGCGTCGGTTTTCTTCAGTCTTGCTACCTCTTTTGTTGGGTTTGAGGGTGCTGTAGCGTTTCTTGACTTCTTTAAGACTTATGAGCGCAATATTACTTGGGAACAAATCGTAAATGACGGTGACGTTGACAAGACTGCTGAGTTCGATATCAATGAGCATTGCGCTATGGTTGAAAAGATGGATGCTTCAGGACTCTTCGCTGACGATTTGTCTGATGAGCAACTTGATAATCTTGCCGTTTACTTTGAGTCACTTCCTTCTGAGGTAGGAATGAAGCTTTGGAAAAGCGTTGCAAGCTCTTCCTCAACCGACAAGAAGAATAATATCGTTAGGTTCCATTCTCGTATTCGCGAGACCCTAACAGAAATGCTTTCAGAGTAAGAAAGTACTTGACTTATTAAATTAATAATAATATAATAGAGCCATGATAGAAAACAAAGAAAACGAATTTGACCTTGACAAGCACATCCTAAGCTTGTTGAGGTCTGAACCCTTTTTCGCCGCTCTCTCGCGTAGGATTAACAAGAGCAAGTCTCGCCTTATTCCTACTGCGGGGGTTCGGGTCAACCCAAAGACGGCACAGTTTGAAATGCTGTACAACCCCGATTTCTTTGAGAAATTGACTAAGCCACAACGTCTTGACGTACTGAAGCATGAATTCTATCATCTTGTGTTTCTTCACGTCACATCTAGAAAGCCAGAAGATGTCAAGCCTTTGATGTGGAACTATGCCACTGATTTGTCAATCAACTCTCATCTTGACAATCTCCCAGAGAATTGCTTGAAACCGGGAGGTCTTCACTTTGAAGATTTTCCTTCTGGTCTCACTGCTGAACAATATCTGAAACTCCTCAAAAAGAAAAAGGAAGAGGACGAAAAAGATAATAAAGGTAAAGGCGAAAAGGGTGAAGAGGGCGATGGAGAAGGAAATAGTTCCGGTTTCCCTGAAGATGGTCAGTTTGATAGTCATGACGAATGGTCAGAAGACGGTGAACTAAGCCCAAGTCAGCAACAAGCCGTTGACATTGCCAAGGAAAGGCTTAAAGATTTTGTCAAAGAGGCAGCAGAAGAGGCCCAGAAATCAAATTCTGGTTGGGGCACGGTCCCAGCCGACGTTAGGCGAGAAATCATTTCTAGGCTTCAAACCAATGTAGATTGGCGCAAGGTTTTGAGGTACTTCATTAAGACAAGCTTGCGCTCAAGTCGTCGGAGCACTGTAAAGAGACTCAACAAGCGCTATCGTTATATCCATCCGGGCAAAAAAGTCTCAAGAATGGCCAAGATTGC
>Ga0208299_1002369_pt1 | contig 12776 bp, 18 predicted proteins | sample 15_taG_FD_184089 | JGI IMG/M metagenome (GOLD analysis project Ga0208299, IMG submission 184089) | Marine viral communities from the Subarctic Pacific Ocean - 15_ETSP_OMZ_AT15312 metaG (SPAdes) (version 2) | ecosystem: Environmental > Aquatic > Marine > Oceanic | place: Pacific Ocean | collected...
TGGCTCGGGTTCCAGTTCTAGCGCGCGCAACGAGACATCGCCGCGCTTGGACAATCGAACGTAGGTGACAGGGGCGTCTGTTTCGTCTACGTCGAATCCCTCGGGCTGGGTCCAGACCATAAAGCGGGCGGCGGCGCTGTCATGTGCTTCCTTATATGTGTCGAAAACCTGGGCATTGCCTGCGCGTTCGCCGTCTTTAAAAATGAACATGGGCCTAAAATTTGGCCTCACTTTTTCCTTCCCTCTCTTTTTAAATCTTCCAGGGCCCGCCGTTCACGCGACACGAGCCAGTTCATAAATTTTTCGATGAACCAAAACATCTACCGTTCCCCGGCTTCGTTCAGATGTCTAACTCTCATTCGACCCTGACTTATCTCAAGGTTTCGAGCCTCCTCCTTCAATTCCTTATGCCTATGCCAAGCGTCAGGGGAAGATTTCCAGAATTCTGGTATATATTCTTTCAAACTCAAACCAGCCTCGGACAACATGGCCTCGACGTCTGCTAAAGACTTCCGCCCAAAATTTGGGGAACGAAGGAGGTCTCTTTCCGTTTTCTCCAGAAGATCGCTAACTAGTGTAATACCCTGCCCCATAAAACAATCCTCCACGCGGCTAGACAGACCTAGTTCCGCAACCGGTTGGTGGATAGACGTAATCTTACGGGGAATTGCAGAACCACAAACATGGCACCTGTTAACAACGTCGATAGACATCAAAACATTCCTTTCCAAAGTGAGCGCATATTGTCCCACAGACCCCTGCTTTATGCAATCCAAAAACAGGCCTTGTATGTTCTACTTTCCCACAAAAAATTAACCAAAAAAAATTCTCGGTAAATCAGAGCAAGCCCACGGTGTAGAGGCAGAGGTCAGCAGAGCGACGACAGAAGACCGCGCCCGTATCGCTGTTTGAAAGCGGTACGCCACCCGGTACGCGGACGACACCCCTCAACCCCCAGTAAAACTGCCATATTTTGACCAAGCGTACCGCCGTACCGCTGTACCGGCTGTTTTGAACCATGTTTCTCTTTTTTTTTTCGTGGGAAAGTAGAACTATAGAGCGTTTCGGGGGGACCTTTCGCGGTTTTCTGCCGTTTTCCGTGGCCCGCGTACCGTGGACTCTGGGCCGTGGCCCTTGCACGGTGTTTTTTTGCTCGCTTGAACTGGTTCTGTCCTGCTATTTGGCTGCTCGATTACGGTGTTTCTGTCCGATTACCTGGCTGCTCGGGTAAAGTGGTTCTCTTCCTTAATCTGGCTGCTCGTTGGGGGTGTTTCTGTCAGCTTTTGTGGCTGCTCGGTTTATCTGGTTCTTTCCGCTTCGCTGGCTGCTCCTACGGAGTGGTTCTCTCTCAACTTGGCTGCTATTTTCAAATGTTTCGATCATTCCTCGTGGCTGCTCCGTGGTTATGGTTCTTTCCGGCATTTTGGCTGATCTATCTATGTGGTTCTTTCGTGGGCCGTGGCTGCTCGTTGCAATTGGTTCTGTCCTACTTGTTGGCTGCTCGTTGCAATTGGTTCTGTCCTACTTGTTGGCTGCTCACGCATTTTGGTTCCGATCTAGAGGTTTGGCTGCTCCGTCATAGTGGTTCTCTCATTGCGATTGGCTGCTCGTTGCAATTGGTTCTGTCCTACTTGTTGGCTGCTCGCGAAGCGTGGTTCTGTCACGTGACTGGGCTGCTTTCGTTTTTTGGTTCCCGTCCAGGGGTCTGGCTGCTCTGCCTTTTTGGTTCAATGATTTTGGTTCGAGTTTAGGGGCTATGACTACTCCCAACCAATGGTTCGTTCAGCGCTTATGGGTGCTCAGGGAACGTGTTTCTATCTCTAATCTTGGCTGCTCGTTGCATGTGGTTCCATCACGATTAGTGGCTGCTCGCTGGTATTGGTTCGTTCGTCTTGGTTGGCTACTCGTTGCCTGTGGTTCCATCGCGGTTAGTGGCTGCTCTGTTTGGTTGGTTCTCTCGACCGAGATGGCTGGTTCAAGGTACACTTTCTCCCTGGTTCGCTCTCCATTCGAAGAGATCCCCGGCGCATGGGGCACAAATCGGGACCTTGACGTAGTAGGGTTGCCAGTACTTCACCTCGCCGTCGTAGCTTCGCATACCGGATTCGCCAACCCGTTTGGATCGTTGGGCGTATCGGTCGCCTTTGTATATCTGCGCGCAGCATTCGTCGCACGTTCGTTGCTGCCTGCTTTTTTTGGTTTTCATTTTCTCCTCCTCCGGGGGTTCGCTTCTAATGTATGGTTCGCACTCTCAACTTGGCTGCTCATTGGGAATGGTTCCTTCTATCGTACTGGCTGCTCATCTTTGTTGGTTCGGTCAACTCTTACGGCTGCTCGAGGTGAGTGGTTCTATCAGCCGACATGGCTGCTCTCTATTGATGGTTCCTTCTATAGCAGTGGCTGCTCGAGGTGATTGGTTCTATCAACCGATATGGCTGCTCTGCGACTGTGGTTCTCTCTGTAGTCATGGCTCTGGTAAGCTGACTAGGTTTTGGCCAAACTGGCTTTTTTGGCAACCGTCAGGGGGTTGATGTGCTTGAACAGCAGTTCCGGCGGCTCAATTTTGTGTGTGTGTTCGGCCAAGCTGAAGACGTAGGGGACGGGCGGCGACGAACCAAACTGATGGGTCCACCAAATCTCGTGGAGGTGGCTCAAGAACATCTTCACGGCAACCCTTTTTGCCCGAGCGTGGATATGCGCCGGGGGCAGCTTGCCAATGCTGTACGCTTTGTAGGCGTCGGTCTCTTTACGGATTTTATTTTTTGCCAGCTTGGCTTCGGCCTGATCAGCGAAATCGCCGCGCTCGTTCCGGGCGGTCTCCAACTCCTTACGGGTCTTGTAGAGCTTCCCGTAGACATCGTTTTCGTTGTTGCTGACCTTTACGAAGCTTTCTCCAAGCTTCCAGCACAGTACTTTTAGGGACGCGTTCCAGGGCCGCTTCTCGCCCTTTTTCCACTCGCTCGTGGGATCAAGCCCAGCGTACCTCCAGATCGATCCGGCGGTCGGAGCCTGGGCAATGTCGATATGCGCCAGGAGCCCAGCCGCGATCACTGGACCGATACCGACTATGTCCAGCATCCATCTGCCCATGACCTGACCGGCAGCGTAAGCTGCCAGGGCATTTTTTATCTGGTTTTCCTGGAACAGGGCATTTTTGGCTTGCCATTCGATGACGCCGCTCGGCTCGCCGGATTTGTTCAGCGCACGCTCCTGGTTCTTGGCCCGTGTACGGTTGTCCTGCATCTGGTAGTAATCGTCCACCAGAAATCGGACTTGTTGCGGAGCCATAAGCGACGCTGAGTCCTTGAGGTCTTTTGTTAAGCGGGTTATTCCGCCCTCGTCAATTTGGGTAGTGAGTTCCATGACCTTGTCTCCTTGGTTGGTTGGGTCACGGATACCATAAAGTCGCATACCATAGCTGTCAACGACGAAATTTCGGAGGCCCAGTTAGAAGGCCCACTCTTGTTGCCCTCTCGGCACCATCGCGGGCAGCATCACTTGCTCATAGTCGAAGACCGTTTTGAAGGCGTCCCTGATGTGGATGAGGTCTTCACCAAAATAAAGCGCCTCGGCGTTATATGTGAAGACCTCCTTCGGGATGAGGATCAGGCCACGGGCGAACCGATTACCTTTGTCGGTTACCCTCCACCATCCGGAGTGCTTGGCGGCGCTGTCGCCGGACGGCTGGCGCTCGGCCAGCCCCCACCATCTGGTTGTCGGCAACTGGTTGGTTCTGACGACGGACTTTGGCGCGGAATTTGGCACGTCGCACCAGCCGTCGTCTTTGTCCCACGCGGCTAGCCAAATCAGTGATCTGGCCATCGTCGCGTTGAACGGGCGACGGTATATTTTCCCCCACCGCTCGCAACAGGGGCAATAGCCCCCATTGTCGTGAATTGTCGCTGTCCAATGGTTTCGACTCTGTTCTAGCGTGAGCATTTTTGTCTCCTTTCGCACTAAGCGCACTTTCGTATCGGGCTCCCGTGGTTTAATTTACGAGAATATGTCCTTGAACTGAGACTCCCAGTACGCGCTTTTGATTGCGCGTGGTTCAGGAGTGCTGAACAGTCTTCTTAAAGGCTCACATTTGTCCAGAAATGCGCCAGGGTCTTTTACGTTTTTCACGCTCTTGTAGGCCGCTGTTTTTTGGAGAAACGCATCTACTTCAGTGTTACGACCAACCAAATTTTCGAACATGCGTCTTATTTGGCTGTCCATAGTGTCAAGAGCGTAGACCTTTCGAACTCTGGCCCGTCTCTTGACCCGTGAATCGCGAACCGAAACGATTTCTTTTATGACGCCGCAAACGTATCTGCGGCCACTGATCAATTGCCAGTGCCTTCCGGCTTCGACAAGGAAGATCGTGCCAGCTACGCGGCGGCTCTTAGACATCTTGAGCCACTGAGCAATAGTGGGTCGTTTTGTCTTGGGGTAGATGTCGGAACGTCCGAACTTCTCAACCCATTGCTGGTCGAGCTTCATTGTGATGCCCAAGGCTTGAAGGGCATGAAAGATCTCGGTTGCTGTTGTTGATCGAATGGATCTTTTTCCAGTAACAATTCTGATGACGGCTGCGGCTTGACTTGTCGTCATACCCGTCAAGGCGGATATGACGGCGGGTCCACAATAGCTGTTGTCCCGTGGTCCGCAGTTAACGTCGTGTAGTTTTAGCTTTTTCATATCTGACTCCTTTTGGGGAGCCCGATGCGAAAGTGCGGTCTGTTTACGATGTCAAAGAGCGACCCGAATCGGTTTTGAAAAAGAACACACCGAATCGATATATTATTATCGCATTTTTTCGCATACCAGTCAAACGAAAAATAAAAAACCGCAGTTTTCTGCGGCTTTCCAGGGGGTTGTATCGTATCGTAATATATAGGATCGATATAAGTACCGGGGGTTACTGGTCCACTCGGCGGCTGGCCAGATAGGCGGCGGAAACCTCGGCGCAGACGAGCCCTGGATCGTGAGCCGTGGCCACTTGTTCCTCGCACTCGGCCATGGACCGGAAGCCGCTCTCCTTTAGCGCGAACCGCGCCTCGTCGCCCTGGATCAAGACGGCGACGATGACGATGAGCATTTTCATTTTGGCTGGACCGGATGGCTCCAGTACTCGAACGTTGGCTTCCGGTGCTTGGCCGTGGGGGATCCTCGCTTTTGGACAAGGTAGACCTTCCCTTCTATGGCAGCGGCCCAAAAGATGGTTCTGATTTTCCGGAGGTACTTGGCTGCTGGGGAGTTCGCGTCCTTCCCGCTCGCTTGGCTGTAGTCAACGTCCTCGCAGTCTTCGCTGAGACTGCCCCGGTGATACATCAGGGGGACGTCGTCCATCTGGGATTGCAGCCACGAGACCTTTGGCACTGTCCAGGTCGTAGGTTTTTCGTTGGGCTGCTGGGCGGGGACGCTGAACTTGTGTTTTGACAGCATTTTCATTTTGTCGTCCTCGTTGTCCTCTCGGGAAAAGGCCCCTAGGCTCTGAACAAGAGCCTAGGGGTAAGTTTGCCCCGCCGCCATACCGGGAGGTAGGTTGACGGCGGGGTGGAGACCAAGGAGTCAGCTAAGTCTCCGGCGCTGGTCAAGATCATGTCAAACTTGACCGCAGCCACCTACAAGATATACAATATATCGCACAAGTCAACGCCGATTCCGGAGACGGGGCAAATGTTCAGCAACGAAAATCGCAAGCAACTTTTTGGAGAGACCATGAGACACGAGAGAGACTTTTATCCGACGCCTCAATCCATCATCGACGCTATATTGTTCCACGTGAAACAGGGAGAAAATGCGACGATATGGGAGCCGTGTGCCGGGGACGGACGGTTTGTCACCGCGCTGGAACAGTCCGGGTATCGAGTGATTTCCGACGACATCGACGAAGGGCACGACTTTTTTAATTGGCGCAGGGCGCAGGCACCCGTCATCGTCACTAACCCACCCTTCCGGCACATTCGAAAATTCATCGATCATGCCTTCGCTATCGGCGTGAAGGAGATGGTGCTGGTAACGCCGGAGCGCCTCTGGGCCTGCCAGAAGGGCTACGAACAGCTTCGCAGGCACCGGCCCTCACGGTTCGCGAACTTGACCTGGAGGGAAGATTATCTCCAAAAGGGAGGGAGCCCGGACAGGTCATTGGCCATCAGCATCTGGGACAGCCCGTGCGCCGAAACGACAGCCTACGAAGTTTGGCAAAGGGTTGAAAACGAGATAGAATGTGCGGCAGAACAGACGCCGCCTGTCTCCTATTACTACGAGGACCACGTTCCTTGCGAATTTTGCGGCGCACTTACCAGAGGAAAGGTCGTGGAAGATCCGCATAGACAACACGGACACTTCCGCGTCGAATGCGACGCCTGTCACGCTGTACTGGTGTGAGGATATAAGAGATGAATATGAAGAGAGCAATGCTGATACTGGCGCTGGTGGCGATAGCCGCGACGGCGATCATATTGTTGACCAACGACATGAGATGCACGCCGCCGTGCATTTAAAAGGAGACGCATCGTGAAATTTCTAAAAGCCGCCGCGCTTGTCGGCCTGATCTTTTGTGCAGGAATTGTTGACGCCGTCGCAGATTGCGGTCCCCAGCACAGCGAGATGTTGAACACCGCCGTTAGGATCGATACGACAGGATCTGGAACCGTCATCTATTCGAAAAACCACGGCACCGAAGAAAAGAAAAAGTACGAAACGTACATACTTACCAACTACCACGTCATCGCTGGATCCATCCGCATCCGCGAGATCTGGTCCCCGCAGAAATCCAAGAAAGTGAAGCGTGAGACGCGGTCTCCGGTGACTGCTTTTTGGTTCGACTACATACGTTGCGCCCGTAGCGTCGGAACCAGAGGCAAGTTGGCCGACATCGTGGCGCATGACGAGCAGCGCGACCTAGCTCTTCTCCACCTCCGGGACTTCGAACGCGGCGTCGAGCCGGTGGCCTTTATTTTGCCGGAAGACGAGGTGCCAAAATTGGGGCAGCGGGTCTGGGCCGTGGGCGCTGGTCTGGGGTATCCGCCTTTTATGACGTCGGGCGAGATGGCCTTCAGTGAGCAAATTATCAACGGCTACAGGTACCAGCTAGCTACGAGCCCAATCATCTTCGGCAACTCCGGTGGCGCACTGTTCGCTCGGAGCAAGGAGCGCCGTCGCTTTGAGATGATCGGCGTCCCGTCGAGGGTGAGTGCCACAGGCTTCCAGGCCGTGACGCACATGGGCTGGAGTATTCCAACTGAAACGGTCTACAAGTTTCTCAAAGAAAACTTCCACGGCTTCATCGTCGGTGACGAGTACCTAGCGCCGAAAGACAGGAAGCCGAAGTCCGAGAAAAAAGATGACTAAATGGCTGGCCCTTATCCCGGCGGCAATAGTGGCGCTCGGCGCGGCCATCGCCTGGGGCCAATTGATCCAACAAAACGAAGACCAGGACCGGCGCATCCATAAAATTGAGGACGCGGTCATCAGCATGGGGGAGCTTTCAGCTAGACAAGAGCGCATTGACGAGCGCACCCTGCACATGCAGAAAAATCTGCAAGAGCAGCGCCGCTTGTTAGATGGTTTGGTGAAGGTGTGGGGGAAATCGCCGCCTTAACCGTCCTCGGCGGCTCTTCCATTGTACAACGTCATGTACCACTGCGAAAATATCACCCGCAACTGACCGCTGATCGTTCGGTCTTCCGCATTCGATATTTTCACAATCTCCTCATACACCTCTCGGGGCACGAGAATACTTTTCCATTTGCGAGTGTCCATTTTTGGCACCTCCTGGGAGGAATATATGCGATTTTGTGTTGAAAACCAAGACAATTCGGAGCAAATCAGATCTCCGGGATGAACACCGGAAAGGCTGCGGAGTTCCTGGCCGCGTCGGTCATGCAGTCCCGGCAGTCCGACCGCTGGGAGGTGGTTTTTGCGGGTGTTAGCCGCATTGATCTTGTTGCCTTTTCCGGGCCGCACGTTGTCCGAGTTCAAGTGAAATCAACCCTCAAGCCACGTAAGGCCACAAATCGGGCGCGGCCCCGATACGAATTTCTGGTGTATCGCGCCGCTGCCGGGGCCCGACGCAAACTCACGAAAGATGATTGCGATATCGTCGTGCTGGTTGCGCTAGACAAACGTCTGTGCAAGTTTGTGCCTGTCGAGAAATGCACAAAAATGCATTGGCGCGTTCCCCCGGAAGAGTTTACCGTCGAAAATCAAGAGCGAACGTTGAGAGAGGTTTTTGAAAAATATGAGAGACGATCTGATTGAATTTTTGATGTCTGATGCGGAGGCTGCTTGCAAGGGAGACAACGACAAGATGGCGCTCTACCTTGCGGGCGTGGCCGCTGGCGTGCTCGACGGCTCGTTGGCCGCGACCTCTCACGGGTTCATACGCAAAGACCCTAGCGTGGACCAGATGCCGAAAGCTATTCCGAAGGCTGTTCCACAAGCTGTCTTGACCACAAACGAGATCATTGAGGGTTTGGATAGCGGCGACTAGGTTTCGGTTGGCACTGCTTCGCCCCAGGACGGCCCCATGTCGATATCGCATTTCGAAGGGACCGCCAACGGAACGGCATCGACCATCACTTGGGCTATTTCCTGGGCCTCTTCCAGGGAGGATACGGAGCAATCCAATTCATCGTGTACCATGATCATTGGCGTGACGCCCTGCCGGTGAAGATCGACCATGGCTTGTTTACACATGTCGGCGGCGCTTGCCTGGATCAAACGGTTTAATGCCTTGTAGGTCATGGCCCGCTTCAGTCTGGTCGTTGGGCCGTGAGCCGCGACTGCTTCCTCCCAACTCATGGCCTTATGCATTTCGAACGTGTCGGGCTCCCATTTGTCGAAGCGGCACTTGCGGCCTTTCAGGCTACGGATGCTCCCGGAGGATTTTCGATCTTCCAGGCGGCGGGAGACGCCTTGCGAGAGCATTTTCACGAACGGAACGCGGGCGTGATACTGCTTCGTCAGATCTTTGGCCTCGTCCAGGGAGATATCGAGTTGCTGGCTTAATTTGTTGACCCCCATTCCGTACATCATGGCTAGGTTTATGGTCTTCGCTTGCTTGCGGGAGATGTCGGCCATCTCCGCGACCATGGTATGGAAGTCCATGTCCGGATCGTTGCGATAACTTTCTACGAATTCCTGAACGCCGGGAAGTCCGCCCTCCTCGTTTTTCCATTCGCCGTATGCGGCTGCGTAATGCACAAGGATGCGTGGCTCTTGTTGGGAGAAGTCTACCGCCGCCCACTGCTTTTCCTCCTCCGGCAGGAACAGGGACCGGATCATGGGGCCAAGCTGCGCGTGACGTGCAGGCACTTGCTGTAGGTTCGGGTTGGACATCGACGTGCGGCCAGACACGGTGCCGCCATCGTCAGATCGAAGCTGGTTAATGTGTGCGTGGATGCGGCCATCGCCAGCGACGTGACGCAGGATCGTGTCGATGAACGTGGAGTGGGTTTTGTTTATTTCTCTCGCCTCGACCACGAGGCTGGCAATTTCGGAGGGGTGCTCAGACAAAAAGGTTTTTGTGAAGGACGGGTTGCCTTTTTCGGTCTTGGGGTACGACACGCTCATGGCGTCGAACGCCTTGGCGATGGACGCCGCAGCCCAGATTTCGACGTTGTGTCCGCTGACCTTTTTGATCTTTCGCAGCAACGCCTTCTCGCGCGTCATCAATTCTTGCTTGGTCCGTTCGGCGCGGTCTATGTCTACTCTTACGCCGTTCCAGGTCATGTCTATCAAACACGGTATGAGGTCTGTTTCCAGCTTATGTACGTCCCATAGGTCCTCGGTGTTTAACTTTGGCACGAAGTTACGCCAAAGTTCGAGGGCAAGCTCGGCGTCGGTTTCGGCGTATGGGCCGACAAAATGCGCGGGCAGCTTCCAAAGCTCGGCCTTGGGGTCCACTCCAAATTCCCTTGCGGCTTCTGTGAGGGTCTTTTCGGACTTTACTTTACCCAGGTAGTCGTAGGAGAGCGCATTGAGCGAGTAGCTGAACCTGTTTTCGTCTAGCAGTCCGGCGGTGATCAACGTGTCGATAATGCGCCCGTTAATTTTAAAGCCCATGCGGCGGATCCAGCCCGCATCGTACTGGGCGTTGTGCATGATCTTGTCGGCGGGACATTCAAAGACACGCTTGAGCCACTTGCTGACGACACGTTCGTCTAGGTTGCCGCCGCCCAGGTGGCGCAGGGGGATGTACGTCTTCCATCCGTCAACTGCAATGGCAACGCCGACAACCTCGCCAACGTTCCTAGCCCAGCCGGGGCCGTGGGTCTTGAGGTCTGGATCGCGGGTCTCGACATCAATGGCAATCTCTTGTGCATCTGTGATGTCGGGGAAAGAGTCGGGGGGGAGCCACTCGGAAACTGGTGGGAACATTGCCATCTGTAATTTATTCGTCATCTGCTATTTCACTACCAATTGCGGCGTACCCTGCGATGTCAACCCAACTGTCATCGTCGTTGGCGTTGACCAATCGGGCTATTTTAAGCCAAATCAGTGCTTTAACAACCTGTGACGGCGTAACTTCTTGATTGAAGATCACGGAAAACCCAGCGGCAATGCGCTGATGGTTCGTGAGGGGTGGTCCGTACTTCTCGGCCCGTGGGCCGTGGACTAGGCTGAACGCCTTTTGCAGAACTTTGCCGCGTTTCATATTTCGAAACTCCGGTACGCATTTTCCGGTTCAACGATGTAGAGTTTCTGTCGGGTTCGCGTTACGCCGACATAGAAGACGCGGTTGAGGTTGTCGGGTTCGATCTGCCTTTCGTTGTCCGCAGCCGCCGTGAGGTCCGTCATCAGGACGACGTTGTCGGCCTCGCCGCCTTTTGCGCCGTGGATCGTGGAGCATGTAATTCGGGGCTCGGCGTTAAATTTCTCGCCACGCCGCAGGAGGGCGACCATGTAGGCTCGTTCCGCGTCTGGAATTTTGTCCAGAGCGTCGTGCCAGACGAGGTCTTCCCCGACAAGCAGGCCGTGGTTTTGTTGGAGCGACGGGAGCGTGAACAAGGTCTCCTCGTCGGCTTGGATTTTCTTGAAGCCCCGCTCGACGTGGGAGCCCGCTGACATGAAGCCGTACATTGTTTTGGCCGCGTCAAGGGCAATGCTCTTGCCGTTTCGAAGCTGCTCCCAGGCGTTGACGGCGGTGGACAGTTTAGGGCTGATGGACCGGACGCCCTGCTTGTTGAACAAAAAGCCTGCCGACTTCAGTTCGGTGTGCGCTCCGTAGAGCATATACCTCGCCTGCGCGAGAATGAGCCAGGAGCCTTCCGACAGATCGACGTCGTTGATGTTGCCAATGCGTCGGACGAGGCCAACCTCTTCTCGTGGCCGGTAGACCTTGGGGTAACGCTTGTGGATACGATTGGCGATGCCCATGGCTACCGTGTGAACGGAGGAGGGTATTCGGTATGACTGCTCCAGCGTCTCGCTGCCGCCTGGGAGGTTGATGAAATGATCCACGTCGGCTCCAGCCCATTTGTAGATCGCCTGATCGTCGTCGCCCGCGCAGTACATGCGCCGGGACTTGCTATCCAGAAGGTGAGCAATGTCCCACTGCAAGGGGGTCAGATCCTGCGCTTCATCCAGGAAGCAGACCTCAAATTCCGGGCAGGCTGTCGGAGCGTAGACCAGGAACTGTTCCAGCATGTCCGTGAAGTCGTAAAGGCCGTTGCTCTCTTTGTATTCTTGGTAGGAGCGGGTCAGGTAATCGACCTCCTCCCAACTGTGCATGAGTGTGTGGTTCCGATTGTACTCTTCGCGCAGGGGTACTTTTTTTGTTCGGGACAGGTGGTGAAGTTGCAGGACGGGATGGTCCGGTTTTACGGTCTCTTCTTCATCTTCAAAGGTGTTCCCGGAAACGTCTATGCCCACGCGGTTAGCGAACTCCTTCAAGTTCTCTGCCTTGAGGATCTGTTCGCTTCGAAGGCCCAGTATCAAGAGGCACAAGGAATGGATGGTCCGGAAATATGGCAACTGCTTTTTTGCGTCCAGATTGAACCTTAAAGCGGCGCGGTCACGAGCCTCGTAAGTTGCTTTTCTGGTGAAAGCCAAGAACGCAATCTTCTCCGGCGGCGTCCCTTTTCCAAGTTCCTCGTCCACCATGTTCAAAAGAGTGGTGGTTTTGCCCGTTCCTGGCGGGCCGAAAACTCTAAGCATCAGTCGTCCTCCGTAACCTCACTGAATTCGTCCTCAAAATAGGGCTCCACGTACAGTGGAGCTTCGTTGCCCAGATCCACCGCTCTAATGTTGAACTCAAAAAACCCAAGGGCGGCGTTGTAGTCGAACCCAAGAGTGAACATCAAGATCTGTATGCAGCGCCTCTTGTCGTAGACCAACACCTCGGTGCCATCGGGTAGTGCGGTGACCCCCAAAAGGGCGTTATCGAACCCGTCAGCCCTTAACACTAGAACGGCGGGGAATTTTGGTCGCCAAAGTTTGGGGTGTTGACCTCAACTTCGACCACGTCGAACGCGGGGATTGACCACACTCTGGTGGGCTTGTTTTTTATCCTGATTTGCAGCGGCTCGCCGCCGATATCTCGTAGTCGCTGGCTGATGACATTCGCCTTGTACTCAAAAAATCGGTTCTTTCTTAGATGGCCGGAGAAATCCTTCAGCCGGAAGAGGGTCCGCTTTTCCGCTTCATTTGTCCAGGGGCGGCGAAGAAGGATTTCCTCCATGTCGTTTGCTGTCTGTATAGACGTGCAGAACTCCTCAAGAAAATCGTAGAACTGCCCCTTGACGGAAGAGTCCTTGGACACCTCTATGATGCTCCCCTCCATCGTC
>Ga0208299_1002370_pt1 | contig 12771 bp, 17 predicted proteins | sample 15_taG_FD_184089 | JGI IMG/M metagenome (GOLD analysis project Ga0208299, IMG submission 184089) | Marine viral communities from the Subarctic Pacific Ocean - 15_ETSP_OMZ_AT15312 metaG (SPAdes) (version 2) | ecosystem: Environmental > Aquatic > Marine > Oceanic | place: Pacific Ocean | collected...
ATGTGCCGTCTGCGTTGCGCCGGATCTGATCAAAGGATCGGCCAGCCGCGACTGCACCGGCTCGGGTCTTGTCTTTTATCTCTACAGCAAGACCAGCGACTTCACTCATTGTGCTTGTTGTCTTTCTTGTCGCGCTTCAGTTGCTCGTTGACGTGCTGCAGGTACACCACATCGAGGCTTGTCAACAGGTGGAACAGTTCGTCGAACCCTTCCTTGTCGTACGGCCCGAAACGCCGAGCATATGTGTCGATCTCGTCAACGCTCAACGGCAACGGACTCGCCGCCATGCCGCTGTTCCATCTTCGCCGGGGTGACAGTATTTGCCACGCTTCCCATGCGTCCCGCAAGTCGGGAAAAACGCGCGGTCGGCTCAACCACTCTTCGGTAGCGTTACCGTCTGCTGCGCGCTTTTCGTGCATGTGGCGAACGCGATCCTTCAGACCGGCCCACCATTGCTCCCACTTCAGGACGGCGGTCAGTTTCCCGCCGATTCCTCACGATATTCGAGCCGGAACGTTTCTGCCTCACGCGACAGGGCGATGATGTCGTCGCGGAAGTCAGGCAGGTCGGTCAGCAGCGTAACAGCCGCATCGCGCGAGTAAGGCAGGGCGTTGCCTTCTCGATCTACGAATCCAGGACCATCCCAATCGAGCAGGATTGCGTCTGCAATCGACTCGACCATAATCTCGCTGGTCTTTTCCTCCGACAATGACCCTCGGTCGAACTGCTGTCGGTATGGACGGATGCGACGCTGGAAGGTGGCGCGGTACCGCTCGTTGCCGAAGCGCGCCACCTTGACGTTCATGCCTTCACGCAGGCCGCGGACCCATTGGCCTTCATCCTCGGCAGTCTTGTCAGTCTCATATGCGTCGTAAATGCTTGCCTTGTCGTTCATCGTGTTACCTCGTTTCGGGTGTGGGCATTGCGAAGGCGAGGGTTGTTACACCCTCGCCTTCATTGGCACTTACACCTTGCAGATTTGGATTGTCTTTGTGCTGCTGCCGCTGCCGAAGGAACCGCCCGGCTCACAGCCGAACTGGAACGACAACGTCTTGTCGGAATCGACTGCAGGAAGCTCGCCCGACTCGCTGGTATACACGCACTGCGGAAGCTCGACGAGGTAACGATTGGTGCCGTCGTCGAAGTCGATGGCGACTTGGAACTTCGTGAAGTTGAACAGGTTTCCCTGCTCGGCCCACGATGTGTCGTCGAGATACATTTCCAGGCCACCCGTTACGGATGTTTTGCCCTGGCCGATGGCGACATTCGCCAAGTTGCCAAGTGCCCGATTGCTGCGCGGGTTGCTGTTCAGCGCGAGGCTGAAGTTGGTCACGTCGGCGGTGGTTGCCACGTCGTCGATGAAGATGTTGTTCACTGCATCGACCTCGGACATCACGCTGTTACCAGCAGCCGCTGTGACAGTGCCGTCACCGGCCTTGGCTGCGGCCTGTGCGATGTCCTTGCCGCTGAACTCGAACCCGCCAGTGAGGATCGCACCCGGCGACACGTCCATCGACCACGACCCGACACGCGCGCCTGTGATGATGTTCAACCGGTTTGTCAAATCGAGGTATTCGGCCTGCAGCGAGTAGGACGACTGCGTGGTGCCGTTGACGATCTGCGAACTGTTGAACGTCACACTGTCGCCGGACGCTTCGTTCGCCAGCGACTGCGCCACCGTGAGGACGGTGCTGGAGACTGACGTGCAACGCTTCCAGCCGTTGTTCGCAGTCTCAGTGAAGCCAGCGATGTATACCCACTGGCCCTTCGTGATGTTCGTCGAAAAGTCGATGTCGCCTGTAGTGGTGTAAGTGCTGCCGACCAGTGCCACCGTCACGTCGGTCGCACTGAGGTCTGGATTCGTAGACCAGTCAGCATCGGAGCGCAGTGCGCCACGCAGCAACTCGTCGAAAGCACCAGCAGACCACTCGACCTGCAACGAGGCCGAAGCGTCAGTGCCAGTGCGCTTGAAGCCAGCCGACTGCGCGTCACTGCGGACCTGCTGAGACTCTACAGTCTCAAGGTCGTGCGTGAAGCCGCCACCGGTCAGCAGGAGTTCCGTGAATGCAGACGAAGGGGTTGTGCCCCAAGTCGTTTCACGGAGGTATGAAACTTGAATGCGGTTGGAATCAGACACGAGGGGTTACTCCTTGTCGTGCGTCAGGTTGTGTCGAACTCGAAGGGCGTCGTGGTGTTGATTTGGTACCACCCGCGCTTCGCGCCGATGGTTTGCAGCGTCGTACCCTTCAAGCGGACGCCGCTGACCGTAATGCCGCGCAGTGATGCAACAACGCTGTCGGCGATGCCCAACGCTTCGCGCGGACCTGTGCCTTCGTCAGCGAAAACCTGCACTTGAACAACGCCGACAGTGCGATACAGGTTGTCCGCACCACCGACACTCGCCGGACGCTGGTTGCCCCAGTTGATCGTGACTCGCACGAACGGGGTGCCATGCGTCGCAGCGTAATGGACGTTCGGATAGGCAATCTCCACCGATGCTTCCTCGGCAGTGAATGCCGTATCGAATTGTCCAAGGATGGCCTGTGATACTGTGTCGTAGGTCACCCGAATTGACTCCCAACTTCGGCCAGAGCAACTGCGGTCATGCCTGCAGGCGCTTGGCTGCTGTGGCCGTTTTCAAGCGGCTCGATGTATGGCAGGTTATTGGCGATCCAGATGGACTGACCGCCCGACACTGCAGCAATGACAGCCGCACCTGTGTTGATCGTTTGCGCCGCACTGACAATGGGGCCAGTAACACTGGTCGAACGCTCGTCGAGTGTGACCTGCCAGTTCGATCGTGCGCGGCCTGTATCGACGGGCGTCATGTTGACGATCCGTTCGAGCAGTTGCAGTGCGACCTTTTGCTTGACCAGTTGGATCTGCTCAGGCAGCAGCCGCGACGTGAATCTGCCGACCTTGGCGTTGAACTCTTTCAGGTTGACCGGCATCAGTTGGCTCGCGTCTGCACGATGTAGACAACAGGCGTACCTGCAGGCGACACGACTTCCACGTTGACGATCTCCATTTCGATGTCGTCCACCAGTCGGTCGTCGGTGTTGGGCGCAGCACTCAAGCCAGACGCGGCGACCATGTAACGCCGGTCGCCTTGTCTTACCAGATCGCCGTCGATCTCGCCGACGTTGTAATACTCGCGCACGGATTTGACTGTTGAGTTGGTTGGCGTGCGCGTCGGCTCCCATGCGTTGCCGGGCGTAGTGTTCGCCACAGCGCGCAGTGTAACATCCTGGCCCTTCGATGTGATAACAGACAGCGCCGTCGCTGCGAGGTTGCTGTAGAAACTCACGACCGCTCCACGTCAATCAGGCCGCTCGACTTTGGTGTACCGTAGCCACGCAGCATTCGCACGACATGGGGCAGCGATTCCTCTGCCGGTGCCCCTGGTTGGTATTCCACCTCGATGCTGCCGACCTTCTCGCGCACGACCTGTCCACCGCGCGCCTGTGTTGCATTCAGCGCAGTTCCTGCGTGTGCAAGTGCAACCTCGCAGGTTGCATCCTCAACCCTTGCAGGAACGGACGTTGATGCAAGGGTCCGCGCTTCGTGGTCACTGGCGTTATTACGAGGCCAGCCCAACGCTTGCGGTGTGCTGAAGTTGACGACCGTGCCGACCCAATCGAATTGGCCGTCCAGCCATTCTGTTGCGTAACGCAGTGCAGACTCCTTGGCTGCAGACGCGAGGCCGGTCCATGCAGTGGGACTGCCACGTTCGCCGAAGTATGTATCGGCGTCGGCTTCGCTGATGTAACTCTCAGCAGCCGCGAGGCCGGTGCCATCTTCGACTGTTAGCGCCATCGCAGGTCAACCTCATCGTCGGTGGTGTCGTCGTCGTCATCGTTGTCGTCGTCCGTGTCCTGCTGCGGGAATACGCTGTCCAGCACTTCGGTGTCTCGTTTAGGTAACGCATCGTCGAGTGTAACAACTGCTGTTACGCCAGCAGCTTCGGCTTCCGCCAGGCTGTTACAAACGAGGATCGCCGAGCCTGGATAGTTCCGTCTTACGTAACCCCGACCCGCCTGTAACTCGTTGCGGTCTTTGAATCCAATAAGGGCCACATTCATCGGCGCGACCTCCGTCGGGGTGTGGTATTAGGTGGACGCGCTGAGGTCGCGCCTGATGGCTTACTGGCCTTCTTGGTGTCTACGCTCTCATCAGCAGCGTCAGGGCGCACAGGGGCCGTATCTGACGCCCCTGCGTCACTCTTGGGCCTATAGCCCCGCTTGACGAAGTGCTGGTGTGCTGGTGAACCGACTTCGACCAGTGCAAGGTCGTCGCCCGGCCCTTTCAGCGTCAGCAATTTGGTTGCCATGCAACGGCTCCTGTTACGTGGTTGGTTATTTTGCGTCGAATAGATTCACGCATTCGACGCAAAATGCTTGTAACTTCGACGCAAAATGCTTGTAACTCTGTTACGGCGAGCGTGTTACGCAGGGCCTCAATGCGCCCTGCGTAACACGTAACTCACCGCATTGCTGCGTTACTGCGAATGCTTACCCAACGACGCGGGTCAGCAAGTCGGGATGCTGCACCTTCGCACCGCAGAGGACATCAATCGAGATCGTGTCCTTTTTAGTGCTGGCGCTGTAGTCGTAGACCACACGCAGCCCGAGGCCACGGTCGCCGATGTACTCAGCACGCGCAGCACCCTGCGGAAGCTCCAGGGGAACGATTGCCAGCGTCAGGCCGTTCGGATGCCCGGCGACGTTCGCGGTGTAACTGGTCGCCGCCACGCCGTCGATGTCGAACGTGACCACTGCATCGTCGGCCCACGCAACCACTGCGGACGGCGAGAAAGCGACCGTGATCGCGTTCGTGGCAGCAGTGGCAGTGCCAGTGACGCGATACTGGGTCGTGTCACCTGCGACCGTGAACACGTCGCCTTCGACGACGGTGCCGGACAACGATGTCTCGTCCATAGCGCAGGACGTGTCACCGATGGCGACGCTGGCGCTGTTGATCTTCGCCAGCATCGCGGAGCCGTTGGTCAGCGTGCCGCTGGTGTGGGTGTTCACATTCTGCGACATGTAGAAATCCATGCCCATGTAACGACCCATGCTCGCCTCTCGGAGAGCCTGGCCGCCGTCGCCGCGCTGTTCGGCCTGCGCGAAGGACGCGATGCTGAACAGGTCAGCCTTGGCCGTCGGATCGACGATGCAGAAGCGATTGCTTAGCGGCACCTTCTGCACGTTCAACTGCTTGTCGATGGCCGCGACATCCGCGAGGGAGTCAGGCGGGTCGCCAGCAGCGCCGATCTGGTTAGGGATCTCGACATACTTGTCGAGGGCGTACGCGTCGATGCTCTGAGCGATGGCAGCGACTGCAGGTTCCAGAAGCTGCTTCGAGAAATCCTCAAGTTCGAGGGTCCAGTCTTTCGACGTGACCGCGAACGTGACATCGAAGTGCTTTTCGAGCTGCAGGCTGGTGCTGGACTCGGTTGCGTCCTGCACGGACGTGGTGGTGCTGAACTCAGCAGCCGTGAAGGAAGCCGGGCCACGAACACTGATCGTGTCGCCGACCTTCGCGCCGGTGAACTCGTTGGTGTGGCCGCGATGGAACAGGCCAGCAGCGACGAGGTTGTTTTCCAGGATCATCAGTGCTTCACGACCAATGACGCTGGGTGTAAGGAACGTGTTTGCCATGGCGGCAGTTACTCCGTTTTGATCTGGTTATCGTTCAAGCGATTTGACCTTCAGCGCGCGCCTTCACGTAATCGGACTGTGACATTTTTGCCACGTCGTCAGCCGTGAGTGGACGTGAGCCACCTCCGGTCGGGGAGGATGGCGTACCGCCACCAGATGAACCTGTGCCCTCGAATGCGCCAGCGTAGTCATTGCTGTCGCGCATCTCGGTCAGTAGGTCCATGAATGACATCGGGTCGGCCTTGCTGTTCATACGTGGCCCGTTGCCGTCGAAGATTTCGACGCGCAGCGAACCCTCGTCGCCCTCGATCAGACGCGACTGCGCCTTGACGAGTGGCAGTAACAGTTTCGGATTGCCTTTGACATCCTTGTTGGTGATGGCCGCGATTGCAGCCGAGTCGATCAACGCATCTTCCAACTGCGTGCGCAGTGCGGAGGTGCTACCGTTGGCCTTCTCAAGCTCTGAGGCATGGGTTTCGGCAAGCTGCCGTTTCACGTCGGCGATGCGCTGCTCAACGTCTGAATCTTGACCGTCCGACTGCTTGGACGTCGTTTCGATTTGGCCCTGTAGCGCGTCGCGCTCGGCCTCAACTTCCTTCGACTTCATGGTGGCGGTGCGAGCCGCAGCCGTCTGCTTCGACAGTGCTGACTTGAGTCCGGTAACGTCCTCAAGCGCCCAACCGTTCACCGCTTCGATCTGTGGCCGATACAGTCCGTCGTCGCCCTCGGCGAACTCGTCGCGCAGGTGTTCAGGAACCTCGTCGGCAGATTCATAGACAGCCTTGAAAGCCATGCGTGAACTTCCTCCCCTTCAGGTGAGACACGGCGTCGCCGTGATTACGGGTTTATTGCGCGGATGCCGCCGCGCACGGTTGGTGCTGGTTCTACAATCCCACTGCGTCGAACACGTCAGCCTCACGGCGACGCAATTCATCGAGCGTCAGCGTGCGTCCTTGTCGATCAACGAAGCGGGTCACATCCATCTTGCCTTGGCGAAACAGCCTGCCGCGTGTTGCACCAAGTGCTTCGTCCTGTATGCTTGCTGCCTGCGTGCGCAGCCAACTGCCGTAAGTCAGTTTTGCTGGCACTTGCCCGTTCATGCTGGCGCGGGTGCCTTCGGGTGCTTCCTGTAGGTCGATGCCCATTTCGCGCCACGACTTCAGCACAGGCACCGTCGTTGTGCGACAGTTGATGTGGAACGGTGGCCGTGGCCCCTTGTCCACTGGAAACACGCGACCGTCGCGTGCCTGGCAAATGTCCGACGTGCGCGTATCCAGCGTTGCCACGATGCGGACGCCCTTCACAACAGACGCGTTGCGCTCGTACACCTTGTCGCGGGTGCGCGTCGCTACATGGTTCACCGACGTGCGAACAATCGCTGCAGCTTGCCGCCGTGCCCGGCCCAGGACGCCAGTGCCACGACGCACACGGTGATTGCCAGCCACACGGCGAACGATCTGGTCTGTCGTTTCGCCTTCTGCGATGCCCAATCGCACAGCCTGGTCGACGCCTTCGACCTGCGAGCGCGTGAGCGTATCGAACCAACCGCGAAGTTGCAGCCCATTCATCGGCTCCGAGAGTGCAATGTCTGTCAGTGTGCGTGCGTGTGGCATGACCAGATCCAACTTAACTGGCGACGAGCGCAGCAGGCTGCCTGCAGCATGTTTCATTTCGTCGCGTCCGATCTCAACCAGACGCGGCAACAGCGCGTTGTAGGCGCGTTCGTGCATCGCCTCGGTCAACTCTTCCATGCCAGCCAGTAACAGTTTGAGCCGCTTGGTCGTCTGTGGCCCGCGGTCGTAACCGCGTAACCGCACGCGCTTAAGTCTGGCCTGCAGCTTGTCGGTCAGATCGTCGTGCATTTCCAGTATGAACCCAAGCAGGTGTGCGGACTCATGCGACTGCAACCGCGTCAGCAACAACTGATGTCGCACAGCCAGATCGACCAATGTCTCGTTCGCTGTCACTCAGTGTTCCACATGTTGATCGCCGTACCCATTGCGAAGAAATACAACCCCAACAGATAGCAGTAACACGTCGAAACCAGCAGACACGGCGATGTATCCGTTACTCAGGTTCAACGGTTACGTCCTGCTGGCCAGGCGTGGCGTCAACAACGATCTCGTCGTCGTCGGCAATGTCAATGTCGTCGCCTTCGGTATCAGCGATCTCGGCCAGTTCGTCGTCCACGTCCAGATCGTCACGCACCAGCCCGGCGCGTCGATCCTCTTCGAGCAATGTGCGCGCTGACAGGAAGCCAGCTGAGGCACGCTTCAGGCGCTGATCGTGTGCGCCATCGTCGGGTCGATAGTTGAAGTCTTGGAAGATGTCCACCTGTGCGTCGATCTCACGACCGGCCCACTTTCCCATAAAGGCCAGCCCCTGTTCGAGGCCAACTTCCAGGCGGCGCGTCATCATCTGCAGGTCAGAGTCGGAGTGCTCGCGGTCGATGATGCGGCCCGTTGCTGTTACGTCGCCTTTGCGTGGCACCAGCAGGTCGAGGCCGAAGCCGCTCATCTCCTCTTTCAAATCCTGCAGGTGTGTGCGGCCTGCTGCGATGGCCTCGCCACTGTGTTCGACCACGTTGATCTTCGATTCAGGATTCGTCGAGCGCACCGCCTTGTTGCGCCCGACTTCCATCACTGCGACTTCCTCTGTTGAGAAACCGGCGAAGTGCTTGAACGGCACACGCGCAACATGCAGGATGTTTTCTTGGTCGCTCTGCGACTGCCAGTGCCGCAGGTTCAACCACCCGAGATCGTCGAGCGGTGGGCGACCGTTCACCAAGAAACCGATTTCGACAACTGGCACGGCCTTAAGCGTGTTCGGATACGATGTTGTCGGCGTCGTCGGCCACTCGTCGCCCGTCTTGACATACACATCGAATGCGTCCGGCGTAATGACGCGGACCTGCTCCATGTCCACCTCGCCCCAATCACTATCGAGGCGTGTATCTGTCTCACGAATACGCACGCGCTCAAACGTGCCTGAGAAGCCGCGTCGCGCTTCGATGGTCGCCAGTGGGTCAAGTTGTGCGAAGTATGGCCGAAGGCCAGCAGCGCGCTCCTCTTCAAGCGTCAGAGGATCGTCGCCCTCGTTGGTGCGCGTGGTGGGGAAGTCCACCGCGAAACGACACACACCGAAGGCCAGCAGGTCGCGCAGCAGGTCGTGTGCGAATGCGGTTATGTTACGGCCAGCGCGGTCGATGTCGTTGGTCCACAATAGCAACTGCTCGTCGGCACTGTCGCCAAGTGTGATCGGCTTCACGAACGGCTTGGCTGCAAGTACTGTTACCGTCTGCCAAAAGGCATTGAACAGGATCGACTGCGACAGCCGCTCGTCGTATGCTGCGCTCGATTCTGCAGGGAACTGCGGCAGATACGTGTCGCCCGCTGCGCGCATCGCCAGCGTGCCACCTCGTAACGCATCTGGCAGACGCCAGTGTTTCTCAAGATGCCCGTATGCTTTGGATGGGGTGTTGACTGTATTCTGCGACTTCACAGACGAAGCTCCATTGACGCTACCTCGTTGCGACGAGTCAGACACCGGTAACGTGCCGCATCCCACAAATGTTCCTCGGCATCGGTGTCCACATCGTCAGGCTTGGTGGCGTCAGCGGGCAGTAACGGCCACGTTCGAATGATGTTCGGGCAGGTGTTCCAGATGAACAGGCCGGGCCGGTCCATCGGTTGAATAGCTGACGCATTGAGCCGCGCCACGATGTCGTTCGCGCCTGCTTCTCGTGATCCTGGCCCCTTGACGGCGACGGTCCAGTGCAGGTTTGCTGCGGCAATCATACGCGACGAGATCGACGCACCATCGGTGGCCTTGAAGATCATGTCGTCTGCAGGGCCGGGCTGGCAGCGTGCGCCCCACGGTGCGCGACTCAGGTCAGCGTTAATGGCGAGTGCTTGCGCTTCGCTGTCGAGCCGGTCGCCTTCGTTTGGTTTGCCGCTCCACCCGTAACGCTCGCCGATGGCAAACAGCGTGCCCTTCGGATACGTGCGCTCGATGCCGTTCACGACTGCAGGTGTCTCGCCGTCACTCTCGGCCCAGTAGATGCACGCCCACGGTGCGCTGAATCCCCAATCGTAACTGCGGTCGATGAACCACTCTGCGGGAATCTGGAACGGCTCGATGATGTGGCGGCTCGATTCCCATACTCCAACAAGGAACGCACCGTGTGCTTGCTCTGTTTCGTGCTGACACTCCACGCGGAACGCTCGTAGGCCGATGTCGTCAACGATCTCCTGACATTTGTCGAGCGTCATACCCGACCAGGTTGGCTTGCCTTGGGTGATCGTGGTCTTGCCTGTTACATCAGTCTCGAACGCGAAGTCACGCAGCGCCGGATACGGACCGGACATCTTGCGGTCGCTCAGGAAGTCGACGTCACCATCGACCATCTTTGCGAAGATGCTGTTGCCGTGGATCAGATTCTGCACTCCCATAACGGCGACGTTTGCAGCACCTGCAGGCAGCAGCTTGCGGGTGAGTGTCTCGATCTTCTTTTCGACCGTCTTAGGCGAGTCGTGTGTCTCGTCGATGTCGTCGAACACGATGATGTCGGGTCGCTGATGGCCGAGCTTCGCGCCACGCATCGCCTTGTCCAGTCCCACCGCATCGACTGTGAAGCCGCTCGCTGTGCGTAACCGGTTGATGCGCCAGCCCATCGACTGGTTGAACTGGTTGACCTTGCGTTCGGCCATCTGCGGGTAACGCTCTGCGATCTGTGGCGACGCCATCATTTCGGCGATGCTCTGAACGTGGTCGTCTGCTTGGCTCTGCGTCGAGCAGACATAGAGGCAGTAGTTGCGCAACCGCTCTGCGCCGAGATACGTAACAGCCGCCTCGGTGTTCGTGGACTTGCCACCAAATCGAAACACCACGCCGATGAACGGCTGCGGTCGCTCTGCGTCGATGCCGAACACCCACTTCCACAAGTCGCGGTGGAAGTCGCTGAAGTGGACGCCGCCTGCTGGTGACACGTAGTGATCGGGATACATGCTGACCAGCCATTGCGCCCACGGCACGCCATCGTATTCGGCCATGTAGGCACGGCGCACTGTCTCGCGGCGCAACTCGGCCAACAGCTCATCGGGCTGGCTTTTTGCGAGTTGTAACAGTGCAGTCGTCATCGGGTGTAACGATCTCGTTGAACGAAGTAGATCACGACCACGGGCGGGACGGTGAGCATGATAGCCAGGGCCGCCAGGGCCACAACATCGCCCCATGTCATTGCGTGCCCTTCTCGACGGCTGCTGTCAGTTTTGCCAGGTCGGCGTCGCTTACAGACGACAAGTCAACGCGAACAGGACCGCCGTCGGCTCCCGTCGTCTCGCTGCGTGTTACGTAACCGCGCTCACGGCCAAGCGTCTGCAAGTAGAAACGCACAGCCCACGCGTCGCCCTTGCGGATGGACTGCTTGAGCTTGGCTTCGGCAATGTCGAGATCGACTTCACGTATCTCGTTCAGTTCCTCGCGCAACGAGTCATCGTCAGCGATGCGCTTGTGTATCGCCTGACGCGAGATGCCAAGCTCACGCGCCGCAAGACTGATGAGGCCGCCCGTCTTTTGGAGTGTGGCGATGAGGTGCTTCTTGGAAACTCGGCAGCCCATTCGTGTTACCCTGCCGCTTCCGCGACATCCTCATTGCTGAGTCGTTCGGCTTTGACTTCTGCGAACGTGCGTCCATCGCCGTCAAGGATGGCCTGCTGGTTGGTGTATTCCTGCCAGCGGGCCACGCAGACATCGACGTAGGCGGGGTCTATTTCCATGCCGTGACAGACGCGGCCCTCTGCGTGGGCTGCCACCAGGGTGGTGCCGCTGCCCAGGAAGGGATCATATACGGTGTCTCCCACCTTGCCGTGATGGCGAATAGGACGCGCCATACACTCGACTGGCTTCTGCGTGCCGTGCCCAAGACCCTTGGCGTCGTCACCGTCGCCGCCTGCCAGGGCGATCTCCCACACGGTTGACTGTTTCCGATCCCCGCACCACTGCGCTGTTTGCCCATCCCGCACTGCGTACCAACAAGGCTCATGGCCCCAATGGTATACACCGCGACTTAACACGAATCGCGCCTTCTTCCAAATCAACTGACACCGAATAAGAAGACCGGACCCCTCAATCGATCCTTGCACAACACTGGCATGCCGACCGGCATGCCAGACATAGGCAACAGGCCCACGAAATAACGCCCATGCATCTGACCAATCGGCTTTGTCGTCGTTTTGTACAACGCCCATACGCCCGTCGTTATTGTTGATTCCGGCGTCTTTTCGCCACTCTGGATCATACTCGACGCCGTATGGCGGGTCGGTGACCATTATCAGCGGTACCTGCCCATCCATCAGCCGCGACACGTCGCCGTCGCTGGTGCTGTCGCCACACAGCACGCGATGCTTGCCCATGCACCACAGATCGCCCGAACGCGACACAGGCGTTGCAGGTGGCTCTGGTGCATCGTCGGTCGGCTCTGCGTCATCCTCACCGAACAGCGCCCGCAGCGCATCATCATCGAAGTCGGGCAAATCGACACTGGCAAAATCGTCGAGGTCGAGTTCATGCGCCTGCATGAACTCGTAGACGCCCTCGGCCTGGGGCTTGCCGTATGCGCTGGTCAGCTTCAGCAGCTTGCGGGCGGCGTCTTGTTCGGTGTCGGCAACAATCTCAACCACCGGGACTGCCCCGCCTTCAATCTCCCAGCCTTCTTTTTCCAGCACAGTTGTGCGCTGGTGGCCATCAAGGATCTTGCCCTGCCACACAAACACCGGGGCCATGAATCCCTCATCAGCGATGCTGGCCTTGAGTTTGGCGTACTGTTCGTCGGGCAGATCCTTCAGCTTGCCTTGGAATGGCTGAAGATCCGACAACGGCACCCGTTTCAGGTTGCTGTCGGGATCGCATGTGATCGGGATGGTTTTAGGCATTCACGCCTTTATGCGTGGATATGCGTGGATATGCGGGGGTGCGGTCTTCAACGAAGTCACCCGGCATTGCTATGCCGCCTCCTGCAATTCAAGGGTGCGCGGGCCATCGAATTCGTCAACCACCAGATCGAACGTCAACTGAGGCAGGCGGGTATCACGCCATTGGGTGGCCATAGCCT
>Ga0208299_1002371_pt1 | contig 12771 bp, 6 predicted proteins | sample 15_taG_FD_184089 | JGI IMG/M metagenome (GOLD analysis project Ga0208299, IMG submission 184089) | Marine viral communities from the Subarctic Pacific Ocean - 15_ETSP_OMZ_AT15312 metaG (SPAdes) (version 2) | ecosystem: Environmental > Aquatic > Marine > Oceanic | place: Pacific Ocean | collected...
TTTCTATGGTGATGGGCAATACCTCAAGAACGTGGGAGGCGGCGGAACACCTGGTGGCTCCAATACAGAGGTCCAATTTAACGATGCAGGCGCCTTTTCGGGCTCCTCTCGCCTCACTTATGACAAGACTACAGATACGCTAAGTATTCTGAGCGCGTCTGCTAAGAGTTACGTAGCCACTGGGACTCTCGCTGGAGTGTGGGTTAGTGCGTCGTCCCCCGGTTTCGGCGGCGGCAATATTTACGGCGATGTGCGCATTGGCTCGGGTACCTTCGGAATGGCCGGCTGGACCGGCGCCGGAATAAGCCTCACAGATTTTGGTACACCCGAGTTTCTGGTTCAAGGCGGCGCTGCTGACCTAGTCCTCAGTGCGTCTAGCGGCATCTATATGACGAACAACTTGCAGTCGTCGGCGAATATTACGGCCTCTGGTCACGTGTCTGCCTCCGCTTTCTATGGCGATGGTCAATATCTCAAGAATGTTGGGGGCGCAGGCACTGTTTCTACCACTACGGGCGGCGGAAACAATACTCTTTTCTTACCTTTTGTTAGTAGTTCTACTGGCGTAGGTTCGGCCACTTTGTTTACGGATGGGGCTCTAGGCCTCAAGCCACAAAGCGGATCGCTCACATTATCGGGCAACGGTCAGACTGGTGTTTCTGGATCCTTCCTCGGGGAGTTCACTACCACCTCGTCGTATGGTTCTCGTGTCGCACTCAAGGGAGCGAACGTGGGAGCCGGCGCCGGTACCGAACCCTATATACAGCCTGTAAGTTCTAGTTATACGGTACCGGCCGGATTCTTCGGGGGCGGCCAACCTCCTAGTGATGTTCGCATTAATTACGAGACACTCGAAATTGTCGCACCTTCTGGCCTGAGCAGAGGCGGAGACGTTAGTATCTCCGGAAGCGGCAATCTTCACATCTCTTTTACCAATCCATCAGGCAGCGGTGGATGGCCGTTCACTCCGACTTGGCAGAGCACGATGGAGTTTGGTTCCCTCGAAACCGCACTGTATCTTACTAGTTCAATCGCGGGGGACATGATCTCTAGTCCTTGGTCTATCATTAATGGTGCCGACGATGACGGAGGTATGTATGGTGGCATTGATTATGAGAGTGGCGGTTGGTTTTTCAGCAGCGGCTCTAACCCCAATGTTACAAAATTCTCCAGCGACCTCACTGGCTCATGGTTCGGGAACTTCAACTTCAATGATCCGGGTAGTGCCTCCTTCTTTGGTGGCCTAATCGTTCACAACGTGCCTTTGACCAGTAACGTCGGCGCTCAAATTGGGGGAGGCTCCGGCAATAAATTGCAAGTGGTGGTCACTTCTAGCTTTGAGAACATCGCCCTGTTTGGCGGGCCTGCGATCTTTAACAACGAAGCTTATTTCAATAATAAAATCACCTCCAACAACAACGAGCTTATGATATCCGGTAGTGGCGGCGGCGGAATGGCCGTTAATATCACCAGCTCCAATAATAACAACTCTCTCTACACCGGTGGAAGCGCCCTTCTGGGTCACAGAGGCTTCGGCAATGCCGACATTCGTCTTTTTGCCGGCGGCTCTGGCCAAGCAGGAACCATTAGTGGCTCCAACAATTTGCAACTGGGCGCCTCCGCGCAGATCAAGGGTAATGTAATCGCCGAGGGTAACCTAAACACTACCGGAGGTAACATCTCCGGCTCTGGTGCCCTCATGATTGGTGGACAGAGTACCTTGAACGGCGATGTGAACATCGCCTCAAATAAAACCCTAGGGGTTTATAAGATTAGTGGCTCATCTGGTCTTGTCTGGACTCTTCCCTCTACGGCCTCACAAGCTGTGCTCTGGTTTGAGTCTAGTGGCAAAGATTATATGACGATCGATACTCAAGGTAGGAATGTCATAATTGGCAGTAATTACGCCGATGTCAATCTCAATAATACAATAGTGTCAGGCACATTGTCAGCGTCAGCTAATATATCCGCCTCTGCGTTCTATGGAGATGGTTCCAATCTTACCAATTTACCCGGCGGCGGCGGTATTTTCACCACCTTGGGCACAGGAAATGCTTACACCACAAGTAGTATCCGTGTTGGAAGCGCCGGCGAGCCCTCAGCTTCTATTTATGTCTCAGACACCAATACCTCAAGCAGCCTGACTGTAGACAAGAACCATGGCGACCTCGCTGCGACTACTCTAACTGGTCTAGAAATAGATTTTGATAAGTCCGGGTCGAGCACATCAAACAACACCATGTATGGTCTCAATATTGATATGGATAACACCACAGCCACCAATGGTATCAACACTATGTATGGTTTGCATGTCACACCGACGCTTACGCATGCTGCTAATGCCGGTCTGGCCAGTGTATACGGTGCGCATATCGATGCGGTGGCCGCAACAAACGGTTCTGGCAACGCCACCGCAGCATATTTCAAAGCAAGCGGAGGCTTTACCAACAACGGAATCTTGATTAACTGCGAAGATGGCGCCAGCAATTTTGATTTTAGAATTAGAAGCTCAGCCGATAATGCCGATCATTTCACTATTCAAGTCGGCGCATCTGGCGAAACCACATTTGAAACCAATGATGGCGGCGCCGCGGAAGCTCATCTTACATGTAGTGTTGATGGAAATATTGTTTTAGAACCCGCAGGAGGCAAGGTTAAGGTTGACGGCAACCTCCACATCAACCAATACATCTATCATAGGGGCGACGCCGACACTTATATTAATTTTACAGATGATGATATAAACATTACAGTCGGCGGTATCAATATGGTCGACTTTAGCGAAGGTGGTACAGATGAAATAACTTTTAATGAAAGTGCACAACAATTAGATGTTAGAATAGAAGGAGAAGCAGATCCTAACTTATTCTTCACAGATGCTGTAAACAATAAAGTTGGTATCGGAACAAACTCTCCCCAAGCAAAACTGCATATTTCTTCATCCGTTGACGGAAGTCTCCTGTTGCTCGACGGCGCAAAGACTGCCCCAGTTCTCGTTGTAAGTGGTTCTGGTAAGATAGGCGTCAACACCACATCTCCAAAGACTTCTTTCGACGTACACTTCACCGGCTCTGGAAATCCAATCAACCTCGGCAACGACACAGGCGGCGGCGAAGTAGTATACTTTGGCACCAGTTCAGTTAGCGGCCTGCAAGCGGGCGCCCTCTATTATCTTAACGCTAAGGGCGGATGGGCTTCCGCGTCGGCCGCCCAAACGGGAAGCAGTCCCACCAGCGGCGGGGGACAGAGTCAACTCCTGGCTATTTCCTTGGGAAGCAACCCCTCAAGTGACGGTATGCTAACCCGGGGCTTTGTGGATGCCGAGACTTATTTTGTTGGAGACTACGCGACCGGTAGTGCGGTGTATGTGTCCACAGCCAGCGCAAAGTTCAAAAGTGTTGCTCCGACCGCCTCAAATAATTATGTGCGAGTGATTGGGTATGCCACCACTGCACCTAACGTGATCTATTTCAATCCGGCTTCTACTTATGTAGAGATAGCATAAATGGCATCAACACCTAAAAATATTTGTACCCACAACACCGAACAGGTCATCACAGCTAAGAAGACCTTTACGGACAGCATCATCTCCAATAGATTTGAATTGGTAGACGGAACCGTAATCAATCCGCCGGCCATCGAAGTGATGGAGAAGAATGTGGTAAACCGTTTGGTCGTTGGCGCCGGCGATAAAAAGCTGGCCACCACCACAGACATCCTGTTGAGTAAAGATGGGGTCACCGTCAGTAAAGAGTTGACGGCGCCAAAGTTTAAAGGAGATGGGTCGAGCCTCACAGCTCTTCAATCTTCCCAACTAGAGGGAGCGCTCCCCCTAGAGAAGCTTAAGAGTGATTCGCGGTGTTTTGAAATCGTTGATAACGAGTTAAGTCTGCGAGTTGATGAATCATCCCCACTGCGACTGACAGAACGAGGGCTGTCCATGACCTTCTCCGATTCCCCTGCGGTGGCGGATGCCAAAAAGTTTGACCACATTCTGGTTAACTCTAATCGTCAAGGGGTAGGTCGCTTGTCAGTCTCCTCGTTGATGGGCCACATAGCCTCGATGAACAATCATGTTCTCAACATTGTCAATGGAGGAGAGGATCTGGGTAAAGGCGTCTCTTTATATAAAGGGAAAGCCAACAAGGGCAGAAATCAACTTCTTCAATTCAAAACTCTAGTCTTCGATGACAACTTTACCATTGAAGAAACGGAAAATGAAATTTTTATTAGTATCAAAGATCTTCGTCTAAAAGAAGTCAAAGACGAACAAGAAAGATTACAAGGGGAAATCTCCTCTTTGATCAGCCAACATCGAGCCTCACGGCTTGAAACAATTAAGGCCCTAGAAGAGCAGATTTCCACGACTTTAGGGGATATGGATAAAGCAGCTAAAGAATATCAGCGGAGCGTCAAAGAAGGAAAAGCAGAGCTGAAGCAGTTAATGAGTACTTTAGCTCACATTGATGAGTAAGAATAATTTTCTTGTCAAGGCATTTCGCCATCCTAATCACTAGTTATTAGTGGAATTTTAGCTATTGGAGTAGTTTATGTCTTCCTTATTAGAAGAAGCCATCGTAGATGCAACCGCCCTCAAGGCCGCCGCCCTCAAAAATGCAGAGGCTGCTGTCCTTGAACGTTATTCAAGTGAAGTGCGAGATTCGCTCGACGCATTACTTGAGCAAGAGGGAGGTGATCCCCTCGGCCTAGACGAAGATGAGGGTGCCGATGAAGCATCTACTGTCTTTATGGAAGAAGTCCCCTACGCATTTCAGAACGAGCAGATCGATGCTCCCGCTGAAGATGAGCTGGTGGAAATCGATTTTGACGAACTCAAGACTCGAATTGCTGAAGAAGAAGCAGCCGGCATTGAAGGCTCGGAGGCAGACCTCAACGATTCGTTGGAGTTGGCCGAAGAGATTACTGATACCATGCTGGACAATGATGCGGAAGAAGACGAAGCCGAGTTAGGTGGTGCTGCCGATCGCGTAAACCTGGAGGAAGATGAAGACATCAACCTCACGGAAGAGATGATAGCAGACCTTATTGAAGAACTCGTCGTTGATATGACCCCGCGCCCGCAAGGCTGGGCATCTGTCAACTCTGCCGACAACAGTGTCGAGCAGGCTAATAACGATGCAATGGCTGCTGCCCAAGCAGCCCACCTCGAAGAAGAGGAAATTGAAGAGGAAGTTGCCACGGCCCCCGACGTCGTCTCTGACGCGGAACTTTATGAGGCCAAGATTTCCGAACTTACAGAATCAACAAGGGAGCTTCGTGCTCTCTTAATTGAATCCAAGGATCAACTTACGAAGTTGAACTTGGAGAACGCCAAGCTTGTTTATCAAAACAAGGCATTAAACAGCACCTCCTTGAATGAGCGGCAAAAAAATCAAATTGCCGAAGCTGTTCAATCTGCCAATTCTGTTGAAGAAGCGCACATGATCTTTGAAACAATTCAAAACGCAGTGGGGGCCTCGATTGATCATCGTACACGCCCACAAACACTTCGTGAAGCTGTTACAAAGCCAACGTCGCTTTTACTCAATTCTAAGAAAAACAACGAGGCAACAGTCGATCCAAAACTGGGTCGAATGCTGCGTTTAGCAGGTTTGAATAAATGACATTCAACAACAATTATAGGAGGTTATAAAATGTCTATTGTACAGAAATTAACCGAAGGAATCGTGAACCGAGATCTCTCGGCAGAAGGTGCTGCTCTCATTTCTAAGTGGGAAAACACCGGACTGCTCGAAGGACTCGAAAGCGATAAGCTTCGTGACGGGATGGCCCGATTGCTTGAGAACCAGGCAAAAGAGCTTCTCCGTGAGTCTTCCAGCATGAGTGCTGGTGACGTCGAGGGTTTTGCAGCTGTTGCATTCCCCCTCGTTCGCCGAGTCTTCGGCAATCTGATCGCCAACGATCTCGTTAGCGTTCAGCCGATGAGTCTGCCCTCGGGCCTCATCTTCTTCCTCGATTTTACCATCTCTGGTGAGATCGGCGGTCGCGCTCGCGGTGTCTTCGATGCTGGCTACCCGTCCGGTTCTTCCATCTACGGTGGCGACGTCGTCGGTGCCCAGATTACTGGTGGTGTCAATCTGACAGGTGCGTTCTCGGAACAGGGCCCATATGCTCTTAACAACGGTTACTCGTCTCCGACGTCTTCGTTGCTTTGCACGGGCATTGAGTGTGTTGCTTTCGGTGTTGTTAGCACCTCTAGTATTCTGAACTTCCGTGCCGCTTCGGTTCGAACAGCTCAGGACATTCTTGAGTTTGATGCGGATCTCCCCAGTGGAACTACGTTCGCGGTGGCTAGCGTGCCTTTGGCTCAGCTTGTAAACGCTCAGATCAATACTGACAACTTCATCACGCTTGCTCCCACAGGAACCATCTCGCGTGCTGCAATCACCCGGAACTCCGGTAGTTGCCGACGTACTCTAACTCGTCCAGATCCGGCCATCCCGGCGAACCTCTTGGTCACGTTAGTGGATTATAACACCAACGCCGGCGCTGGACTGATCGCGGGAATTACCCCCGCTGTTCTCTCAGCATCGTGCACAGGTGCATTCGGTGGTACTAACGGGCAGCAAAACTACTCGTTCGCCATCACCGACAACTTTGCTGGTGCTGGTCCCATTGGTGCTGTCCTCGCACAGCCTGTTTGGGGACTGGAAGGTAGTGCTGACATTCCCGAGATCGACATCAAGGTCGATTCCGTGTCGGTCACAGCGATCACCAAGAAGCTCAAGGCCAAGTGGACCCCGGAGTTAGGACAAGATCTTAACGCCTACCACAACCTTGACGCTGAAGTTGAGCTGACTCAGATTCTTTCTGAGCAGATCGCTCTTGAAATCGACCAGGAGATCCTTGAGGATCTTCGTGTTGGTGCCAAGGCTGGTGTGAAGTACTGGAGCCGTAACCCCGGTCAGTTCGTGAACCGTGACACTGGCGCGCCTTTGGCCGCCGGCGTTGCAGACTTCACGGGTAACGTGAGTGAGTGGTATGAGACCCTCGTTGAGACAATCAACGAAGTTTCGGCCGCCATTCACCGTAAGACTCTCCGTGGTGCTGCCAACTTCGTCGTCTGCGGACCTGAAGTTGCCAACGTCCTTGAGTTCACGGCTGGTTTCCGTGCCAATGTGACTGCTGATAGCGACCGCGGAGACGCGGGTGCTGTGAAGGTTGGTTCCATTTCGAAGAAGTTCGACATCTTTGTCGATCCGTACTTCCCCCGTAACGTCCTCCTGGTAGGCCGTCGTGGAAGTAGCTTCCTTGAAAGTGGCTATGTGTATGCACCTTATGTGCCGCTGCAGACCACACCTACGATCTTCGGTGTCGAAGACTTCGTGCCTCGCAAGGGCGTGATGACTCGATACGCCAAGAAGATGGTGCGTCCTGATATGTACGGACTCGTTATTGTCCGCGGCCTTGTCGGCTAAGCATAACTGACGTAGGTCAAAATAGTGAAAGCCCCGTCTCTTTTGAGGCGGGGCTTTCTATTTAGTAATAGACTATACACGAGGTAAAAGCATGGCGATCCCAAAACTATATCCTAAATCAACGAGCAATGCAAATGTGCTCCCCGTCACTGGGACAGTGGCCGATGTTACAGCGTCGCTTCCATTTGGGATTTATGCCGCCTCTACCCCATTTTTGTCCGGCGCTTCGGATCAAGTGGCTTTTACATACAAAAAGCTTGGTGGGGATGTCCTTGATATTGAGCTAGCTCCCGGTAATGTTTATGCAGCTTATGAAGAAGCTGTCCTTGAATATTCATATATTCTTAACATTCATCAGAGCAAAAACGCTCTATCTGATCTGCTCGGCGCTCCAACGGGTACATTTGATCAGGATGGCACCATTACCAATGAGCTTTCCGGAGCTAGTGCATCGCTTGCTTATCCCCGATTTGACTATGGTTTTCCGCGGCGCGTCTGGGATCGCACCGCAACAGAGGTGGGCCTCGGAGGAACGTTGCCTATTTATTCTGGTTCTTTCAAAATGGTTCCCAATCAGCAAGATTACAATCTTCAAACAATCTTATCCGCTTCTTCGGCGCTGACAGGCACTCTCCCTTATGGGGGTCAAGTGCAAGATAAACGCGTGGTGATTAGAAAGGTATTCTATAGAACACCGCGCTCCATGTGGCGCTTCTACGGATATTATGGTGGCTTCTCCGTCGTAGGAAACCTGCGTACTTATGGACAGTATGCGGACGATTCGACTTTTGAGATTGTTCCCACCTGGCAAAACAAGCTGCAGGCCATGGCATACGAAGACGCGCTCTATACCCGAATTTCTCACTATTCGTATGAGATTAAGAACAATAACCTGAGGATATTCCCACAGCCTGACATGACCAGCCCTAAAAAGTTCTGGGTCCAATTCAGCATTGAGAACCAATATTCCCCATGGGAAGAGGGATCTGGAGAACCTAAGTCGGGAATCAAGGGAATCAACAATATGAACACCCTACCGTTTACTAACTTGCCTTTTGAGAACATCAACGCAATTGGTAAGCAGTGGATTCGTCGGTTTGCCCTAGCCTTAACAAAAGAGATGCTAGGTCAGGTTCGTGGCAAGTTTGCCACTGTTCCGATCCCTGGCGAGAGTGTGACCCTTAATGCATCGGAGCTTCTTTCGCAAGCAAAAGCCGAACAGGACGCCTTACGTGACGAACTCAAGACAACCCTTGATGAGCTGACCTATGTGGAAATGGCTACCAAGGACGCAACCCTACAGGATTCTACTGCCAAGGTACTTCAGAATATCCCTCAAGGCATCTTTGTAGGGTAGTTGAGTCATGGCAGATCCTAAAGATAAGTGGACACAACCAGCGGCTCCCCCTCCTCCCATGTTCTTTGGGAAGAAGGAGAGGGACCTTGTTAAGCAGGTTAACGATGAATTAGCTGAACGAGTGTTAGGGCAAACTATTGCCTACTATCCCGTGTCCTTAGAAGCCACTAACTTTCACAATGTGTATGGCGAAGCTGTCAACAAAGTAATGCTTCCTCCCGTGCGCGTCTATGCATATGTCATCGTCGAGAACGAACAGAGCAATGAGAAGTACGGCTATGAGTACAAAACAAAGCTAACTGTCAATTTTCACCGTCGTCGCCTGGTAGAAGACCAAGATCTTTTCGTGCGTCCGGGAGATTTCGTGCAGTATGGAGAGGAATTTTATGAAATCGTGCGTACCTATAATAACACTCGCTATTACTTCGGTCAAGTAGAGCATATTTTCCAGGTGAGCGCCGAGTGCATCAAGTCTAGAAGAGGTAATTTCCATGTCGCGAAGTAAAAAAACACAAGCTGAACTCCAATCCAAGATCCCAATCCGATTTGCTTACATGGGAGACAAGAAAGTTGAAGGAGAACTTCAAGTAATCGAGTTTATGTCCTCGACACTAGAGACAATCGATGGAGCCATGATGGACTTTTTGACCAATGATTTAGACTTATTTGTAAGCACAAACGAGGGCTTTAACCGTGTTCCGCCTCTGTGGGTGACAGCTGAACGTGCTTTTCAGATCAAGAACAACAAAGATCTGCGTGATGACGAGGGAACTTTGATCCTTCCCCTGATGACCCTTACTCGAACTAACGTTACCAAGGACCCGACGTTCAAAGGTACCGTCTACGCTAACCTCTATCCTTATCCCGATCCTAAAGGCGGCACGATTACAGTCGCACGCCGGATCAATCAAAAGAAAACGGCAGAGTTTCAAAACGCGGCCGCCAACCAGCGCTATGGTCCCGACAACAATGTCCGATCCAAGATGTATAACAGCAGCAAACGCGACATGTCAACTCAGAAAGTGGTGTATGAAACCATGACAATTCCGTTGCCCACGTGGGTCAAAGTTCAGTATGAGATTTCTCTCCGCACTGAGTACCAGCAGCAGATGAACCAACTGATCCAACCTTTTGTTACAGTATCGGGTAATTCGCGCATGCCAAAACGCATCCACAAAGAGGGTCATTACTACGAAGTATTTATTGAGGGTGGATTTCAAAATAATGCCAACCAAAGTAACCTCGGTATGGCCGAGCGCAATTACGAAACTAATATAAATATCGAGGTGTTAGGTTACTTAATTGGAGCCGGCGAGAACGAAGAGCGCCCCAAAATTGTCAAGCGTGAAAACGCCGTCGAATTCAAGTTTTCTAGAGAGCAAACCATGCTCGGTGATATTCCCACCACCGTGAAGGATGCCTTTTATAGAGAATAATAGCAAAGGGGTATTCTATTGCGACGGTCTCGTACTATTTACAATAAGAATATCTCAGGTTTAGGAGACCAAGTCTTATGTCAGTGAAGAATTACAGATTCGTATCCCCCGGAGTCTTCGTCAACGAGATTGACAACTCCCAGCTCCCCGCCTCTCCCGCAGGGGAAGGCCCGGTCATCATCGGCCGCGCCGAAAAAGGCCCCTCAATGCGGCCGGTCACAGTTGCTTCCTTTTCGGAATTTGTGAACATTTTTGGCTCGCCCGTCCCTGGTGGCATGGGCGGTGATGTCTGGAGAGAGGGCAATCAAGTTTCGCCCATGTACGGTACGTATGCAGCCCAAGCTTATCTGCGCAACAGTTCGCCTCTGACTTATATTCGACTGCTCGGCGAACAAACTCCTGCCGCCACTGGTGCAGGACTTGCTGGGTGGAACTCTGCAACTGGTATCACTGGCGCTGTAGGGCTTTTCATCTTTGAATCGGGCTCTAGTGACGGCACAATGGACACCACAAAAGTGACCGCGAGCGCTGCTCTTGCTGCTATTTTTTATAGCACTGCTGAGGGCACAGCCGCGGCTTTGAGCGGAAGCGTTTATGGTCCCGGCGCCGAGGCCTCTGCAAGTTCGGGCCTCAACACCGCTATTAAGAATACTGGGGCGTCGTATAGCTTTACGGGCCAAGTACTGAACGCTAGCGGTACGACAACCTATACTACTACCTTCAACTTTGATCGCGGCTCCGAATACTACATTCGCAAAGTATTCAACACCAACCCACAATTGACTAATACCGATGTTACTGAGCCAACTCAGGCTGTAAACTATTGGCTCGGGGAGACTTTTGACCAGCACTTGTCTGACAACATCTCCGCGGCTAACTGTTACGCCGCCATGATTCCATTGGTGAGCGGAAGCGACAAGGGCGGTGATCATTTATCTCCGGTGATCGGAGGCCAAACCCCCCCGGTTATTGGGCAGGACTTGTCTTCTAATAGCGGGAGCTACGTCGCTTCCGGGTCGCAACAGCTCTTCAAATTCATCACTACTAACGATCACGGTGATTGGACGAACCGCAATCTCAAGATTTCAATTCAGGACATCAAGGTGTCCACCAACGAAAGCAATCCATATGGTACCTTCACCGTCATGATTCGTCACCTGAATGATTCTGACAATGTGGTTCAGGTCTTGGAGCAGTACAACGACTGCGATCTCAATCCTCTCTCTCTCAATTATATTGGGCGCAAGATTGGTACTCAATATCGCACCTGGGTTGCAGCAGAACGTCGTTACCGGACACAGGGCGATTGGCCCAATGTCTCCAAGTATATCCGAGTGGAGCTTAACAGTGATTTGGAGGCAGGCAGCCTTGACGCTAAGTACCTTCCATTTGGTTGGCTTGGGCTGGTCAAATATGCTGATGTGACTGGCGTTTCGGGTTCAGTCCGCGCCGCAAACTTCGTTACTTCCTCTGGGATCCTTCCGCACTATAGTGCCTCGATGCCCGAAGCCGGAACCGGCCACGACTTCGGATTAGTTAAATATAAGAACTATAACGCGACAGCGACGGCCAGCCTCAATCTCATCTACCCGACCCCGGCCATGCGCCTCAGTGCATCCGACGGGGGCCTTACGAATGAAACCGACGCTTACTTCGGTTTCCGCACCACCCGGTCGCCGGGATCGACGCGGTTTGCTGAGTCGGTCGCCGACCTCCAGCGCCCACGCGGCGGTATTATTGGTGAGTTCGCACCACCGACGGCCCGTTGCGACCGCAGTGTGGCTTTCTCCCTGGATGATATTGGACCTATTAGTGGATCTGGAGATCCCAATGGCACATTGAGCACCACTGTCTGGGCTCAAGGTCTCCGAGCAACCGGGTCATCGTGGACCGCCCGTAGTGGTTCCACAGTAGGTGTCCTCAACGCAGGTTATGACCGTTTTACGATTCCGGTGTATGGAGGTTATGATGGTCTCGATATTACTGAGATGGATCCCTTCCGTAATAGCTTCATTAACGACAGCACTAACGAGAATCTTAACTATGCGCGCGCCACTATCAAGCGGGCCATCGATGCAGTGGCCGACCCTGAAGTGGTGAGCATGAACCTCGCCTCGATCCCTGGCCTTACTGATGACGGTCTTACCTCACATCTCTATCAGACCTGTGAAGACCGTGCTGATGCCTTGGCTGTGATTGACCTCCCCGACGGCTTTACGCCACGGGCCGAAGGCCGTACAGTGGTTCGTAATAATACGGCCGCCGCCCTCAATAACGTCATCACGAGCCTCAAAGCGCGCGGAATCAACAGCTCTTATGCTTGTACCTTCTATCCCTGGCTTCGGGCCCGAGACTCCATCAATGGCGCTCTGCTGTGGGTTCCCCCTTCAGTGGCCGCTGTCGGTACTTTCTCTAGCTCGCAGAAGAAGACCCAGGTTTGGTTTGCCCCCGCTGGCTTCAACCGCGGTGGTCTCACCGAAGGCGCTGCCGGAATTCCCATCGTCGACGTTTCGCACCAGCTGCGACGCATCGACCGTGA
>Ga0208299_1002372_pt1 | contig 12764 bp, 10 predicted proteins | sample 15_taG_FD_184089 | JGI IMG/M metagenome (GOLD analysis project Ga0208299, IMG submission 184089) | Marine viral communities from the Subarctic Pacific Ocean - 15_ETSP_OMZ_AT15312 metaG (SPAdes) (version 2) | ecosystem: Environmental > Aquatic > Marine > Oceanic | place: Pacific Ocean | collected...
AGGTCTGGTTGCACAGCGATATTCTTGGCGAGCTTTGGTTTAGCCAGTTGAAAGTGGAAATGGATGCGCTCGATACGTTGGCCAAGAATTTGTACGGCAGGGTTATGGGGTTCTTTAAGGAACAGATGGTTGATGGCGGAAAGATCGCGCCGCAGACCACTCAGTTGTTCTGGCAACTCTGCGAATGCGATTTCCAGTCCCTTGTGAATAACTGTGATCAAACAGACGATGCCGCCGGGCAGCGTCAAAAACTTCGCCGTCGCTTCGCTGGTTATGTCCAGCAAGCCTACGACCAATTTTGCCCACGGGAAACCGCTCGTCAACTGGACGCCTGGGCTAAGTGCCGCCCCAATAACAGCAAATATTTGAAACAGGAGATTTGAGCCCATGGGAATGGAAACTGAAGTGATAGAAAAAGGGAAGAAAACCAGTTGGGAACAGCGTTTTGTGGAAACCGTTATCGGACGCTGTAATACCGACAAAGGGCTGGCCGCTCGACTGCGTAGGGCCGACAACCCGGCGACCGAGTACCAAAGCTGGGAGGTATTGGGTGCGTTGGGGGTTGATCTGGAGAAGGACTACCAACGCCTGCCGTTCGTCACCGTGGCAGCTGCCATCGCTAAGTCCAAGGCGGAGCGCAATGGTGGCCTAGCTCTGGGTCGGGCCATTGCCGCCTGTTATGAAGATGGGAATCAGAGCAATCAGGCCAAGACCCGCCTGCGGCGTTTGCTGGCCTGTGACGAACTGTCAGAAGCTTGCCGCATTCTGCGCCCGATTCTTACCCTGATTGACAACAAAGTTGGGCAGCCTTTGGACTTCATCCGATTGCTCAAACAGCTACGTAACTTTGCCTTCAATGGGCAGCGTGTCAAAACCCAGTGGGCTCAGGAGTTCTACGGTCAATCGGTTATGGTTAAGGATGAGGAGGCCGAAACATGAGCATGATCGCGAGTGTCCTGCACCTGGATCGCCCGGCGATGAAAGCCCTGCGTATTACTGATGCGTATTCGCTGCATCGAGTGGTTTACAGCCTCTATGAAGATATTCGTAACCCTGAATCGAAAGCGACCAGTGAGTCCAGCGGCATTTTATATGCGGATCAAGGCGGCGATTACAAGGGACGGAAAATCCTGATGCTGGCCAACCGGCAGCCGACGGTGACGGTGGATGGTCGGCATGGTGAGGTACATAGCAGGCCGATTCCAGATAGTTTTCTGGAGCACAGCCAGTACCGCTTCAAGGTGATCGTCAACCCCACCCGGCGCGATAGCGCCAGCCGCAAGCTGCTGCCTGTGCGAGGTCGCGAGGCCGTCGGCCAATGGTTCGCCGAGCGGGCAACGACCAGTTGGGGCTTTAGTGTCGCCACTGAGCACCTCCAAGTGGACAAGATAGAGATTCAGCAATTCAAGGACAAACAACAACGACAGGTAACTATTGCTCAGGCCCACATTCAGGGTGTTCTAAGTATTGCCGATCATACGCAATTCAAACGCAGTTTCACCCAGGGCATAGGACGCGCTCGCGCCTATGGCTGCGGTCTGCTGCAGATTGTTCCCCTTCCCGACAACCCCTTTGCTTAAAACAGGACGTTCATCATGACCAATTCATACACTAACACCCGAATCGAATATCACATTCTGCAATCCTTCCCGGTAACTTGCCTGAACCGGGATGATGTGGGTGCACCGAAAACCGCTATTGTGGGCGGCGTGACCCGTGCTCGGGTCAGCTCCCAGTGCTGGAAACGGCAGGTACGCCTGGCTATGCAGGATTTCGGTATCAAGCTGGGTATCCGTACTAAGAAAGTTGAAAAGATTTTTATTTTGGCCTGTCAGGCCGCTGGTGCTAACGAAACTCAGGCCACCGCCTGCGGCAAGAAAATGGCTGATCAATTAAGCGACGACACACTATTGTTCATTAGTGACAGCGAGGCGGCCGCATTCGCTGCGTACGCGGCAGAGCAGGGGTTTGACGACAATAAACTCAAAGATAAGGAACTGGCGAAGGTGGCCAAGAAGGCGCTCGCACCTGCTGTCGATGCGCTGGATATCGCATTATTTGGGCGTATGGTAGCGAAGGCTGCGGATATGAACGTAGAAGCCGCAGCATCTTTTTCTCATGCTATTTCCACCCACAAAGTTAGCAACGAAGTGGAGTTTTTCACTGCGCTGGATGATCGGCAGGAAGATCCGGGTTCCGCTCATATGGGCAGCCTGGAGTTCAATTCTGCGACCTATTACCGCTATATCAGCTTGGATCTTGGACAACTAGCGCAAACCATGGGCGAAGAGGATTTGCAGAAAGCTATTGCTGCTTTTACCAAAGCCTTGTTTGTCGCTGTACCCAGCGCACGCCAAACTACTCAGTCCGGTGCCAGTCCCTGGGAGTTTGCCCGTGTCATGGTGCGCAAAGGCCAGCGCCTGCAAGTGCCATTTGAAACACCGGTCAAGGTTCGTGAAGGTGGCTATCTACAACCGAGCATTGAAGCGCTCAAGGGCTATCTGGACAAAAAAGAAAAGCTGGCCGGCTCATTGTTCGGCAAGCAGGAGGCCTATGATTGGGGTGAAGACGAGGACTTCAGTATCGATCATCTGATTGCAGCACTACAAACCCATATTCAGTGAGGTCCGGCATGAGTGAATCATATCTGTTGCTCTGGCTGGAGGCGCCGCTACAGTCCTGGGGTTATGACTCCAAATTTGGGCGACGTGACAGCCTGGATTTTCCGACCAAGTCCGGTGTGCTGGGATTGCTTTGCTGTGCGAGAGGTGCGGGAGGCGAGCAAACCGAGTGGCTGCGGCGTTGGGCCGATCGGGATATGCAGGTGGAGGCTTATGTTCCGGCCGACCGGCACGGCAAGGCCGTGCCCCGGCTACCATTGATGCGGGACTTCCATATGGTGGGCAGCGGTTACGACGACCAAGACCCATGGGAAAACCTGTTGATTCCAAAAACCAGTGACGGCAAGAAGGCGGTGGGCGGCGGTACCAAAATGACCTATCGCTACTACCTGCAGGATATGGCTTTCGCTGTGGCCCTGCAGGGACCGGGGTCGGAGCTGCAAACTGTCGCGGAGGCGCTGCAAAATCCGGTTTGGGATTTGTACCTAGGGCGCAAAAACTGTGCTCCCTCTGAGTTTATCTTCCAGGGTGTCTATGCCGATGCCGGGCAGGCATTGGCTAAAGCGCGGCAACTGGCGGAAGACAAGAAGCGCTTGTCAGTATTTCACGTGTTGGAGGGCGAACACGAGGGCGAGGTATTAACCCTGAATGACGTGCCGCTTCAATTCGGTGAGCACAAGCAATACCGTGACCGACGGGTGACCGTGCTGAGAATGGAGTGACCTATGGCCGCAGGGCAGCGCTTGTTCGTCAAGGTAACCCGGGTTTCTCTGCCGCAAGTGAAGGACAAGTACCCGTTCCTCTATTTGGAACGGGGAAGGCTGGAGATTGATGATAGCAGCGTTAAATGGATCGATTCCGAAGCCAATGTAGTACCGCTGCCGGTAGCCACTCTGAATGCCCTGTTATTAGGGCCGGGTACTACCGTCACCCATGACGCCATTAAGACGGCTACGGCGGCTAACTGCGCGGTTTGCTGGGTAGGAGAGGACAGCCTGCTGTTTTATGCGGCAGGTTTTCTGCCGACAGCGGATACCCGTAACCTGAAACAGCAAATCGAACTATCCGCCAATCCGGAAAAATCCGTGGAAGTAGCGCGACGCATGTTTGCACGGCGCTTCCCCGATGCCGATTTGCAAGGCAAGACACTCAAAGAAATGATGGGGATGGAAGGTCATCGGGTCAGGGCGCTTTATCAGACTAAGGCTGAGGAATATCAGGTCGGTTGGAAAGGACGCAAGTTCGCTCCGGGAAAGTTCGATCTCAGTGATATTACCAACCAAGTGCTGACCGCCAGTAATGCAGCTTTGTATGGCATTCTTTGTTCAGCGGCTCACAGTATGGGTTACTCTCCGCATATCGGTTTCATCCACTCTGGTAGCCCCTTGCCGTTCATCTATGACTTGGCCGACCTGTACAAGGAACATTTGTGTATCGATTTGGCCTTCGCCCTGACCCGTAATATGGCTGGACGTTATAACAAACAGAAGGTGTCCTCCGCCTTTCGAGAGCGCGTTATCGATATAGATCTACTGGCCCGGCTGGCTGAAGATATTCCCGATATGTTGGGGGTGAAGAATGCTCGTCGTCGTGGCAAATGATCTGCCGCCTGCGGTACGGGGGAGGATGAAGCTATGGTTTGTGGAGCCACGGGCAAACATCTTCGTTTCTGGCGTAAAAGATTCAGTTGCCAAAACGGTTGTTGAATACCTTTATAAGCACTGCCCACCGGAAGCGGGTGTGATGATCTTTCGCTCCCTGCCCAAAGCGCCTGGTTATGAAATTCGTACCATCGGCCCAACCAGAAAACAGCTGGTAGACATATCTGGACTTCAGTTGGTAATTGAAACCCTGAAAGACGCTTAAACCCCATATGCTGGGTTGTTATAGATGTTCTTTAACAATATATTGGTGTCTTCCCCACGCCCGTGGGGGTGTTTCTGCGAGAGACGCCGAGGGTGCGGCTGTGTCCAGGTCTTCCCCACGCCCGTGGGGGTGTTTCTCGACAGGCGTGAGTTCTTTCGATATAAAGAAGGTCTTCCCCACGCCCGTGGGGGTGTTTCCTCCGGTGATTCTTCCACCGTTGCAGACCAACAGTCTTCCCCACGCCCGTGGGGGTGTTTCTTTGTCCTGCTTCTTCTTCGTCAAAGCAGACTCGTCTTCCCCACGCCCGTGGGGGTGTTTCTCTCAAAGCAGGGGCAGGAATACACGCCGATTGGTCTTCCCCACGCCCGTGGGGGTGTTTCCTCAATTCGACCCGTTACCCCGATCGCTCTTTGGTCTTCCCCACGCCCGTGGGGGTGTTTCCCATCGGCGGATGATGTAGCCCCGGGCGACGCTGTCTTCCCCACGCCCGTGGGGGTGTTTCCTGATGAACAGTTCACCGACCTGGTGGGACCAGGTCTTCCCCACGCCCGTGGGGGTGTTTCTTTTGATGTGTCAGGCTCTGTGTTGACGCGCTTGTCTTCCCCACGCCCGTGGGGGTGTTTCTGCCAGGCAGCGGCTGAGGGCGTGAGTGCGAATGGTCTTCCCCACGCCCGTGGGGGTGTTTCTCCATCTGCTGGTCTCCGTCTCTCACTGTTAGTGTCTTCCCCACGCCCGTGGGGGTGTTTCCCAACGCGATAAAAGGAATACCGCCGAGAATGAGTCTTCCCCACGCCCGTGGGGGTGTTTCTGCTGAGTTCGCTCATGGTGTTTTGCCCTCCGTGGTCTTCCCCACGCCCGTGGGGGTGTTTCCGTCTTTCTGGAGCTTTTTTATAGCACCTTTGGGTCTTCCCCACGCCCGTGGGGGTGTTTCTATCTTTGCGGACCTGGGCTGCAGTTGAGCCAAGTCTTCCCCACGCCCGTGGGGGTGTTTCTGCCGCACACCGATATAGTGGGCAGCATGAGAAGTCTTCCCCACGCCCGTGGGGGTGTTTCCACCGTTCACCCGGACATAGATGGTCAACCACCGTCTTCCCCACGCCCGTGGGGGTGTTTCCCCCGTGGGCTTCCGGTGTCCAACAAGCCACATGTCTTCCCCACGCCCGTGGGGGTGTTTCTTAAAGTGGTGGCTGTTCGTGAAGAGCCGCTACGTCTTCCCCACGCCCGTGGGGGTGTTTCTAGCCCCCTCAATATCTTTGCGGCATGTATATTGTCTTCCCCACGCCCGTGGGGGTGTTTCTGTTACCTTGCCCGTCTATTCCACATGGCGACAGTCTTCCCCACGCCCGTGGGGGTGTTTCCTGGTCTTGAGTATTTAGCTGACGTTCAAGACAGTCTTCCCCACGCCCGTGGGGGTGTTTCTGTCCTGATCTGTGCCGTCAGTCTTTAACGCAAGTCTTCCCCACGCCCGTGGGGGTGTTTCTCGGTGAGTGACACCATCTTTGGTGTCAAACGCGTCTTCCCCACGCCCGTGGGGGTGTTTCTGACATGGGCGATTTATCGACATGGATTACAAAGTCTTCCCCACGCCCGTGGGGGTGTTTCTTTTTGGCTTTTCATTGGTTTTTTCTGATTTTGGTCTTCCCCACGCCCGTGGGGGTGTTTCTGCAAGAAACATTTATGGATAGCGCAAGGCAGCGTCTTCCCCACGCCCGTGGGGGTGTTTCCATGAGGCCGGTGGTGTGTTCACACACTACGAAGTCTTCCCCACGCCCGTGGGGGTGTTTCTCTCTGTATAGCCGCCACGCTGCCGAACTAAAAGTCTTCCCCACGCCCGTGGGGGTGTTTCTATCGGGGTATGGAGCTTTGGAGTTACCGACGCGTCTTCCCCACGCCCGTGGGGGTGTTTCCCGTGTAGCGGTCTAATCCGTCTACGGTTTTCTGTCTTCCCCACGCCCGTGGGGGTGTTTCTCAATGATGTACCGGCCTATCCATCCCAAGTGAGTCTTCCCCACGCCCGTGGGGGTGTTTCTGCAAACCGGATTTTCTATTGCTGTCATTGGGAGTCTTCCCCACGCCCGTGGGGGTGTTTCCAAGTGCAAGCCATGTGCCAGACGAGATACACGGTCTTCCCCACGCCCGTGGGGGTGTTTCTATTCCTTCTGCAAAGGTGTTTGAAATTAGACAGTCTTCCCCACGCCCGTGGGGGTGTTTCCAACTATTCAGGCCGATGATTTCGACTCGGCTAGTCTTCCCCACGCCCGTGGGGGTGTTTCCACGTTGTTATGTCGACCGTGCAAGGTAGTTTTGTCTTCCCCACGCCCGTGGGGGTGTTTCTGGCGGCCAGTGCAGACATGCCGGCCTCCAGTTGTCTTCCCCACGCCCGTGGGGGTGTTTCCGCGTTATCACCATCACTGACTACGACTGCGGAGTCTTCCCCACGCCCGTGGGGGTGTTTCTGATGGTGTTGCTCATTCAGGACACCAAGCCAGGTCTTCCCCACGCCCGTGGGGGTGTTTCTATTGATACCGAGTCGCCCTGCCCTTGCATGTTGTCTTCCCCACGCCCGTGGGGGTGTTTCCGAAAACCCACGGGTTAACCCAGACGAAACCCAGTCTTCCCCACGCCCGTGGGGGTGTTTCCAACAACCTTATAGGGTAGCTGGCTGTCCATCTGTCTTCCCCACGCCCGTGGGGGTGTTTCTGACTGGATTGATGAGTATGACCAGGAGTTGCAGGTCTTCCCCACGCCCGTGGGGGTGTTTCTCGGGACGTGTTCGGGAGTTTTGTTTAATATGTGTCTTCCCCACGCCCGTGGGGGTGTTTCCAGTTTATATGGAAAATTTGGAAGCAATCCCGAGTCTTCCCCACGCCCGTGGGGGTGTTTCCGAGTTTGACGCCGCTGGCAAGGAAGTGACGACGTCTTCCCCACGCCCGTGGGGGTGTTTCTATCACCCGGCTCTATAAGTTCTGATCTTTCCAGGTCTTCCCCACGCCCGTGGGGGTGTTTCTTCTCGCCCGTATTTATCAATCATATACGTTGTGTCTTCCCCACGCCCGTGGGGGTGTTTCTGGCCCGCCCAGCGATTTAACTGCGGTACTTAAGTCTTCCCCACGCCCGTGGGGGTGTTTCTGATTCAATCGTCATCGGTGGAGTTTCCCCGCGGTCTTCCCCACGCCCGTGGGGGTGTTTCCCGATAAGATAGGATTAGATAAGATAGGATGTGGTCTTCCCCACGCCCGTGGGGGTGTTTCCAGATCACTGAACCCGCCGCCAGTATTGCCTTTGTCTTCCCCACGCCCGTGGGGGTGTTTCTATTCATGGTCGCGTTACCGCCGCGTCCCAGTTGTCTTCCCCACGCCCGTGGGGGTGTTTCCCAATTTACCCTGCAAGCCGGTACTTATAAGATGTCTTCCCCACGCCCGTGGGGGTGTTTCTATGGACTTTGCTTCTCGGTCATCGCATGTTTTGTCTTCCCCACGCCCGTGGGGGTGTTTCCTCCCATCCGCTGAAGCATCTAACCTTATATTTGGTCTTCCCCACGCCCGTGGGGGTGTTTCTCTGATTACCGTTGTAGTTGCCAACCTTGCCAGGTCTTCCCCACGCCCGTGGGGGTGTTTCTATCCGTAAGCTTGGTTGTGGGTACGTGTATCTGTCTTCCCCACGCCCGTGGGGGTGTTTCCGCAAGACGAGCCGAGGAGAGAGAAAAAGCGTTGTCTTCCCCACGCCCGTGGGGGTGTTTCTGGCGAAAAGTCCACGTCAACAAGCGGCATGGCGTCTTCCCCACGCCCGTGGGGGTGTTTCTGGATATTAACGAGTTTTATACAGCTCCAGCTCAGTCTTCCCCACGCCCGTGGGGGTGTTTCTGTGACGAGACTGACAGCAAGTGCGGCAAGCATGTCTTCCCCACGCCCGTGGGGGTGTTTCCAGCGCGTGCTGGATGCCGCTGGCACGCAGGTAGTCTTCCCCACGCCCGTGGGGGTGTTTCCGTTAACCCTACATCCAAGGGCGGTTGTGGCGTGTCTTCCCCACGCCCGTGGGGGTGTTTCTGGTTCCCGGTTGGCGATACGTCCAGAGAAGTGGTCTTCCCCACGCCCGTGGGGGTGTTTCCAAACATATAGGCACACCAGCCTTTGACGCGCTGTCTTCCCCACGCCCGTGGGGGTGTTTCTCGTGTAAGTCCACTTCGTTCGGACGACTTCGCGTCTTCCCCACGCCCGTGGGGGTGAACCGGCCGCGTCGTCCTTATATGACAGGCGTCTTTGGACGCATCTCGAAGAGCTATAGGCCGCCAACCGAAACAGAATTTTAGGAGATCATTGTGGCAAGGAGTCGATGCAGTTGCTGGTGTAGTCTCTCGGTTAATCTTTTATAACAGATGGCGTTTAGAAAGAAGTAGGCCTCATAATGGTGGTGGTCCAAGGTGTCTGCTATTGATGGTGATGGTAAGGCATGCATGTCAGATCGATTAAGGTTTTTCTGTCTCTCTGTCTGTTATGTTGATTTATTTAAAGGATCGAAAATGAAGTGTTCTACATGGCCTGTTACCCGTCCTGCCAGAGTGTTGCTGCTACCTGTTGCAATATTGCTGGCCGGTTTGCTGCTGTTGTCTTCGCCCGCGAAATCCCAACCTGAGAGGACGCTGTTTGAGCGGCTGGGTGGTGTGTATCCGATTGCTTTGACGGTCAATCATCTGGTGGATCGTCTGTATATAAACAAGACGCTGAATGCGAACCCCAGGATAAAAAAGGTTCATGAAAGTATCGGCTCAAGAGAAAGTGCCAAAGTGGCGTTGACGGCTTGGGCGGTACAGTATACCGGCGGTCCGGTGCTGTTCCCTGTTCAGATCGGTGAAGTGGATGACGCACTGAAAATCACCGATGGGGAGTTTGATGTAATTCTCGATGAATGCGCGGTATCGTTCAATAACGCGAAATTTCCACAGCGTGAAGTGGGCGAACTATTGAAATTGGTCGAAGGCTTCCGCTCTCAGGTGGTTATTCAAGGCTGAATAGCCCCGTCAGTAATTGACCTCTGCCCCACTGCCAAGACTGGCAGTGGGGCGTTTTTGGTTGTGTTGGTAAGTATTGCCTCTGAGCGTGCTCAGGCCGCCAGCGGTTGATGGCTGCGGGGTGTGGAAAACAGCTCGATCACGTACAGCGCCGTGGTTATGTCCAGTGATGAGGCAAGGGTTTCCACCATACCGGTGGGCAATATGCACACTACGTCGTAGCCGTGTTCGCTCATTCGCAGGCAGTAACAGGAGCTACTGTTTTTGTAGTTCATCAGGCAAAGAATTTCATCCAGATAAACGTTGTAGGTGTGATCATCGTGGTCTTTGATACAGGCATGATCCTGGTCGCAGTAGCAGACCTGGCCTAGAAACGTGGCCGGATGCGCGGACTTGGGGTGCTTGGGATCGATGACCTCAACGGTCATGCCCCTGGTTAACAGGTGGTTAAAATGCTTTGTCATGGTCATTCCTCGTAGTGAAGATGTGAATGCCTGAACTCGCTATATCGACTGATTGGTCCTCCGCAAAGCGCTGTGCGCCCGATTATTAACAAGTCGCTAAAGCACGTTTCTGCCAAAGGCTTTTGCCTTGGCATTGGGTTGATCATGGTGGGAATTTTTAGAAAGGGCTATCTAAAAGCCATGCTTGAAAGCATGACTTTTGGTCATGGTTATTATAAAAATTTCAGATGATTAGACCGGCAAAAATGTTTTTGCTGGGAACAAAAAAATCAATTTCAATTTTTTGGATCAGTTTCGGGAAATTAACCCTTCATTTCTTCCAGCTCTACCCAGCGCTCTGCGGCCGCATCCAGCGCCTGTTGTTTTTCTGCCAATTGGTCCAGCACCGGCTGGGTTTCGGTGAAAGGGCGGTTAAAAAAGTCCGGGTCTGCTGTCTGTTCCTCCAGAAGCGCAATGTCTTGCTCCAGTTGGTCGATCAGGCCCGGGAGGCTGTCCAGCTCCCGCTGGAACTTGTAGCTCAGTTTGACGGCGGGTTTTTTCGCCGCAGCGGTTGAGGTGGTCTCGTGATCCACAAGGTGGCCGGAGGGGTGATCCAGCGTATCGGCGATTTTGAGGTGTTTGCCTCGTTTGACCCAATCGCTGTAACCGCCGATGTACTCTTCAATTTTGCCGTCTTCCTCGAATACCAGCACGCTGGTAACCACGTTATCAAGAAACTCCCGGTCGTGGCTGACGATGATCAGGGTGCCCTGGTATTCCACCAGTTGCTCCTCGAGAACTTCGAGCATTTCCACATCGAGATCGTTGGTGGGTTCGTCGAGCACCAGCAGGTTGGTGGGACGCGTAAACAGTTTGGCTAGCAGCACCCGGTTGCACTCGCCGCCGGACAGGGCGCTGACCGGGGTCATGGCGCGTTTGGGCGAGAACAGAAAGTTGCGCAGGTAACCGATAATATGGCGCTCCTTGCCATTAATGCGAATGTACTCTTTGCCGTCGCCGACGTTTTCGGCAATGGTTTTGCTGGTATCCAGCTCCCGCCGGATCTGATCGAAGTAGCCGATTTCAATATTGGTGCCCAGTTTGACCGAGCCTTCATCAGGTTCTATCTGGCCGAGCAGAATTTTCAGCAGGGTAGACTTGCCGACGCCATTATTGCCGATCAAGCCGATACGGTCACCGCGCATAATCTTGATCTTGAAGTTGTCGATCAGTTGTTCATTGCCATAGCCGTGGCACACGCTGCGCGCTTCGATCACTTTGCGCCCGGAGTTCTCGGCGGTTTCAACAGTGATTTTGGCCTTGCCCTGCACATTGACGCGCTGTGCGCGGTTCTGGCGCATGGCCTGCAGGGAGCGCACTCGGCCTTCGTTGCGCGTACGGCGTGCTTTGACGCCTTGGCGGATCCAGGTTTCCTCTTCAGCCAGTTTCTTGTCAAACAGGGCATTGCGGCTTTCTTCTTCTTCGAGGGCCTGCTCCTTGAGGGTCAGGTAATTCTGGTAGTTGCCGGGCCAGCTGACCAGGTGCCCACGGTCGATCTCGACGATTCGTGTGGCCAGCCGTTGTAAAAAATTGCGATCGTGGGTAATGAAGATGACGGCTCCCTGAAAGCTGCGAACACGGTGTTCTAGCCATTCAATCGTGCTGATGTCCAGGTGGTTGGTGGGTTCATCGAGCAACAGCAGGTCAGGATTGGACACCAGCGCTTTACCCAATGCCACCCGCCTGCGCCAGCCGCCTGATAATTCCGCCAGGGTTTTGTGGGCGGGCAATTCCAGTTGACTGATGATGGTCTCTACCTGTTTGTCCACCTGCCAGCCACCGCCGGCATCAATCTCGGCCTGCAAGTCTTCCATTGCCTGCATTCCCTGTTTGTCCGGACTCTGTTGGGATTGGTGGTAAAACCGGTTGATGAGCGATTGTTGGTCGGCCAGACCTTCCCGCACAACATCCGCAACATTGCGTTCTAGGTCCCCCGGCAGGGCCTGTTCCAATTGGCTGATGCGGAGGTGGCGACGGAAGTGGATTTCGCCGTGGTCGGGCTTGATCTGTCCGGTGAGAATTTTCAGCAGAGTGGATTTTCCCGCACCATTGCGGCCGATCAGACAAATCCGTTCACCGGATTCCACCGTAAGCTGGGCATTGATCAGCAGTGGCACATCGCCAAATTCAATGGAAATATCGTCGATCCGGATCAGAGTCATGAAACAGCTGGCCTGTGGTTTGGGGGGGGATTCTAACAGAGTTCAGGTGATGGGATATGGGCGCGGACTCAAGGGTCGCAGGGCGCTTCGCCGTTGAGCAGTGGCAGCAATAACCGCATGGCATGTTCGACGATCAGCGGTTGTGCCGTTTCAGTCGGATGAATGCCGTCCGCCTGAATCAGGGCCTGATCTGTGGCGATATCTTCGAACATGAAAGAAATCAGTGGTACGTTCTCCTGGGCGGCGAGTTTAGGAAAAACATTGGCGAACTGATCGCTGTAACGCTTGCCATAATTGGGTGGAATTTGCATGCCAAACAGAATGGGCTGGCTATCATTGGCGCGACTGAGGTCGATCATGGCCCGCAGGTTCTGCTCCATGCGCGGAATCGGGTAACCCCGCAGCCCATCGTTACCGCCCAGTTCGATCAGCACAAAATCTGGCTGGTGTTCGTCAATCAGGGTATCCAGTCGGGACAGGCCGCCACCGGTGGTATCACCGCTGATACTGGCGTTGATGACCCGATGTTCATCGCCGAGTTGATGTTGCATCAGGTCCACCCAGCCCTTGCCGGCATCAATACCATAACCGGCACTGATGCTGT
>Ga0208299_1002376_pt1 | contig 12752 bp, 9 predicted proteins | sample 15_taG_FD_184089 | JGI IMG/M metagenome (GOLD analysis project Ga0208299, IMG submission 184089) | Marine viral communities from the Subarctic Pacific Ocean - 15_ETSP_OMZ_AT15312 metaG (SPAdes) (version 2) | ecosystem: Environmental > Aquatic > Marine > Oceanic | place: Pacific Ocean | collected...
GAGCTGTTCGCCCGGATCAGGGTAAATTACAGCGTGCAGGCAAAACACATTGAGCCGGATGGCAAGCATTGGGCCGAGGGCATAGCACGACTGGCCGACAGACATGGCGAGCGTATTAATCACCTCAGCCAGTTAGCAGATTTCAAGCTGTTTCGACTAATTCCCCAGGGTGGGCGTTATGTGAAAGGCTTTGGTCGGGCATTTTCCCTGGCGGGAAAAACCCTCGCCGGTGAAACAGTGGATCATCTTAGGGATGGTCACCAGAAAAGGGACGTGGCCTGAAATATCCATTAACTGAGAGGAGAGAATTGCTATGGAACCACAATTCCTGTGTGTTCATCACAGGCAGTTGCTGTCGGCCAACCCCTGTATGGCAAGGCGTTACTGGGAGCGGTGTATGCAGGAAGGGCAGGTGTTTGTGACACGCAGCCACTATTGGGCAGCGCTCCCCCATTTTGGTAGCGGTTTTGAAATTGCCATGATTCTGTTGGCCAATGACTGTCAGCCGGTACAGGTTCAGGCCGGGGGGTGTGCCGATGTGGACAGGCTAGTGGATGCCGGTCATGGTACGGCTGCCTGTTACAGGCAGTTGGGGCAGTTTCATCTCGAGAAGAACTATCTGTTGACGACGTACTATGCGGTACTTGAGGCCGGTGAATTTGTCCATGGAGATCAGTCAGCTATTTACCGGGAAGCCATTTCCAGGGCGCTGGAAAAAATCAGCGAAGCCTCCCTGGCTGGCTACGGTCTCCCCGGTGGCGACCCGACCCAGTCCCACGTGCTGAGTCGGGCGATGCATTAGGCTCTGTTCACAATTTTCATCATTGACCCCAACAGGGTTGTCCATCATCGAGTCAGTTGTTTTTGGCATAACTGCAATACGGATCGGGGTTACCATCTGCTCTTGAGCTTGCCTATACTGTGGCACTGTTATGTCGACTACAGACCGATGTAACTGAACACGATAATAACGAGAGGGTGGTATCCATGAAAAAAATCAAAGCTGTGGTCTATGGCGTCGGGACAATGAATTCGATCATTACCCGCATGTTGCTCGACAAGGGGGTCGAGATTATCGGGGCCATTTCCCGTAGTCCGGCAAAAGTCGGCAAAGACCTGGGGGAACTCACCGGGCTCGGACGTCAGCTGGGAGTCGCCGTGAGCAATGATGCAGCGGAGGTGTTGAGTCGTGGAGCCGATATTGCGGTTATCGCCGTCAACAGCTATATGTCCGATGCACAGGAGCAGCTCCGTCTGTGTGCCGAGCACGGCGTAAATGCGGTGACATTGTCTGAAGAAGCACTGTACCCGTGGGAAACCTCACCCGAAATTACTACAGAGCTGGACGGGATCGCCAAACGCACCGGTGTGACTTTGACGGGTTCCGGCCATCAGGACAGCTACTGGCTCAATATGGTGAGTATGTTGATGGGTACGACCCACCGTATAGACAAAGTGCTGGGGCAGGCCAGCTGGAATGTCGACGATTACGGCCCCGAACTGGCTCGCGAGCAACAGGTTGGCACCACTCCGGAGCAGTTCAACATGTGGCTGGAGTCCGCTTCGCGACCACCCACCTTTGGTCGCAATGTGTTGGATGCACTGGTGGCGGATACCGGGCTGACGCCCCTGTCGATTACCACCACGTCGCGGCCGGTACTGGCGACGGAACCTCTGCCGGTCGCCTCCCTGGGAATCACGGTTCCCGTTGGTCATGTTCTGGGTTTTACCGATATCGATGAAATCAGAACCAGTGAAGGGCCGAGCTTTGTGTTCGAAATGACCGGCTGTGTGTATCGGCCTGACCAAGCCGACATGAACCACTGGCAAATAGCGGGTGAGCCCGACGTTGAACTGTCCAACGGGGCTGTTCCCACCGCCATGACTACCTGTACCCAACTGGTCAACCGAATCCCCGATGTGATCAACGCCCCGCCCGGCTTTATCACTGCCGAGAAATTACCCCGGCTGCGCTATCGGGCATTCAGTCTGGAAACCTACTTAACCTGACAGAGTTGCCCTGATGTCGGAACGCGAGAGGCTAACCGAGGACGATACCCGGTGGTTGGATTAGGCCAATTCTCTACCGGGTACCGGTCCAAAACGTCGTTCGGATCGTAGGAGTTATGACTGGCCGCTTTCCCATCGCGGTTGTTATGAACCCTGCAACAAGAGAATGACTATGTTTGGACTGTTCAGAAAAAATCCGCTGGAAAAGCTGGAGAAGGGCTATCAGAGCAAACTTCAGCAAGCCATGGAGGCACAACGATCAGGCAATATTCAAAGGTATGCGGAATTGAGCGAGGAAGCGGACGGGATCTATCAGAAAATCAAGGCGCTGGAAAATACTGACGGTCGGGCGTAATCCGACGGGCAGTTCAGTTCAGAACGCCCGCCCCACATGAATTGCTATAGGCCAGCCTGCTAATAGATCGGTTGCCTGGCTATCTTGTCATTGGCTAAGCGCATACGACAGCGCCTTCCTCTTTCTCCGGTCAACCGGCCTTGATCATACGGTTGCGGCCTGAGGCTTTGGCTTCATAAAGTGCATCGTCTGCGGATTTCAGCAGTGTTTCCAACTGGTCTCCCGGTTGTGCCAGACAGCTGCCAACACTGACGGTTATTTTTCGTCCCTCCAGCAGCCCGGTCTGCTCAATGCTCAACCGCAGGCGCTCTCCGATCTGCTGTAGCGTGGTTTCATCACAGGGTGAAAGCAGCACCAGAAATTCGTCCCCGCCCCATCGGGCGGCATGATCATAGGGCCTGATACCCGCTTTCAGAAGGCCGGCAACATTGACCAGCGCACGGTCGCCGACCGCGTGTCCGAAGGAATCATTGATAGTCTTGAAATGATCGAGGTCGAGCCAGATGATGCCGAAGGTGTTTTGCTGGCGGTGTGAACGGTCTATCTCCTGGGTCAGCTGGAGGTTCATGCCCCGGCGGTTGAGCAGGCCGGTCAGTGGGTCGAGCTTGGTCAGTTCGTTGAGCGCCTGTGTGCGGTCCTTGACCCGGGTTTCCAGTTCCTTGGTGTGATTGCGAATTGCCTCGGCCATGTCGGAAAAATGGTTGATCAGTCGACCGATTTCTCCCGACCCGCTCGGCAGATCGGCAGGCCGAAGGTCGCCACTTTTTACTTTGAGCATGGCGTTATCCAGAGCTGCCACCGGTGTCAGAACCAGCTTTCGCAGCGCCAGGTGCACCAGCAATATGGCGACCAACAGAATGAGGGTAAACAGCAACATCATTGCTGCAAAACTGCTGACAGGAATCACTTCCTGCAGATCCAGTAGTGTGAGCTCAAACCAGTCCAGAGAAGGCAGGTAGACAACACCCGCCAGATAGCGCTTGCCGTCAATGACCACGAACTGGCTTTTTACCTCACTGGTTTTGCCACCGACCTCGCGCAGGGTTGTCATTGTATTCCAGAGGGCCTGTTGATCACGTGGTTGGTCAAAGAGCAACTCAATGGTGTTTTTCTGGCCTTCCGGTTTTACCAGACTGGCGTAATCAATGATGCCGGGGTCGCGGTGTAACTGAATGGCGCCTGTATGATCCACAAACACGGTCGTGATACCGGGTTGCTCGATATCGACGATTTCCTCCAGGAACGCCTCCAGAGGCAGGCCGGTGCCGACAATACCCAGTGTGTTATCGCCGTCTTTCATTTGCACGTCAATCCACAGTTGGGTAATGCCCAGCTGCGTATCCGGATTGACATTGATGTGAAAGGACTTGTTCAGTTTGAGTAGTTGGTAGAACCAGGCGTCATCGGGCTTGTCACTGTCCAGCGTGTAGCGAAGCTGTTTGCCGGAAAACTCGTCCTCGGCGTTGTTGTAGTAATAGGAGCCGGATTGCTTGAGCGCCACAAAATAATTTTGCGCACTAAAGTTGCGGCGATAGCTCTCCATCTCGCGGATGGCCTCGGCGGTGAGTGTGGGGTCATCCTCGTTTTTTGCCCAGTTCTGGATGACGCGGGAATCGGCCATCTGCCGGGCCAGCGCAATTTCCCGCTCAATCGGTTTGAGCAGGCGGGTGCTGTCGTAGCGCACCTGAATATCGGCGGCGCGCAGTCCCCATTCCTCGATAATATTTTTAGCAACCTGTTGGAACAGCAGCCAGGCGCACAGGGAGGAAATAACGATGAGGGCTGCCGTCAGAAGTTGGAAACGTGTTTTGATGCTCAAAGAAAACCCCTGATTAAGCCATACGCTAAATTATCATTGGATTACCCGGTGTAGGCAACCGGTCAGTGGCTGAAATGCATTTGATTCGATGCAAAATGCCGGTCTGTCGCCCAGATTTTTGTTGATGGGTAAGTTGTCCGGCAAATGTTTCATATTGTCAGCTGTCGTGTTCCAATTTGCGATTCTTGATTACTGGCTGGGATAGAACGGTGGTTATGGTTCAAATTGCCGGATCATATTGAAATGAACAAAACTGCTATCAGAGAGTTGCTTGCTCCTATCTTGCAGGACGCCGGAATTTTTTATCTTCGGGATACGGTTGCCGAAAGCGATTTTGTCGCTGGAGTCTGGGATATCGATCTGGCCGAGTTGGAAATAGACAGTCTGTCAGCGATGGAGCTCTGTATTGGGCTGGAGGCTGAATGGGGACTGACTGTTTTGCCCGAGGATCTGAACAGTCTGGGTACACTTGGTCGGTTGGTTGATACTGTAGTGAGACACTGTGAATAAATTGTATAAACGCCTTGCTGCGCGCTGTCAGTCACCCAACCAGCTGAATAAACTTCATATTACCCTTGAAAACCGGATGACGCCGCTGGAGCTGGCTGCTTTGCGGGGTGAGTTCATTACCCGAAAAGGGAATAGCTGGTTGTGGAAAAAAATTATTCAGGTTTTTTTCAGAATCCGAAGAAATATTCTCGGAAAAGACAGTGTCGTCAAAAAATACATTTCGATTAATACCCGTGAGCTGTCGAAAGTCTGGCTGGCAAAACTCCATGATCAATACTTGCTTGCTGCGGGCAACAATGCGCCTGCCCCTTTTGTGCGAAAACGCCTGGGGCGGGCTGTCGTTATCTATGAGGCCGGTGGTGACCGCGCCGGCAAAACATTGGTGGTCTGTTTTAGCGGAAACTTCCAGCGCATGATGATGCCGACGCCGGTATTTCTGCAATCGATAGATGCAAACAATGCTGACGTGGTTTTACTCCGAACAGAAAAGCACAAAGGTTATCGAGCGGGCATCCAGGAGCTGACGTCTGATCTGCAATCATCGCTTGCGGCACTTAAAATCCTGTTGAAGTTTGATGAGTACCGCAGAGTCGTGACGGTTGGCACCAGTGGTGGGGCAATGCCTGCCCTGTTATCCGCGCTGTACTGGCAGGCCGATGCATGTCTCAGTGTCAGCCCGAATAATCCGGAGGACGACCGCTGGCATTCATTTGCTGACGGTGAGGGGGCTTCGGGGCTTTTCAAGCACTTTGGCATGGGCGAGAAACCGCCTCCTGTGCATATCATTTATGGTGAGAACAGCATTAAAGATGCTGAGTCTGCGAGGGTGATCGAATCGACCCTCCCGTCAGTGAGGCTTGTTCCGGTTCCAGGCGCCGGACATGTCGCGCTATTTCCGCTGCTTGAGCGGGGTGAGCTGGGTGGTGTTCTGCAGAGGGCGCTATTCGATGCCGGTTTCCCCGGGAGTGATTGATTTTTTTAGGGATAAATTCCTTTTTGAAGGTAATTTAATATGGGCTTTTTTGCCAAACTCGCGGCACATGCTGCGAATAAAATGGCGTATCCGGCCATTATCTCAGAGAGCCTGTCACTCACGTACGGTGAGCTTTTCGACTGTGTCAAAAAAACCGCTTTAAACCACGATGCAGCCGGATTCGGCCCGTCAGAAGTGGTGGGAATCCGTGTTGAAGGCGAAGTCGATCACCTGATAATCAGTCTTGCTCTTTTGGCAACAGGTGCCAGTATTATTACCCTTCCGGGGCATGATTCCCCGCAATTGCGAACCAGCCTGGCCCGCAGGGTTTCGGTGACCCGGCTGATTGAGTCCGCAGACGCACATAAATTCCTGGATTGCCGTTGTGGCGAATCTCCGACTCCGGCGTTTCTCCCCGTAGGGCAAATAGTTGCTGCCGGTGTTTTGTACTTCAGAACCTCAGGTACCACCGGTGATGTGAATGTCGTGCCATTCAGTGAAGCACAGATTGCCGCCCAGGCGGACCGTCACAGTGAGTATGCTGGCGACCGTCTGCTGAGACTTGCCTCCATCGAACACAATAATTCCAAAAGGCACAGGTTTTATTGTGTCTGGCAGGGTGGAACCAATGTCTTCAAGCCACAGGGAAAATTTGATCTGGTTCAGTTTGTTTTACAGCACCGGGTAAGTTGTCTGGACATTTCGCGTATGCACGCTTCGGACCTGACCGCACTGAATACAGCGGGCAAGCTGTCCGGACTCAAGGTCCGTACGGGTGGTTCGGCCGTTCCCTATGCGGTTCGTCGTGCGATTCAGGAAAAAGTGACCACTAACCTTTATGTCAGATACGCCGCCACAGAATGTGGTGCCATCTCCATGGCCGGCCCCGGTGATCATGATGAAGCGGGCGCGGTTGGCATACCACTTGATGGTGTCGAGCTGGAAATAGTGAACGGTCAGGGTTGCCCGCTGCCACAGGGTGAACGAGGAGAGATTCGTATTCGGGCCGAGGGAGTAGCCAGTAGCTATCTGAACTCACCCTCAGACACGGCAAAAAGATTCAGGGACGGTTGGTTTTATCCAGGGGATCTGGGGCACATCCATGCTGGTGGACAGCTCGTTCTGGATGGGCGAACTGATGACATGATCATTCTCAATGGGCTCAATATCTTTCCCGCCGAGATTGAGCGAGTGCTGGAGAGCCACCCTGATGTCGACTGTGTGGCGGCACTTGGGTTGCCTTCGCAGGTGCATGGGCAAATCCCGGTTGCTGCCGTTATCCTAAGGGCCGGAGTGTCAGCGACTACAGTGGAACTTCGAGGTTTTGTCAGGGCAAGCCTGGGATTGAGAGCCCCCCGCCGGATTATTGTGTTGGACAGTTTTCCCAGAAACTCCCAGGGAAAAGTGTTGAAAAGAGAATTACTCAAGTTATTTCAATGATTGAAGACGTGAAAATTCTGTTGCTCAGGGAGTTTCCGGTTGTTCTTGAGAATTTTCTGTGAGGATGTTTACCGGATAAAGAAAAACGGCGGTGTTGTTAACACCGCCGTTTTTGTGTCAGTTCCGAAAAAGGATAAATGACCGCTTCTCAGAACCGGAGTCTGGTGCTCGAGTGGCTTTGTTTTTTCTGCCGTTGCGAGCACCTTCCCCGTTGGGTTTAAAGTTGACCGGGTTAGAAACGGTCGAGCGTCATTACCTTGTGCCATGCATCGACAAAATCATTGACGAACTTTTCTTTTGCGTCATTGGCAGCATAGACTTCTGCAATGGCTCGCAATTCAGAGTTCGATCCAAAAACAAGATCGACCGGTGTTGCTGTCCATTTGAGCTTGCCTGTTTTGCGATCACTGCCCTCATAAATCCCGTCAGTCTTGGCTTTTGACCACTTGGTGGACATATCGAGCAGATTGACAAAGAAGTCATTGCTCAATGTTCCGGGCCGGTCGGTAAATACACCGTGTTTGGATTTTGCGGTGTTTGCATCCAGTGCGCGCATACCCCCCACGAGAGCGGTCATTTCAGGCACCGTCAGGGTCAGCAGGCTGGCCCGGTCCACCAGCATGTCTGCGGGTGATCTGGAATGGCCCTTGCCGAAGTAGTTGCGGAAACCGTCTGCAGTGGGTTCCAGCACAGCGAAGGAATCGGCATCAGTCTGTGCCTGCGTTGCATCGGTGCGACCCGGTTTAAAGGGAACCTCTACCTCCTGACCGGCCTTCTCGGCAGCTTGCTCAATGGCTGCGGCACCGCCCAGAACAATCAGGTCGGCGAGTGATACTTTTTTGCCGCCCGATTGTGAGCCATTAAAGTCCTTCTGGATTTTCTCCAGACGCTTTAACACCTTGTCAAGCTCTGCTGGGTTGTTCACATCCCATTTGTTTTGTGGCGCAAGACGAATCCGTGAACCATTGGCACCACCGCGCATGTCGGTACCGCGGAAGGTGGCGGCAGATGCCCACGCAGTTCTTACCAGTTCAGAGGTCGTCAAACCTGATTCCAGGATGTCTGACTTCAGCTTGGTGATGTCTTTTGAGTCAATGAGTGGGTGATCAACTGCCGGGATGGGGTCCTGCCACAGCATGGTATCTTCAGGAACCTCACTGCCGACATAGCGTGCCCGAGGACCCATATCGCGGTGTATCAGTTTGAACCACGCCTTGGCGAAGGCAAGCTCAAACTCTTCCGGGTTCTTTAGGAAGCGCTGGGATATCTTGCGGTACTCAGGATCTTCCTTGAGTGCCAAGTCGGTGGTAAACATCATGGGTGCGTGAAATTTACCATCAACGTGGGCGTCGGGAACTGTGCTTGCCGCTGCCCCGCCCTTGGGCTGCCATTGGATACCACCCGCCGGGCTGCGGGTCTGTTCCCATTCAAAGTTGAACAGATTTTGCAGGAACATCATGCTCCACTGGGTGGGCGCCGAAGTCCATGCGCCTTCCAGGCCACTGCCGACGGTGTCTTCAGCATTGCCTTTGCCGCACTTGTTTTCCCAGCCAAGTCCCTGCTTCTCGATAGGGGCGGCCGTGGGCTCGGGACCGACACATTCGGAAGGTTTGTGGGCACCGTGGGTCTTGCCAAAGGTGTGGCCACCGGCGATCAGAGCGACGGTTTCTTCATCATTCATCGCCATCCGACCAAAACTTTCCCGGATCTGCTTTCCAGCTGCCACCGGATCAGGATTACCGCCGGGACCTTCCGGATTGACGTAGATGAGACCCATTTGGGTGGCAGCGAGGGGGTTTTCCAGTTCACCTTTCTTGTTGTAACGCTCTCGCCCCATCATCTCGGCTTCCGGGCCCCAATAGACAAGATCTGGCTCCCAGTCATCGGTCCGGCCTCCGGCAAAGCCGTAGGTTTTGAAGCCCATGGATTCCAGTGCCACATTGCCGCTCAGAACCATCAGATCGGCCCAGGAAAGGCTGCGTCCATATTTCTGCTTGATCGGCCACAATAAGCGCCGGGCCTTGTCGAGATTTACGTTGTCCGGCCAGCTGTTCAGTGGTTCAAATCGTTGTTGTCCACCGGCAGCACCACCGCGGCCATCGGCGACACGGTAGGTGCCCGCAGAGTGCCATGCCATCCGGATGAAGAAAGGTCCGTAGTGGCCATAGTCTGCCGGCCACCAGTCCTGCGGCGTCTTCATCAACGTCTTAATGTCCTTTTTGACAGCATCGAGATCCAGGCTTTCGAATGCCTTGGCATAGTCGAAGTCGTCGCCCATCGGATTGGACTCCTGGCTGTGCTGGCGAAGCGGACTCAGGTTCAGCTTTTCAGGCCACCAGAACTGGTTGGATTTTGGCTCACCCATGGCCATCGCCGTACTGGGTGTCATAACTTGCGACACGGCTATCACCAGAGCAGCAACTATAGGTGTTGTTTTTGTAAGCATTGACGTAGCTCCCATAAGATACAAAAAATAAAGTAGTTCAATACACAATATAGCGTAGCCCCGGGTAAATACGGCATTTACATTCACTATGAAATGGATTGAAAAATTATATTGGTAACGGTGAGCACACTGATCGTTCCATGTCTGGTGTAACGTGGTAGCGTGTATCGTCAAAAAGATCTTGGCAGACGGCTGGAGAATCTTCCGGGTCAGTATTATTTTTCCGCAACTGGATATCAGGCATCCTGCTACTATAATTTTCTGAATACTCGAAGAGGGACTTGACGATGGATAACAGCGCGACGAAAGGTGGCAAGTGTCCTGTGATGCATGGCGGTGCCACATCAACCGGTATGTCGAATATGGAGTGGTGGCCGGAGGCCCTGAACCTCGACATCCTGCATCAGCACGATACGAAGACCAACCCGATGGGAGAGGACTTCAGTTACCGTGAGGAAGTCAAAAAACTCGATGTCGCGGCCCTCAAGAGAGATATGCACGCTCTGATGACCGACAGCCAGGATTGGTGGCCGGCGGACTGGGGACACTACGGTGGGCTGATGATCCGTATGGCCTGGCACTCTGCCGGTACTTACCGGATTGCTGATGGCCGTGGTGGCGGTGGCAAGGGCAACCAGCGTTTTGCGCCGATCAACTCCTGGCCGGACAATGTCAGTCTCGACAAGGCCCGGCGCTTATTGTGGCCGATCAAGAAGAAGTACGGTAACAAAGTCAGCTGGGCCGATCTGATTATTCTGGCCGGCACTGTGGCCTATGAGTCCATGGGCCTGCCTTCTTTCGGCTTTTCATTCGGTCGCGAGGACATCTGGCATCCGCAGAAGGATACCTATTGGGGTGCCGAGAGAGAGTGGCTGGCTCCCTCCGACGAGCGCTACGGCGATGTCGACAAGCCCGAGACCATGGAGAATCCCCTGGCTGCTGTCCAGATGGGCCTGATCTACGTGAACCCTGAAGGCGTCAACGGTCAGCCCGACCCGCTCAAGACTGCCGAGCAGGTGCGTATGACCTTTGCCCGCATGGCAATGGACGACGAAGAGACGGCAGCGCTGACCGCCGGAGGCCACACCGTGGGCAAATGTCACGGCAATGGCGACGCCGAAGCACTTGGCCCCGAACCCGAAGCCGCAGATGTAGAAGAACAGGGCTTCGGCTGGAAAAACCCCAATGGTTCCGGTAAGGGTCGCGACACTGTTACCTCCGGTATAGAGGGTGCCTGGACCACCTATCCCACAAAGTTTGATATGGGTTACTTCGACCTGCTGTTCGGTTACGAGTGGGAGCTGAAAAAGAGCCCGGCCGGGGCCAATCAGTGGGAGCCGGTGAATATCAGGGAAGAGGATAAGCCGGTGGATGTGGAAGACATGACCACCCGCCTTAACCCGATCATGACCGATGCCGACATGGCGATGAAGATGGACCCCAAATACCGGGCTATCTGTGAAAAGTTCATGGCCGATCCGGCGTACTTCCGCGATACCTTTGCCCGCGCCTGGTTCAAATTGACCCACCGCGATCTGGGGCCAAAATCCCGCTATATCGGTCCGGAAGTGCCCGCTGAAGACCTGATCTGGCAAGACCCGGTCCCTGCCGGCAATCGCGACTACGATGTGGCAGCGGTAAAAGCCAAAATTGCCGACTGCGGTTTGTCCATTGGTGAAATGGTCAGCACCGCCTGGGATAGCGCCCGAACATTCCGCGGTTCCGACATGCGCGGCGGTGCCAATGGTGCACGCATTCGTCTGGCACCACAGAGGGACTGGGCCGGTAATGAGCCGGAACGTCTCGCCAGAGTCCTGCCAATCTACGAAAAGATCGCCGCCGACACCGGTGCCAGCGTGGCCGATGTGATTGTGTTGGCCGGGAACCTGGGTGTTGAGCAGGCGGCCAGTGCTGCAGGCGTGAATATCAACGTTCCCTTCGCACCCGGTCGTGGCGATGCCAGCGACGAGATGACAGATGCCGCGTCCTTTGAACCGCTTGAGCCTCTGGCTGACGGTTTTCGCAACTGGCAGAAGAAAGATTATGTGGTCAAACCCGAGGAAATGCTGCTCGATCGCGCTCAACTGATGGGGCTGACAGCACCCGAGATGACCGCACTGGTGGGCGGCATGCGCGTACTGGGCACCAACCACGGTGGCACCCAGCACGGTGTGCTCACTGATCGCGTGGGTGTGCTGAGCAACGACTTCTTTGTCAACCTGACGGACATGGCCTACACGTGGAAGCCCACCGGCAACAACCTGTATGAAATCCGCGACCGCAAGACCGGTGCAGCCCAGTGGACGGCGAGCAGGGTTGATCTGGTATTCGGCTCCAACTCGATCCTGCGCGCCTACGCCGAGGTCTATGCCCAGGACGACAGCAGGGAAAAGTTCGTGCAGGACTTCGTCGCCGCCTGGACCAAGGTCATGAACGCTGACCGTTTTGATCTTGTGTAGTGTTTGGGTTAGTAGTAATTAAAAAGCCCCAGCTGTCCTCAGTTGGGGCTTTTCGTTATTGGTTATTGTCCTCGTTCGCTGTGCTCTCTGTGGCTGAAGCCACTACGCGTGAGCACTCAGTCTGCCGCACATACCAGAAAAACCCACCCGAGGGTGAAGCTTTGTCAGCGGCGTCTACTAAATAAGGTCTATAACTATATGAATAATATAGTTATATGGCTATGCTGTTTTTATTTATACCTCCATAAATACCCCCAAAAGTAAGTCGGTGGGGGTGTTTTTTTCGGTGTTTCTGCTATCGGTGACTGTTAAGGAGAGGTTTTGACCACTTCATTCTTGTCCTATACCCTAGTCTGTCGCGAGATAAATAATAATGAAGGTAGGTAATCATGTCAGATAAAACACTTTATGATCGACTCGGGGGCTATGATGCTATCGCTGCATTTGCTGAAAATATCATACCTCGTTTTCGACAAGACGAATTGCTAGCTCGATTTTGGACTCACCGATCAATCGACGAAGTTGCTCGCGAAACACAAACGTTTATTAACTATATTTGTTCTACGACGGGTGGCCCAGTGTTTTATACAGGTCGTGATATGGTCACAGCCCACAGAGGCATGAGGATCAATAATGACGACTGGGATGCACTTTTGTTCCACTTGGATGCGACCTTTGATCATTTTGGAACCGGCGCGCAAGAACGAGAAGAGATGATAGCTATGATCAATAGTGTAAAA
>Ga0208299_1002377_pt1 | contig 12741 bp, 15 predicted proteins | sample 15_taG_FD_184089 | JGI IMG/M metagenome (GOLD analysis project Ga0208299, IMG submission 184089) | Marine viral communities from the Subarctic Pacific Ocean - 15_ETSP_OMZ_AT15312 metaG (SPAdes) (version 2) | ecosystem: Environmental > Aquatic > Marine > Oceanic | place: Pacific Ocean | collected...
AACAGCCCAACAAACATAAGACCACCAACTGTAGGTGCTAATAATGCTATTAAGAATGATACTATCTCTATTTTTGCTGTGTCTAGCATACTAATTATATTGTTAAATCTTTGTGGCATTATAAATCCTCAACTTTTATTATTGATTTATCCAAATCTTTAAAAGCTATATTTAAAGAGGCTATTTTTTCAATAAACAAAGGTTGTTTAGGCTCTAATAATAACACCTTACCGTTTACCGTTTCTAAACCATTTTTTTGATAGGTTGGGCTTGTAAATTGAGCAAGAGGCCTTAAAAGGTTAGTTATTGCCTTTTCTTTTGCTTTAAATTGTGTTTTAGTTAATTCTATTGCTCGTATCATAAGGCATTAATTATTTCGTTTTGCTCGCTTATTGCCGTCGCACTATCTACATAAGGGCAATATGAAACATATTTTATTTTTTGAGCGTAATAATTTGTAATTGGTAAATGAGCAAGATTAAAACTAATAGTATTTATTATATTAAACCACGCCCCAGCTGTTGTATCAATTGAATACATCGTTTCTACAACTCCATTAATATAAAGTTTTGCAACTATATCATTTTGAACCACGCTAATACAATTCCAACCTATACTAATTGTATTTGAACCTCTTAAAATGTAGTTTGTTCCGCTTATTTTAACTAAGAATTGAGGTAAATCCCCTCCAACTATATTTAAAATAAGGTAATTGCTTGCATCTTGATAAGCACTAAAAACAATCCCCGTAGTTCCGTCAAAATAAAAATAAGTATGTAAAACACCCGATGTATCAGAATTTCTAAAATCGACAACATCGTTTTTAATATATTCAGAAACACCGTCATAAACAATACCATCACTTTGTAAAGTTGGTTCACTTGCAGCGTCGGGGTTAGCCATTGGTAAACCCCCAATTGTTCCCGTGTCGGGGTTCGTTACTGTTGTTCCTATATCGGTTGCGTTTTGGTAATTCCATTCGTGCAAAGCACTTGGTAAATGAAAAGAGCCCCCACTTTTACCACTAAAAATACTATTTCTATAAGGAGTTATTATCATTTTCCTAACTTGTATAACATAACACTGCCTGTAGTTACTGTAACATCTGTAAAAATCTCTTTGTAAGGAGTTATTATTGCTCCAGCTGGGATTGTTTTACCCGACAAATTCATGTGGCTAAGAACATCTACGCCTGTATCTCCTTTAGATTTAGCCTCTTTTAATACTGTAAAAACAGCATCAGCTAAAACGTGTATCATATATACATCAGTACTTGTCTTAGCACTATCTAAAAACTCACAGCCATTTTCTCCGACTAATTTACTTAATTCATCCATTTTTAATAAAATATTATTCCCCCGTTTTGACTATTTTTCCCACAATAAAGAGGGTATTTAGTACTATCAGAGTCTTGTTGTTGTTTAATAAAATAATTAATTTCTTCTTTAAATCCTTCTGCTTTAATTATGTAATCATTTCTCATTCTATCATAATCACCGCCACTAGCCACATCACCAGTATCGCTAAGATTATTATACACTCCACCTTTAGCTATTTGATTTCTGATTTGTGGCAAACTCTCATAAGTCACATAATGAGCCAAAGCTGGTTTTATATAATCTTCTATCAAAGTATCATTATCACTTGTTAAAGTTGCTGTATTGTCTAATTGGTCTAAAATTTCATCATAAAAATCAACACCTAAAAAAGGTCTTATGTATTTACGCTGAGTGTTTAAAATATATTGCTCTAAATAAGCTACATCTAAATTACTGTTAACAATAGCTAACGCTTTTATCTCGCTTGTAGTTATAATTTTAGTCGTCGCTGCCATCTTCTAAATCTTCTTCTAATGGTTCATATCCTAATAAAGCTCTTTGTTCGTCAGTAGTTAACACTTCTTTTGGCTCTATCTTATCTTCAATTCCTACAGGAGCTACATTCATAACGCCTAACTCATAATCAAAACCAGCTATTTTAACTAAATCGTTAAACATTCTTAATAATGGCTTCTGAAATTGCGGTATAACTAAACCTTTCAAAGCAATGTTATACTCGTTTCTTATTTGTTGATTACTTCCTAATTGACCTGCTGTTTGTAGTCCACTTAACGAAGCAAACCATCTATGACCAGATATAATTGATTGAGTAGCTAACCTTTGTAATTCTTCAAATTGCCCCTCTCTAACGGTACTAAATTCAGTTATTTTTGTAGCTTGTGAAGGGTCATCTAAAAGCTGTATAAACATCTTATGATTATTTCCTTCATCAGTAAAAGAATCTTTAATCTTATCAACGTATTGTTGGTCGCTCATGTTATCTGGAGCTTTACCAAAAATATCTATAGCAGCACTAGGAAAAAATCCATTCTTAAACATATCTAAGTTGAACTGAACTATTTTATATTCAATGTCAGCCCATTTTAATACTTGTGTATGCTCTGGTAAACCGTAATAGTCATACTCTGGAGTATCGTTCTTTAGATGTACTAAAAATCTACTTTGAGTAGTTTCTAAACTACCATCCCAAAGCTCTATAGTTTCTACAGGATAATCTGAATTGTTGTAAGCTGAATCGTTCTTTATTTCTCTCCAATAGGCAGATATATAAGCCGTTTCCTCGCTTATTCTAACCTTACTAGCATCATGATAGTATAAGCTAGTAAATTCACTACCCTTAACAACTTCTACATAGGTGTTACCCGAATATATATAATCATAGCTATCTTTAGAAAATAACCAATGTAAGCTATTTCTATCAGAATTAACCTCGCTTAACCAATCTTTAAAGTTATCATCTAAATCACTATAAGATATAGCTTCTCCATCTTTGTAGTATAGGAAATCTTCTCCAGCCGTATAAGTGGCTTTAGATTGCAGTATAGCCCCATGTGTAGGGCTTCTTTTAGCTCTTAATGCTAAATCATTAATGTAAACATTATCAGAGCCTTTAAAGAAAGGATGCCATTTAGTCTGTTTCTGGCTCTTCGCTTCCTTTTCGTTTGTTGCTTGTGCGTCGCTTACCGCTAACGCTCTTATATTTTTTTGCTGTACTTTCCTCGACTTGTGTCGTGGTTTCCTCGCTTGTTGTGGTTTGCTCATGCTCTATAAAATTACAACCGTCTTTATATAATTGTTTAAGTTCCTTTTGTGTAAGTTCGCTCGTTAAATTAAAGCATCCTTTAATATAACAGTACTTCTTACCGTAACCACTCTTATTAATACTATACATATAAATTTTTTTAAGTTAAAGAGGGGATTTTAAACCCCCCTTATATATTATGAACCAAAGCTTACAGTTCCAGAGCTATTTGTTTCAATATCTCCAACGTATTCTCTAGCTATTTCTCCACTCTTACCAGTCATTGATATAGTGTAAGCGTTTTGACCTTGTAACTCAGCCTCTAAAGTAGTTGTAATGTTAGCTCTTAAAGCTGCATCACTTCCTAGTAATTCATCATAACCTACAACAAAAGCCTTATTATATGTTCCTGCACTTACATAAGTTTCTACAATTACAATGATTTTACATGATGTAAATAAATCCTGCAATGTTTTAGCTTTTACCTTTTCTATTCTAGGAGCTAAAGCCTCTACTGTATGCTCTTGTAATGAACTTCCATTCTCTCTACTACCTTCTGCAATCATAGAACCACTTTCATCATCTATTTGGATTTCAAACCAAACATCAGAAGTAGCATCTAAAGTAACAGCTGTGTAATCATGGTCAGTGCCACCTGCTGTAAAGCTGGTAACATTCTCTCTATTTATTACGAATATTCTCTTTATACCTCCTCTACGATTTTCATCGTCACAAGTTAAAAGAATATCATTTGATAATTCTGCCATTTTTATTAATTTTTATAGTGAAGAGGGTAGAATTAACTACCCTCTATAATTTATTTTAGTATGCTACACAAACATATTCGTAATGAATAATCTCAGCTCCTAATTTGAACTTAGAAATTAATTTCATTTTTTCATCATCATCATCAGCATAACGAACTTTAAACGAAGTTTCTCCTGCTGATACATCAGAACCGAAAACTAAGTTTTTAGTAGCTCCATATACAATAAAGTTAGAACCTATACCTAATCCAGCTCCTGTGTAGTGTGGGTTAGTTGAGTCTGCTAAATTTACATCCCATTCTGGAACTGCTACTAATTCTACTCCTCTAAATTTGTAAGTAGTAACACCATCTTGAATGTATCTTTGACCTTCTACATTACCTTGATTTTCTAAAGTAGTAGCGTAGTTATCAATAACTGTGTTAGTTACATAAAATTTCTTTTCTGTAGCTGGTAAGTTTCTCAATACTGCTGATTGACCTTCCCACATTTGTCTTAATAATCCTAAAGCTCCATCTGTAGCTAAAGAGTCGCTAGATTCAAACGATGTAGCATTCATGTCAATAAAACAATCAGCTCCTATAGATGCAGAGTTATCTAACATTTTAGTTACAAAACCATCAAATTGATTCCAATCAGCATCAGCATCATTAGCATCAGCAAACCAGATAATTCTATGAATGTCAGATTTAGCACCTTTTACAAATTGAGTTCTAATAACTTCATCAATTTTTGTTCCAGATAAATCATCTCTATTAACACCAGTTTTCATCATTTCAGCAAAAATAGTATCATCCCAAGTATCAACACACTCTTCTAGATTCGCTTTAATTTTCTCAACTGAAATAGTTTTATCGTCAATTGTTGCTACTCCTCCTGCTGCTGTGAAACCACAAGTAGAGTATTTTCTTAATATTTTTCTTAATGATTGTGGTAAATAGATATTTGCTTTATCTCCTTTAATCATTTTGAATTGGTACATTTCACTTAGTGAAGGTACATTTTCCTCTGGTTGGTAAAATAACTCGTTAATTACTTCTTCACCAGCATACGTGTGCGAAAAATTCGCTGTTAAAACTTCTGCCATTTTATCCTATTTTAAATTTATTATTTAAACGTTTAAGAGTTTTAGCCATAAAAGCACTCTCTTTTACTTCTTTAGAGTCGTTTTCTGGAGAGTTATCTTCTCCTTTAACCTCTGTTTTTTTGTTGTTAGCTTTCTCTAACTCAGCTTTAAGATTAGCTATTTCCTCATTTTTAGAATTAACTAATACTTCGTTAGATTCTTTTAAACTAGAAACTTCATCTTTAACTGAATTTAAAACTGTTTCTACATCTTCTTTAGAAAATGTTTCTTCTTTTGTTTCCTCTACTACTGGAGTTTCTACTTCTGTCGGCTTAATAGCGTTCATAATATCCTCTTTCAAAGTAGCTAAGAAACCTTTTGTTTCTTCATTCATTTCGAATTGGTTTTTATTATTATTTAATTGATTTACTTTATTTAATAATGCCTCTTTCATGTCAGCATTAGCACAGTTCATTAATGTAGATTCTGTTCTGTTGAATATGTCGCTAGGCTCAACTATCTTATCTACAAGATTATTAGCCTTAGCTTCTTTAGCTGTTAACCAATCACCCTCATTCATAAGAGATTTAATTTTAGATTTGTTTAAGCCTGTACGTTTTTTGTAAACATCTATGATATTAGCGTTTACTTTATCCATATTATCAGCAACCTTCCTTAAATCATCAGCCTCACCAGTAACCTCACCCCAAACATTATGAATTAAAAACATAGCATTATCAGCTATCTTAATTTCATCTGCTGCCATAGCAATAAATGTAGCTGAACTTGCACTGTCTCCATAAATATTTGCTGTAACTCTACCTGTATGAGCTTTTAAAGAGTTGTAGATTGCGAAAGCATCAACAACATCACCACCATAAGAGGCAATGTTTAATTGAATATCTCTATCTCCTACATCTTTTAACTGATTGGTAAAGTCTTGATGGGTGATACCCCAAAAACCTATCTCATCATTAATGTCTAACTCCGCTTTGTTCTCTGAAACTTTGTTAAATATCATACATATAATTTTATATAATATATAACGTTTAAAATGTTAAATAGTTTTACAAACTAAATGTAATTTTAACTAACTGTTAAATATATAACAAAACTTTATATTTCATACAATCTTCTATTTCTAATAACTTCCATAGCTGTTCTGTAGTTGCAATGATACTTTATACCTAGATTTGTGTAGGCTCTCATTGTTGGTGTACCTAATTTATAAAGAATATCAAAGTCTTTTATTATCTGAACATTTCTTAACCATAAAGCATCAAACCCTAAAGAAATAATTTTCTCTACAGCATCAATAGTATTCTTATCAGCTTCTAAATTATACTTAATTAAAAGCTCCTCTATTATGTCTTTTGCCATTTTTCAATAATATATTTCCAAAAATGTTTAACTGAACGTCTACAATCTCCACAACTATAATAACTACCAATAGTTATAACATCACTATTATGAACATCGTTAAAGGTGTTTATTAATAGCCTTATTTTGTTTTTGTCTGGTTGTGCCTTAAATGAGTTGTTATAGGCTTCTATAATTTCATCTCTATTACTTAATTCTAATGCTTTGTGTTTAGGATTCATTACCATTTATTTAAAGGACAAGAGCCAAGCTTTAAAGATGCTTTAGCATTTATAGAGCATTTACAAAGTTTACATTGCTTAACTCTTTTGAAGATAACTATTCCAAAAAGCGAGAAATCCCCTCTTTTAAATTTACAACTTCTACACTTTTCTAGCCTTAAAGCCTTTTTTATTTTAGAAACAAACATATATTTAAATATTTAACAAATATAATAAAAATTTATTAAAAAGTAGCTTCACTTTGAATATTAACTACTTCATTAGCTACATCACTTGTATTTGTAGCAACATTAACTACTTCTATAGCTCCTATTCCCCCTAATATTGTTTCAGCTAGATTGTCTAATCCAGACTCATTTCCTAGCGATTGTTGAAGATTAGAAACACCTCCTACAGATGGTGTTAAACCTCCATCTTGGAATAACCTATTTCCTCCTCCTGCTTCGTTTATAGCACTTAGTAAAGGTGTGAACATTGATGTGCTACGCTTGTTAATTATAGCTTCTCCTCCTTCTGCTTCAAAACCTCCTCTACCTGCTACAGTAAAAGGAATACCACCATTAGCATGACTAGCTCCATTCAGAATACCTCCATCTTCAAATTTTACACCGTTTATTTTTGCTACATTACCAAGTCCAGCAGCTACAGCGATACTAGCAGCAGCAGCAGCCCTAATAGGTGCATCTGGAGTTATTATTGACATTTGAGAGGCGTAAGCTGATTGAGCTGCTAAATATGTTTGTACTAAAGCGGCAGCACTAGCTATTACTCTTTGTTGCTGACTACCCTCTTCTGTTAAACTAGCGATAACACTTAATCCATTAGCAAACAACTCTACAGATGCTTGTCTAGCTTGTCTTTTGCGTAGTTCTAATTCTTCTGTAGCTTTAGCCGACCTTTCAGCAGCATCTAACTCAGCTTCTAAAGCTTGTTCATCTTGTTCTCTTTTAGCATCTAAATACTCTTGGTCAACCTCTAATATGCTTTCATTTCTCTCTCTCAGTAATTCTAACTCTGTTTCAAAATCTACTATTTCCTCTCCATCCTCACTCTCTACATCTTCCCTTTCTTGCTTCTCTATTTCTTTAATCGCTTTAGCCTTAGCTCTAGCTTTGTCTTCAATAGCTTTCATTTCTGATGATGATAAACCTCCCTCTTCTGCTTCATCAGTTACAATATCCTCAGTTTCTTCTGGAGATGCTAATCTAGCTTCTAACTCTCTTTTAGCTTGTATTAGTCCTATAACCTTTTTAGCTGCTTCATCTGCTGATAATCCTGCTCTAACATATTCTTTAGCTAAATCTACTCTTTGTAGTTCTACTTGTGTGGCACTTAAAGTCTTTAAAGCTCCATCTAAAGCATCTGTTTTGGTTTTTGTTAATTCTAGTCTATCTATAGAGTCTAACATTCCACCACTAGCCCAAGCTAAGAAAGCATTTCCTACTTCAATTCCAGAGTTAGCTAAAACTTTCAATCCATCTTCTGTAGATAGTGCTTCATCGTTTAATAATGTTAAGCCTCCTAAAACTTCTGTAAACCCTTGTGTTAAACTTCTGGTAACTTCACTAAAAACACCCTCGCCATCTTCTAAACTTAAAATAAACCCTTCCCATGCTGATTCAGCTTTTGTTAAATCTCCAGCTAAATTATCAAGCATAGTGTCAGCCATATCTTTAGCAGCTCCATCAGCTCCCTCTAAAGCTACGGTTAACTCATCCACACTACCTCCTGTTTCGGCTAATATAATACCAGCTGTAGCAGCTCTCTTGCCGAATAAATCCATTGCTGTCTTATTCTTATCAGTAGCATTGTTTATCTTTTCCATAGCCTCGTTATATGTGAGACCTTTTTTAGATAACTCTAAGAATATGTTTCTTAACGAAGTAGCAGCACTTGAAGCATCAAGACCTCTATTAGATAATGTTCCTAATAAAGATGTTGTTCTCTCTAAACTCACTCCTGCTGTGTTTGCTGTAGCTCCAACAATAGGTAAAGCTGTTGATAATTTACTAAAATCTAAAGCACTCTTTGAGGCACTAGCTGCTAACACATCATTAACTCTAGTAGCTTCTGTGCTATCTAGTCCAAATTGCTTCAATGTAGCTCCTGTTAATGAAGCCTGTTCTCCTAAGTCACTACCTAAAGCTGCTGCCCCATTTAGTGTCGCTTCTGTCATGTTAAGAATATCCTCAGTAGGAAAACCGAGTTTAGCAAATTCAGTTTGTAATTCAGCTACATTTGTAGCTGTGAAAGCTGTTGTACTTCCTAATTCCTTAGACTGTTCGCTTAGCAATTTCATTTTTTGAGTGCCATCTTCAACACTATTAAAAGTGCTAGATAATACAGACTCTAGTTTACTGTTGGCTTTCTCAAAATCTTTTATAATATTTACAGCACTGCCTATTATTTTAGTTGCTGCTCCGATAGCTACAGTTACTCCAATCATCGAGGTAGCCCATTGCCCCATCCCTTTCTTTACACCAGCAACAAATCCGCTTTGTTTCTTTAAAGCATCATTATTCTTTAAAGTAGCGTTCTTTAGGTCGTTAATTTTATTTCTTGTAGCTTGTGCTTGTGTTCCTAACTTTCCTAACTCCTTAGCCTCTCTATCGGTTAACGGTACACCCTCTCTAATTAATTTATTTAATTGAGTTTTTCTTTGATTTAATTTTACTAAATCCTGTTCTAGTCTGCTTATTTTTCCTGCATCTTGAACATCTATTTTTATTGCTAAAGTTTCAGCCATTATTTATAATTAAAATATTTGTGTCCTTTAAATCTTACTCCTAAAAAATATATCATAGCCCATAATTGATAGTAACCTCTAGTTATATCGCTATCTATTTTCCATGTATCTATAATCATGTACTTTAAAAACATTATGTCGCAATGTAATCGAGTTTCATCACTACCACCAATCTCATAGCCTTTATCATGCTTATTGCATGAAGCTTTAAAGAATATACCATGAGGAGGTCTTAACCAACCCTTATCTGCTCCACATCCGTTCATGACGTAAATAGATTAGCTATTAAACTCATTAAGTGTTGATTGTCTGTAGCTGCAACTCCATCAATAACAACTCCTACAGAAAAATGTAGTTCTAACATTTCTCCATCTACCATGTTAATCTCTACCATATCAGCTTTACTAGGAATATCTACTAATTTAATACTAACTATATTAATATTATGGTTAATTAATAACTCTTTACTTCCATCAATAGGGGTAGATAACTCTACCTTGCTCCAACTATTATCTAATTTTGTTATTGTTACCATGCTAATTATCTATCATTACACCGTTAACTTGTCCGCTTAATTGCGTATTATTATCTGACACGTCTAAAATACTCCATTTAAAATCTGAGTACTCATTAATTTTCATTATAAATATCCCCCCGTTAGCTTTAAACCCCTCTCCATTAGTTATATACTCATGTGTTTTAGTAGCGAAACAACCTCCTAGCTCTCTAACTCTAAAATCAACCTCAGCAGAACCAGCAGAGCCATTAGACCTCCCCATCCTACATAATAAGTCCATAACATATAGCGTTTTTCCTTTTGGAACTGTGTCACAAGCTATTAATGTTTGATTGTGTTCTTGTGGCATTAAAAAGAATATATTTGCAGGAGTAGAAGCGGCTTCTCCTTGTAGCTCTCCATTGTTGAAATTATTACTACCACACAATACTACTATAGCTCTAGAGCATCTTATGTAGTCTGTACCTGTTGTAGCTACTTGTGTAGTGCCGTTCATTATTATGTATTCAGTTTTCCACCCATCATAATCTGACTCTAGTAATCTATTCATTTTAATAACTGCTGCTCCACTTCCTAATGTTGTAGCTACTCTATAATCATCAGTAGAATTTACAGCATCATTCTCCATTTTAATTACAGTTAACGTAGTTTCAGAAGTAACAGCACTAACAAAACCATGAACTCCCTGTGAGTCATTTATTATTACATCCCCAACACTAACCCCATCAGATATAAATGTAGCTCCTGTGTCCACTAAAGTAGTAGCTGTACCACTTGTAGCTGTACCACTAGAGACTAATGAACCTCTATCTGTATTGCTTGATGAATTAACCTCAATACTATCTCCTGTTGTTGCGTTAAATCCTGTGTATTCGTTTGCACCGTTCCACATATCCTCTGGAGTAGAACCAGTATCAACATCTGTGTTAGCTCCAAATTTATTATAGGTACTATGTCCACCTACATTACCTTTAGCAACTTCAAGTAAAAAATCTTTAGTTCCAAAAAAACTCATATTATTATAAAATTACCATCTCCTATATGCTGGATATGGGCGTTATCGTTTAAGTAAATTATTTCTTTATCAGTTTCATCATCAGTTACACCAATAATAACAACCTTGTTATTCTCACTAGTCTTTTTTATATTCCATGTCTTACCTATCTTTATTTCAGATGGGAATTTAACCTCTATATCATTACTAGACGTATCACATAAATAAGTAGATGTTAGGTTTGATGCTGTAAAATTAGCTGTCTTAGTTACTATTGTTAAAGCATCTGCTAAATCTCCTTTGATTAACTCTCCATTAAATAGAATATTTCCATTAACATCCACCCTTATTAATGAGTATGGGTCTCCATCTATACCAGTTCCTAATTGAAATATATCAGTACTAACATCTACATTGTGAGTTCCTAATCTTACTTGATTAGGTAATGATGACTCTAGTCCAAAACCTGCTACAGCTGTATCTGGAGAAACTATATTTTTATAACCTAATACCTCCGCTTTACCCAGCGATATGTCTTGCCTAACTTGATTGCCTTTCCTAAAACCATCTGTAGCTTCTGATGTATCTGTGAACACATCTCCTGTATTACTATTATATGGTAAAGGTTGAAAATTCTTAGCCTGTATTAAGCTAAATTTAGTAGACCTACCTCCTAATACTTTAAAGTTTCCAATCTTATCTATCCTCCAATAACCCTCAATATCTGGGTAACGATTATCAAAGTATAAAGGAGTTTTAAAATCTATATTTCTGTAGTCTATTAAATCTATATCTAAATCAATATTAAGACTTCTACCCTCTTGAATCTCTCTACACGTTTTTTGATAATATTGAGTGTATAAACCATCAGCAGTAACAGATGAATCTAAAACAGCACCACTAGAGTAATAGCTAACTAAGTCATTAAAGTCTAAACTATTTTCTACATCTGCTAATATAACATTATTAACTACCCTTTTAAATGGTAAACAATAAGGGATAGTAGTCCTAGCTGTTGCTTCATTGTTAAAGAAAAATGATTTAGGCGTTCCATCAATATCCTGTTGAGTTGAGTAGTTGTAGTATAATAGTCTAGGTTTATAATTAAGTTTTAACTCTGGAATACCTGTATCTGGCTCTTTACTCCACATAAATGATACTACAGGATTGCTACCCCCTGTAAAAGAATCTCCTGCTGTAATTGTTGGAGCTATAACATCTAATTCTAACTTTGTAGAGCCTGTTTTAAACTTCTCTGGGTATTCATGTGTTAAATTCTGCATAGACAAACCTGTCTTATCATCCCACCACTCTAACAACTTATCATCACTATCATCTGAGTATTTGAACTTTTGAAGTTGCCTATAGAACTTTGAATTATAAAACAGCTCGTATTGTCTATTATCGTTTATTTTATCAGTCCAATTGATAGCACTAGATAATTCATTATTGAAGTTATCTCTAGTTTCTATATAAACAGTTCTAGTAGTTGTATCTGTTCTGAAATACCAATTAAATATTTTACCTAAATCTGTAATGTACTTTAATAGCGATACTTCGTTGTCAGAAACCTCTTTCCAATTAAATACATTCCCCTCAACTAGCGTTTGATTTCTTTTAACCCTAAGTGTTGTACTGTTGTGGTGTGTTAGTGTTACATCATAAGTTTCGTTAACCTGTAAGCCTTGTGCTCTAACATAGCTTCTTAGTAATATTTTATCTCCAGCATCTAAATATCCATAGTAAGCGTAATAAATACCACTCATTGTAGCTGTAACCCCACTAGCTGTAGTTACACTAGTTAAACCTGTTCCACTATCATAAATTAAAGTACCTCTAAAGACTGGTGTGGCTGCTCCTGTTTGTGAGTATAGTTGATACTCCATTTTGTCTATATATCCTGTAGATGAACTATCTAAAGTCATGGTAGCTGAAACGTCTAACTCAAAGTTGTAATATCCGTTATCTG